>Ga0208244_100497_pt1 | contig 37320 bp, 38 predicted proteins | sample SubbioCR12Aug_5A_FD_184828 | JGI IMG/M metagenome (GOLD analysis project Ga0208244, IMG submission 184828) | Serpentinite rock and fluid subsurface biosphere microbial communities from McLaughlin Reserve, California, USA - CR12Aug_5A (SPAdes) | ecosystem: Environmental > Terrestrial > Deep...
CCCGCCGAGGTTGGCAGTGACGGCGGCGGCGATGGCCTGCGCGCGCGCCAGTGCCGCTGCCGACATCGCTTGCGGCTGCCAGGATTCGACGTAATCGCCCTTCACCTGCACATGGCCGATCGGTTCGCAGAAATGCGTCTCGACCACGCCCGAAGCACCCATCGCCCGCACCGTCAGCAGCGTGATTTCGTAGTCGAAATCGATCACCCCCTCGACGATGGCGCGGCCCTTGTTGACGCGTCCGCCTGCGGAGGCATAGTCCCAGGCTGTCCCCAACTGGCTGGCGTCGTCGACCCGCGACTGGCCCTTGCCGGACGACGACATCACCGGCTTCACGATCACCGGGAAGCCGAGCTTTTCGGCGGCGGCAGTCATCTCGGCAAGGCTGTCGGCGAACACGTAGGGCGAGGTCGGCAGACCCAGCGTCTCGGCCGCCAGCCGACGGATACCCTCGCGGTTCATGGTGAGATTGGCGGCGCGGGCGGTGGGGATGACTTCCGCCAGCCCGGCTGCCTCGATTTCAAGCAGGGTCTCGGTGGCGATGGCCTCGATTTCCGGCACCACGAGGTGCGGCTTTTCCGCCTCGATCAGCGCGCGCAAGGCGGCGCCGTTACTCATGGCGATGACGTGGGCGCGGTGGGCGACCTGGTGGCCGGGGGCGTTTTTGTAGCGATCCACCGCGATGACTTCGACGCCCAGTCGTTGCAGCGCGATGATGACTTCCTTGCCGAGTTCGCCGGCACCCAGCAGCATGACGCGGGTGGCGGAAGGGGAGAGCGGAGTGCCGAGACGCATGTCGAGATCCTTGAAATGAAGGGACGATTTTACAGCCGCTTACAGATGCTGCTCGATCGGCAGTGCCTGCAGCACGCGCAGCAGGCCGCGCTGGATGAGGGTGGTTTCGGGCTCGCGCTCGGTGAGGCGTTCGCGGCCTGCATTGACGTCGTGCCATTGCAGGCGCTTTTCGACCTGCTTGTCCGTGGTTTCGACGACCAGCTGCGGCCGGTAGCTGCGTTCGGGACGCATGGCGTCCTCGGCGATGGCGGTGACCTGGCGCGCGAGTTCGGGTGAATGAATGACCAGCCCCATTTCGGTGTTGAGCAGCACCGAGCGTGGATCGAAGTTGAAAGTGCCGATGAATACGTGCTGATCGTCGAACACGAAGGTCTTGGCGTGCAGGCTGGCGCGCGAGGAACCGCTGCCGAGGTCGCGCAAACGGCCGCCGACGGGCTCGGCTACCGGCTTGAGCTCGTAGAGATTGACCCCGTTTTCCAGCAGCGGGATGCGGTAATTGGCATAGCCGGCATGCACCACAGGCACGTCGCTGGCGGCGTAGCTGTTGGTCAGGATGTCGATCTGCACGCCCTGGTGGCGCCAGTAGCGGAAATACGCCATCCCCATCGCGCCGGGGATGAAATAGGGCGAGACGATGAGCGCGCGCCGTTCGGGGGTGATCCACAGGCCGGCGAGCTGGCCGATCAGCAGTTGGGACGGCGACTTGTCCGGGTTGCGCACTTTTTCGGGCGGGTCGACGATCAGGTCGGCAGGCGCGATGTGCCACGGGGTCTTGCCCGCCAGCAGTTTTGGGATGGGGTCGGCTTTGGTCAGGGCGCGGCCGTATTCGCTGTCGATCTTTTGCGTGCGATGCTGCTGCAGGGCGCGGGCGGTGCGCCGCAACCGGGCCTCGCTGGTGCTGACCGGGAGCGCGGAGGCGGGCACGGCCGACTCGCTGTTCCAGTAGGCGTCGAACGACTGCGACAGGGCGTCGACGATGGCGCCGGCGGCAACCACGTCGAGGTCGACGAAAGCGAGGTCGTGATGGGCGTCGAAATATTCGTCGCCGATGTTGCGCCCGCCGGTAATGCCGAGCTGGTTGTCTGCGATGAACGCCTTGTTGTGCATGCGGCGGTTGAGCCGGACACTGTCGCGCAGCGCCTGCCAGCCCTTGACTAGCAGATTGGCGCTGCGGGTATGGAAGGGGTTGAACAGCCGCACCTGGATATTGGGGTGCCCGTTAAGGGTGGCGAGCCCGACTTCCTTGTCGGCGGTGTCGATGTCATCGATCAGCAGGCGCACCTGAACGCCGCGCTCCGCGGCAGCCAGAAGGGAGGCGGCCACCAGTTTGCCGGTGGCATCGTTGTGGAATAGGTAATACTGCACGTCGAGCGTTCGGGTGGCGCGCTGGGCCAGCGCCAGGCGGGCGGCCAGCGCAGCGTGGCCGCTTTGCAGCAGGTGGAAGCCGGACTGCCCGGACGGGATCTGCGTTGCCAACTGCGTCTTCAGCGGCGTGCTGAGATGGTTGGACACCGAATGCGAGATGGGGCGCGGGGTATCGAGATCGAGCGTGGCCGCGCACCCCGACAGCGTCAGCAGGGCGGCCAGACCGATTCCGTGAAGCAGGCGTGCGTCAGGCCAAGTGCTCATCGAGGCGCTGCCAGGCGAAATGCGGTCCGGGGTCGGTCTTGCGGCCCGAGGCGATATCGCTGTGTCCGACCACGGCCTGGATCGGATAGGCCTGTTTCAGCCCTTCCACCAGCGGGATCAGGGTCGTGTACTGCGCTTCCGTGAAGGGTAAGTCGTCGCTGCCTTCGAGTTCGATCCCGATGGAAAAGTCGTTGCAGCGTTCGCGGCCTTGCCAGCTCGAGATGCCTGCGTGCCAGGCGCGCAGGGTGCAGGGTACGAACTGGATCAGCGTGCCGTCGCGGCGAATGAAGAAATGCGCCGAGACCTCAAGCCCGCGGATGCCCTGGTAATAAGGATGCGCATCCCAGTCGAGGCGGTTGGTAAACAGTTCGATCACCGCATTGCCGTCGAACACGCCCGGCGGCAGCGAGATGTTGTGGATGACGATGAGGCTGATGGCCATGCCTTCGGGACGCGCGTCGCAATTGGGCGAGGGCAGTTGCCGGGCGGCGGGCAGCCAGCCCAGGGCGTCGGGGGTGCAGGCGGACAAAATCGGCATGGGACTAGCTTACTCGACCCGCGTGAAGTCTGGAAACATCGGCGTGGAGGCCGTAGACTCCCAGCTTTTCCGACTCCGCTTCCCGCCATGACCCCGCTCCAGGCGCAACACCTGCTCGACACCGCCGAATGTGTGGCATCCGCGGAACTGGTGCAGTCCACGCTCGACCGTCTAGCGGGCGAAGTCGCCGACGTATTGGCGCAGGAGTTTCCGCTGGTGCTGGCGGTGATGGGCGGCGCAGTGGTGTTCGCCGGGCAGCTGCTGCCGCGGCTGAATTTTCCGCTGGAGTTCGATTATCTGCATGTGACGCGCTATCGCGATAAAACCCATGGCGGCGAAATGGAGTGGCGGGTGCTGCCGGGGCAGAACGTGGTGGGGCGCAACGTGCTGGTGCTGGACGATATCCTGGACGAAGGCGAAACCCTGGCGGCGATCCGTGACCGCTTGCTGCACATGGGCGCGGCACGGGTGTGGTCGGCGGTGCTGACCGACAAAGCCAATGGGCTGGTCAAGCCCATCCGTGCGGATTTTTGCGGCCTCGCCGTGCCGGACCGTTTTGTTTTTGGCTGCGGCATGGACGCCTACGGCCTGTGGCGCAACCTGCCGGCGATTTACGCGCTGGCCCCCGAAGCCCTCTCTGAATAAGGAACGCATGACATGTTGGGAATCATAGGCGGCACCGGGCTGACCCAGCTCGCCAATCTGGAAATCACCCATCGCCAGGTGGCGCGCACGCCCTACGGCGAACCGTCGGGCGCGCTCACCTTCGGCCGCATCTGCGGCCAGGAAGTGATTTTTCTGGCGCGCCACGGCTACGGCCACACCATTCCGCCGCATGAGGTGAACTACCGCGCCAACCTATGGGCGCTGAAGGACCACGGCGTCGACCGCGTGGTGTCGGTGGCCACGGTCGGCGGCATCCATGCCGAACTGATTCCCGGCACGCTGGTGATCCCCGACCAGATCATCGACTACACCCACAGCCGGGCGGCAACCTTCTTTGCCAATAGCGACAAGCCGGTCACCCATCTTGATTTCACCTTCCCTTATTGCGACGCCATGCGCGCCGCTTTGCTGCAGGCAGCGGCACGCGCCGGCATCAGCCTGCGCGACGGCGGCGTGTACGGCGCGGTGCAGGGCCCGCGCCTGGAAACCGCGGCCGAGATCAACCGCATGGAACGCGACGGCGCCGACATGGTGGGCATGACCGGCATGCCCGAAGCCTATCTGGCGCGCGAACTCGAGCTTTGCTACGCAGCGGTGGGGGCTGTGGTTAACTCCGCGGCCGGGCGCGGCCTGTCGTCGGATGGCATCCAGATGGAGGAAATCCAGTCGGTGCTGGTCGAAGTCATGCTGCAGGTGCGTCGACTGCTCGAGCAACTAGTGACCAACGACGCTGCCGGCCCGTGCAGCGTCTGAGCCATCGGCCGTGAAGCTCTATCGCGCACTGCAGTCGCAGGGATTCGGCTCACGCAAGGTCTGCGTGGCGCGCGTGCGGGCAGGCGAGGTGACGGTCAACGGCGCGGCCTGCGACAACCCCGAGGCCGAAGTCGATCCGGCCGGGCTGGAACTGACGCTCGACGGCGTCACCTGGGTCTACCGCACGCAGGCCTATGTGTTGATGCACAAGCCGGCCGGCCACGAATGCTCGCATCACCCCAGCCATCATCCCAGCGTGTTTGCGCTGTTGCCGGCGCCGCTGCTCCAGCGCGGCGTGCAGTGCGTAGGGCGGCTCGACCAGGACACCACCGGACTGCTGCTGTTCTCCGACGACGGACAGTTCATCCACCGCATGATTTCGCCAAAAAAAGGCGTGGCCAAAGTGTATCGCGCTGTCTGCGTCGACCCGGTGACGGACGCCATGCTGGATGCGCTGCGCAGCGGCGTTCAATTGAATGACGAGCCGGCGCCGATCGCCGCCCTGGCGTGCGAGGCGATCGACGCGCACAGCGTGCGCTTGACACTGGCCGAGGGCAAATACCATCAGGTCAAACGCATGATCGGCGCGACCGGCAACCGGGTAGAGCGCCTGCATCGAGAGGCCATCGGCGGCTTCGTCCTGCCCGCCGATCTGGCGCCGGGTGCCTGGCGCTGGCTGGATGCCGTCGAACTCAAGCAACTGGAGCTGCCATGGCCATCCGCGATGTCCTGAAAATGGGCGACCCGCGCCTGCTGGAACCGGCGCGGCCGGTGGAGGATTTCGCCTCGCATGAATTGACGCAGCTGATCGTCGACATGCATGACACCATGCGCGCCCTCAACGGCGCCGGGCTGGCCGCGCCACAAATCGGCGTCGGCCTGCAGGTGGTGATCTTCGAGGTCGTCACCAATCCCCGTTATCCGGATGCCGAGAACGTGCCGTTCACGGTGCTGATCAATCCGCTGCTGACGCCCTTGTCCGACGATCTGGAGGAAGGCTGGGAAGGTTGCCTGTCGGTGCCCGGCATGCGCGGGTTGGTGCCACGCCATGCGTCATTGCGCTACCAGGGCTTCGACCAGACAGGCCAGCCGATCGACCGCACGGTCAGCGGTTTTCATGCGCGCGTGGTGCAGCACGAAGTCGATCACCTGCGCGGCATCCTTTATCCCATGCGGATTCGCGACCTGCGTGACTTCGGTTTTACCGAAACCCTGTTTCCCGGACAAAACCTGCAGGACGATTGACTGGCTTTCAACGCTTTCGGGCATGAATTTAGCTTGCCTAAAGTTGCTTCCATCCTCGCCGCTAACTTGTAGCGTAACCGTGGGCGAGGTGCCCCGGCACAAGCAACAAGGACAACAATGAGCCCGGAACAACCGATTCAGCAGGCTTCCCGACGCAATGCCCTCCCTGGCGTGATGATGAGCGAGATCGCGCGACTGGAACAAATCACCGCCCAGTTGATGGCGGTACAGAAGCTATGGAACGACCCCGGTCGCGAACATCATCTGGCCGACGCGCTGGCATCCAGCCGCAACGCCTGGGATGCGATTCAGGCCGCGCTGGCGGAAGGCGTGTTGTCCCTGCCCGCGGACGTGCAGCACAACCTCTTGATCGTGTCGGTGTATGCCGACAGCAAAATCAGCGCGTGCGAATCCATCCCGAGCGCAGATGCGCTGGCCAGCCTGATTGCACTGACGCACACCCTGACAGGCAGCCTCAGAGAATGGCGGGTGGCCGCATGAGCCGCCGGCTGAGCAGTTCCTGTGAATGTGACGGCTTTGCGCGGATGGACCTGCAGGACGAAGATTTCTGCGCGACAGGTGTTCCGCACCTGGCCGTGGAGGTGGGGACCGTAGTGCGCCCGGGTCGGGTTCGCAACCGCACCAAGACCGAGGCCGACGAAAAGATCAAGAAACCGGCCGAAGGCGTGCGCAAGAAGGCGCCGCCAGCCCGCAAGGCACCGCCACGCGGGCGCTATGTCGACGAATACGCGCGTCCGGCCCACTGAAGCCGGGCTTGGGCGCGCCGAAGCCTAGCAGCCTGTCGGACTTAAAGAATCGAAGCGAAAATTCGGCTGGGTGAGGGCAGGTTTTGACGATTTCGCCGGGCAATAGTCGTTCTATTGCCCAAGAAAGCGGCGAAATATGCACCGGCCAGGCGGATTTGCAGCCGATTTCCTTTAAGTCCGACAGGCTGCTAGACCAGCGCTTCACGTATCTCGGTTTCCAGCGCCTGCATCTCCGCAGGCGTTTGCAGGACAGCACCCCGCACCAGAAAAGTATCCTCGACCCGCTCACCCAGGGTGTCGATCTTCGCGGCATAGACGCTGACGTCGTGTCGCATCAGGGTTTCGGCCACCGCGAACAGCAGGCCGGCCCGGTCCGCGCAGGTGATCGACAGAATGTGGCCGCGGCCCTTGGGGTCGACCTCCAGCCTGACGGTCGTCGGGTAGGGGTGGTGGCGCTGGTGGCGCGACAGGCGTCCACGCGGCGCGTCCTGCATCGGCCGCGCCGGATCGAGATCGCGCGCCAGTTCGTGCTCCACAAAGCTCAGAAAATCCCGGTAATGAATGCCGCGATGCGCCAGGTCCATCACCTGGTAGCTGTCGAGCGCGTAGCCGTGCTGCGTGGTGTGGATCTTGGCTTCGAGAATGGTGTACTGGATGCGGGCGAAAAAGCCGCAGATGCGGGCGAATATGTCGGGCCGGTCGGGCGCATAAACCAGCACCTGGATGCCTTCGCCGGCCGGTGAAAGGTGGGCCCGCACCACGGCGTCGGGGGTGTCGGTGCGATGCCACAGCATGCGCGCCTGCCAGGCCATGTCGCGGGCGTCGAAACGGACGAAATAGCGCTCGTCGAGGTTCCGCCACAGGGCGTCGGCCGCATCGGCGGGCAGGCCGTACAGCGCCAGGTTGACGCGGGCTTCGTTCTGCTTGGCGGCGATGTCGGAAAGGCTGGAATCGTCGCCCGTCAAGTGGGCGCTGGCCGCGTGATACAGATCCTCCAGCAGTTTGGCCTTCCAGGCATTCCAGACTTTCGGGCTGGTGCCGCGAATGTCGGCCACCGTCAGCAGATACAGCGCGGTGAGGCGCCGCGGGTCGCCGACCCGGGTGGCAAAGGTTTCGATCACGACCGGGTCGCTGATGTCCTCTTTCTGCGCGGTGCGCGACATCGCCAGGTGCATGGCCACCAGCCATGCAACCAGGTCGCTGTCCGCTTTGTCGAGGCCGTGCTGGCGGCAGAATCGCCGCGCATCGACCGCGCCCAGATCGGAATGGTCGCCGCCGCGCCCCTTGGCTATGTCATGAAACAGCGCCGCCAGATAGAGCAGTTCGGGCTTGTCGAAGCCGGCGATCAGGCGACTGGCCAGCGGAAACTCGTGGGCGAGCGCCGGCACGGTGAAGCGCCGCATGTTGCGCAGCACCGTCAGGATGTGTTCGTCCACCGTATAGACGTGGAACAGGTCGTGCTGCATCTGTCCGATGACCCGGCCGAACGCGGGGATGTAGCGGCCCAGCAGGCCGTAGCGGTGCATTGCGCGCAATGCGCGGGTGATGCCGACCGGCTGCCGCAGCAGGGTCATGAACAGGGTGCGGTGCGCCGGACTGGCGCGGAAGGCCGCGTCGATGCGCGTGCTGCCGCGCCACAGCGCGCGCAGCGTGGACGGCTCGAAGCCGGCAAGCGCCGGATGCTGGGCGAACACGATGAAGATGCGCAACAGGGCGTCGGGCGCACGCTCGAACAGGTCCGGCGCGCGCGCCTCGAGCAGGCTGGCGCGCACCTGGAAATATTCGTCGATCGGCTGCGGCGGCGCGGTCACCGGAAACAGCCGTACCCGTAGCGACTGGATCAGGATGTCGTTGGCGCGCTGGATCAGCTTGGCGGCGCGGTAATAACCCTGCATCAGGCGTTCGCCGGGGCGTTTGCCCGCGGTGGCGGTCAGCCCCAGGCGCTCGGCAAGTTCGGTCTGGTAGTCGAAGGCGAGGCGGTCTTCGCGTCGCCGGGCCAGCAGGTGCAACTGGATACGCAGCGCAGCCAGCGTACGCTCCTCGCGCGCAATCCGCCGCGCTTCGGCGGGGCTGAGCAGGCCGGCGTCTGCCAGGCCTTTCCAGCCGCCGCGGATGCCGCAGGCTTGCGCCAGCCAGTGGATGGTATGCAGGTCGCGCAGGCCGCCGGGACTGTCCTTCAGATTGGGTTCGAGCTTGTAGGCGCTGTCGTCGAAGCGCGCGTGGCGGGCCTGCTGCTCGGCCAGCTTGCCGTCGAAAAAATGTTGGGCGTCGAAGCGCGCCTGGAAACGGTGGACGAACGCTTCGAACAGCGCTGCGGCGCCCCACACGAAGCGCGCCTCCAGTTGATTGGTTTCCACCGTGATGTCGGCGTCGGCTTCGCTGATGCAGGCCTCGATGGTGCGCACGCTGTGGCCGATTTCCAGCCCGACATCCCAGCACGCCTGCACCCAGCTTTCCAGGATGGCCTGCTGATCGGGTGTCGGCTCGCTCGGCAGCAAGAGCAGCACGTCCACGTCCGAACCGGGAAACAGTTCGCCGCGTCCATAACCGCCGACCGCGACCAGGCAGAAGTCGGCGGGCAGTTCGAGCCGGGTGCCGATTTCCGCCAGCACGCCGTCCACCAGCGCAGCATGCCGCGACAGGTAGTGCAAGGCGGCGGGTTTTTGCAGATAGGCCGCAGCGAGGGCGGCGCGGCCGGTCTTGAGCCGCTCGCGGAGGTCGGCGAACGGCGAGTAGTTCACGCGGCGGAGTGGAGGCGTTCGGGGATGGCCGGGCTACCGGCCGAGACGGTCAGCACTTCATGGCCGCTGTCGGTGACCAGGATGGTGTGCTCCCACTGCGCCGACAGGGTGCGGTCCTTGGTGACGATGGTCCAGCCGTCCGGCATCTGGCGGATGTCGCGGCGGCCGGCGTTGATCATCGGCTCGATGGTGAAGGTCATGCCCGGCTCCAGCACCAGGCCGGTGCCCGCCTTGCCGTAATGCAGCACCTGCGGGTCTTCGTGAAAATTCCTGCCGATGCCGTGGCCGCAGAATTCGCGCACCACGCTGTAGCCGTGATTTTCGGCGAAGCGCTGGATGGCGTGGCCGACGTCGCCCAGGCGTGCGCCGGGCTTGACGTGATCGATGCCGATCCACATGGCTTCGTAGGTCACCTTGATCAGGCGCTTGGCCTGGATCGACGCCTCGCCCACCGCGAACATGCGGCTGGTGTCGCCGTGCCAGCCGTCCTTGATCACGGTGATGTCGAGGTTCACGATGTCGCCGTTTTTCAGCAGCTTGTCACCCGGCACGCCGTGGCAGACCTGGTTGTTGACCGAGGTGCAGATCGATTTGGGGTAGGGCGCGTGGCCGGGGGGCGCGTAGTTCAGCGGGGCGGGAATGGTGCCCTGCACGTCCACCATGTAGTCGTGGCACAGACGGTCGAGCTCGCCGGTGGTGATCCCGGGCTTGACGAAAGGCGTGATGTAGTCGAGCACTTCCGAGGCGAGCCGGCCGGCGACGCGCATGCCTTCGATCTCGGGGCCGGTTTTGATGGTGACGGTCATGGGACGGTTAGTAATGCGTAAAGTCGCATTCTATCGCGCCCGGCGTGTGCCCAAAAACCGTTGCCTGGTCAGGGCCAATGAAAAGGTCGCCGCAAGGCATTCCTGGGTGTCCGACTGGTGCGGCCCGCGCTGCGGATTACCGCGGCATGCCTGGGCTAGCGGCCCCGGCGTCCGCCGCCGGCCCCCGCACCGCCGCCGGCCCCTGCGCCACCATTGACTCCCGCGCCCCCCATTTCCTGGTGGCGGTGCTCGTAGCCGGCGCCGTAAGGCAGGCTGCCTGGAGCATTCCGTCGCTTTGCAGCGTCCTCGGGCGGCACCGGTGCGCTCAGATTGCGCTGGACCGCATCATCGGTCTGGGCCTGAGCAGGCGCGCGCAACACCTCGTTGGGCAGCGACAGGTTGAGGGGGCGTGCTTGCGATGTCTTGGGGGTTGCCGGACGCGTGTCGGCCCAACCGGGCGTTGCCAGGGTCAGCAGGGACGGCAGAAGAATCAGATTCAGGCGGGACATGAGCGTGGCGGTGTCGGGTTTCGGGTTGTGGCCGGTTGGAGCATGCGAGCATTATGGGCGGGGCAACGCGCTTGGGTATGTCGGCAGAATAACGTTGCGTGACAGTGTGTGTCGGTGTGTGACGCGCCCGCCGAAGCGCGGGTGGCTGGGGTAGGATAAATATCCGCATTTCCAACGCTGTCTATTCTCACATGATGTCAGTCTACAAATTCCTTTCATTCACCCATCCAGCAGGTGCGCTGTGACGGAAGTCGCCGCGGCACGCATCCTGGTGGTGGACGACGATCCGGGCATGCGAAGCCTGCTGGAAGCCTATCTCGGCGACAGCGGCTTTTCCGTCGAGACCGCGATGGATGGCGTGGCCATGTGGCGTACCCTCGAGCGCGGGATGCCGGATGCGATTGTGCTCGACCTGATGATGCCCGGCGAGGACGGCCTGACGCTGGCGCGCAAGCTGCGCAGCGAGTCGAACGTGCCCATCCTCATGCTGTCGGCGCGCGGCGAGGAAATCGACCGGGTGGTCGGGCTCGAAATGGGCGCCGACGATTACCTGGCCAAGCCCTTCAGCCCGCGCGAATTGCTGGCCCGCCTGCGCGCGCTGCTGCGGCGCAGCCAGGGCCAGCGGGAGCCCGAGCCGCAGGCGTCACCCGCCGATTTCGGCCCCTATCATCTCGATGTCGCCAGCCACCGCCTCACCTGCGACGGTGTTGAGGTGAAGCTGTCGACTGCCGAGTTCGCGCTGCTGCGCATCTTCGTCGAGCATCCGCTGCAGGTAATGTCGCGCGACATCCTGATCGACATGCTGAAGGGCTACGAGCGCGATCCCTATGACCGCAGCGTCGATACGCGGGTGACCCGGCTGCGGCGCAAGATCGAGCCCAGTCCGGGCGAACCGGTCTACATCCGCACCGTGCGCGGCGAAGGCTATCTGTTCAATCCGCGCGGCAGCGACGCGTGAGGCTGTCGTCGCGGCTGAGCCTGACGCAGCAGAATGCCGTGCTGCTGGTGGTGTTCTTTCTGGCGTTCGAGCTGCTGGTCGCCTCCGCCGTCACCTATTTCCTGATGCTCCCGATGGCCCGCCGTTCGGCGGCCGACCTGGCGGGCCTGATGACGCTGTCGGCGCAGACCTGGAGCGAACTGCCGCCGGTCACCCGTCCCGCGTTTGAAATCGAGCTGGCGCATTCGCATGGTTTGGCGTTGCGCGCCGAGCCGCCGCAGGATCCTCAACCGCCTTCGTGGCGCGAACCCTATTTGCACTTTCTGGCGACGTCGCTGAGCGAGCGGGTGGGTGAGCCGGTGCTGACGTCGCGCGAGGAAATTCAGGGCGACCAATGGTTCTGGGTATCGCTGCCCGCAGGCAGCCGGCGCCTCTCGGTGGGGTTCTCCCACAGCCGCATCGGTCCGCGTCCGCTCCATGCCCTCTTGGCCTCGCTGGCCGGCGGCGCGCTGCTGACCCTGCTTGCAGCCTGGTGGCTGGCGCGCCGTGCCACCCGGCCGCTGCAGCGGCTGCGGCAGGCGGCAGCCTTGCTGGGGCGTGGGCAGACGCCGGAACGCCTGCCCGAAACCGGACCGCGTGAAATCGCCGCCCTAAGCCGCCGCTTCAACGAGATGGCGAAACAGGTGGAAGACCTGCTGGCTGCCCGCACCGTGCTGCTGGCCGGGGTGTCGCACGACCTGCGCACGCCGCTGGCGCGGTTGCGGCTAGGCGTGGAAATGCTGGTGCGCAGGCCGAGCGCGGAACTGGTGGCGCAGGTGGAAGGCGATATCGAGGCGATGGATCGTCTGATCGGCGACGTGCTGACGCTGGCGCGTGGCTTCGGCCACGAAGCCCGCCAGCGGGTGGCGCTGCCCGAACTGCTGGCTGACCTGGTGCAGGCCATCCCGGGCGCCGCGGAGCGGGTGCGGATCGAGGCGCCTGATATCGAACTGGATGTCCCGGTCGGCGCCTTGCGCCGCATCCTTTCCAATCTGCTGGAAAACGCCCTGCGCTATGGCGATGGCCAGCCGGTCACCCTGCGGGCCGAACCGATGGCAGGCGGCTGCCGCATCGGCGTGCTCGACCGCGGCCCGGGGATCCCGCCGGCCGAGCTGGAGGCCGTGTTCCGTCCGTTCTACCGGCTGGAAGCCTCGCGCAGCGTCAGCACCGGCGGTTCCGGCCTGGGCCTGGCGATCGTTCGCCAGCTGGCCGACGCCCAGGGCTGGCGGGTCAGCCTGCAGGCGCGATCCGGCGACGGGCTGGAGGTCTGGCTGGAGATCACCGCACAAGCGCTGGACTGAGGTCGTGTCTTGAAATAAGTGCCGGTTCGAATTAGAATCGCCGGCTGTCCGAAATGGTTCGGACAAATTCGCACACCTGTCATTAAAGGGTGGCGGCGCGTTTCGATCATGCGGACGCGCGGCTGCTGACGGGTGGAGGCTCAACCCTTTAGGAGATTTTCATGTCTGTCACCATGCGTCAAATGCTGGAAGCCGGTGTCCACTTCGGTCACCAGACCCGCTTCTGGAACCCCAAGATGGCCCCGTTCATTTTCGGTCATCGCAACAAGATTCATATCGTCAACCTGGAAAAGTCGCTGCCGATGTTCCAGGATGCGCAAAAATTCGTGCGCCAGCTGGCTTCCAACAAGGGCAACGTGCTGTTCGTCGGCACCAAACGTGCCGCGCGTGAAATCGTCCGCGAGGAAGCCGAGCGCGCCGGCATGCCTTACGTCGACAACCGCTGGCTGGGCGGCATGCTGACCAACTTCAAGACGGTCAAGCAGTCGATCAAGCGCCTCAACGACCTGGAAGTTCAACTGGCCGAGCCGGGTCGTCTGTCGAAGAAGGAAACCCTCACCGTGCAGCGCGAAGTCGACAAGCTGAACCGCAGCCTGGGCGGCATCCGCGAAATGGGCGGCCTGCCTGACGCGCTGTTCATCATCGACGTCGGCTACCAGAAGGGTGCCGTGGTCGAGGCCAAAAAGCTGGGCATCCCGGTGATCGGCGTGGTCGACACCAACAACAGCCCGGAAGGCGTGGACTACATCATCCCCGGCAACGATGACTCGGCACGCGCGATTCGCCTGTACGCCCGCGGCATGGCCGATGCGGCACTGGAAGGCCGCGCCCAGGTCATCAGCGAACTCGTCGGCGGCGAAGAGTTCGTTGAGGTTGAAGAAGAAGAAGCGGCACCTGCTGCCGAGTAAACACGGCGCAAGCGACTTCGCCGGAACCGGGTTCCGGCGAGCGGATTTTGAGGAGGGGCGTCTGCCCCTCTTTCTGTATTGAAGAAACTGGATAGGAGCACGAAATGGCAGAAATCACTGCAGGCATGGTCAAGGAACTGCGCGAAAAAACCGACGCGCCGATGATGGATTGCAAGAAGGCGCTGACGGAAGCCGGCGGCGACATGCAGAAGGCGGAAGAAATCCTGCGCGTGCGCTTCGGCAACAAGGCGGCCAAGAGCGCCGGCCGCGTCGCCGCCGAAGGCGTGGTGACCATCGCCATCAGCGCCGACGGCAAGTCGGCCGCCATGGTGGAAGTCAACTGTGAAACCGACTTCGTGGCAAAGAACGACGACTTCCTGGCGCTCTCCAACGCGCTGGCCGAGATGGTGCTGAACCAGAAGCCGGCCGACGTCGCCGCGCTGTCCGCACTGCCCTACCAGGGCGGCACGGTGGAGTCCTTCCGGACCGAACTGGTCGGCAAAATCGGCGAAAACATGTCGGTGCGCCGCTTCGTGCGCCTCGATGGCCAGGGCAAGTTCGCCAGCTACATCCACAGCGGCAAGATCGGCGTGCTGGTTGACGTCACCGGCGACGAAGCGCTGGCACGCGACGTGGCCATGCACATCGCCGCTTCGAAGCCGAAGTCGCTGGATGCCTCCGGCGTGTCGGCCGATCTGATCGACACCGAGCGTCGCGTCGCGATCGAGAAGGCCAAGGAAGCCGGCAAGCCGGAAGCCATGCTGGAAAAAATCGCCGAAGGCACGGTGCAGAAATTCCTCAAGGAAGTCACCCTGCTGTCGCAGCCCTTCGTCAAGGACGACAAGCAGACCGTCGAGCAGGTGCTGAAGTCGAAGAATTCGCAGTGCCATGGCTTCATGATGTATGTGGTGGGCGAGGGCATCGAGAAGAAAGTATCCGACTTCGCCGCTGAAGTGGCGGCTGCGTCCCAGGTCTGACCGCATGGCGACTGCCCGACGGATCCTGCTGAAACTATCCGGCGAGGCCCTGATGGGGCCGGACAGCTTCGGCTATCACGCTGAAACCCTGGCTGGCTTCGTCGGTCAGATCCGCGAAGTGGTTGAACTGGGGGTGCAGGTCGGCATCGTGGTCGGTGGTGGCAACCTGTTCCGCGGGGCCACCGGCGCCCTGTCCGGCATGAACCGCGCCAGCGCGGATTCGATGGGCATGCTGGCTACGGTGATGAATGCCGTGGCCTTGAAAGACGCTTTGCAGCAGGCCGGCGTCGAAGCGCGGGTGCAGACCGCGGTCCACATCGCCCACCTCGGCGAGGATTTCGAGCGCGATGCGGCCGTGCGGCATCTGGAGGCGGGGCGGGTGGTGATATTCGGCGGCGGAACGGGCAACCCGTTCTTCACCACCGATACCGCGGCGGCATTGCGCGCGGCCGAGATCGGTGCCGACCTGCTCTTGAAGGCGACCAAGGTCGACGGCGTGTACACGGCCGACCCGAAGAAGGACGCGAGCGCCACGCGCTATCACGCGCTGTCGTTCGACGAGGCGATCGCCAACAACCTGGGGGTGCTCGATACCGCTGCCTTTGCCCTCTGCCGCGAACAGAAACTGTCGCTCGTCGTGTTCAATGTCTTCAAGCCCGGCGCGCTGAAGCGCGTGGTGATGGGCGAGGACGAAGGCACGCGGGTAAGCAACCATTGAGGAGTTGATATGGCTGAAACCACCATCACCGAAATCAAGCAGTCTGCCGAGCAGAAAATGGGCAAGACGCTGGAAGCGTTGAAGAACGACCTGGCCAAGGTTCGCACCGGACGGGCGCATACCGGCATTCTCGACCACGTCATGGTCGACTACTACGGCAACCCGACGCCGGTGCCGCAGGTGGCCAGCGTGTCGCTGGTCGACAGCCGCACCCTGGGGGTGCAGCCGTATGAAAAAAACATGGTTGGCAAGATCGAGAAAGCGATTCGCGATGGCGACTTAGGCCTGAATCCGGCATCGCACGGCGACATCATTCGCGTGCCGATGCCGGCGCTGACCGAGGAGCGCCGCCGCGATCTCATCAAGGTGGTGCGCAACGAGGCCGAGGCGGCGCGCGTCGCCGTGCGCAACATCCGTCGCGATGCCAACGGCACGCTGAAGGACATGGTCAAGGCCAAAACCGCGACCGAGGATGAAGAGCGCCGCACCCAGGACGACGTGCAGAAGCTGACCGACAAATTCATCGGCGAGATCGACAAAATGCTGGCCGAGAAAGAGAAAGACCTGCTCGCGGTCTGAGCGAGTCTGGCGAGCCTATCCGCGTGTCCACTCCCACCCCGCAGGCAATCCCGTCCGAAACGGTGGTGCCGCAGCACATCGCCATCATCATGGATGGCAATGGCCGCTGGGCGAGAAACCGGCTGATGCCGCGCGTGGCCGGGCATCGCAAGGGCGTCGAGGCGCTGCGCGGCGTGATCCGGGGCTGCGCCGAGCGGGGCGTGTCGCACCTTACCGTGTTCGCCTTCAGTTCGGAAAACTGGCGGCGTCCGCAAGAGGAAGTCACCCTGCTGATGGAGCTGTTCCTGCGTGCGCTGGAGAATGAAGTCGCCAAGCTGCACGAGAACGGCATCCGCTTTCGCGTCATCGGCGATCTTTCCGGCTTCTCCGAACGCATCCAGACCCTGATCCGCGACGCCGAAGCGCTGACGCGCCACAACACCCGCCTCACCTTCACCGTGGCGGCCAATTACGGCGGCCGCTGGGATATCGTCCAGGCCGTTAAGAAGCTGATGTTGTCCGGCGTGTCCGCCGGCGCGGTAAACGAAGTGACGCTGGCGGAGCAGCTCAGCATGGGCGAGCTGCCCGAGCCCGACCTCTTCATCCGCACCGGCGGCGAGCAGCGCATCAGCAACTTCCTGCTGTGGCAGCTGGCCTATACCGAGCTGTATTTCACCGACGCGCTATGGCCCGATTTCAATGCGGCAGCCCTGGACGCGGCGATCGCTTCGTACCGCAGCCGCGAACGCCGCTTCGGCCGCACCAGCGAACAGGTGCAGTCGGCTTCGTGACGGCACTGCGGCGACCCCATCCATGACGCCCTTGCGCACTCGCGTGCTCACCGCCCTGTTGCTGCTGGCCGTTTTGGTGCCGGCCGTGCTGTGGGCGCCGGCGTGGGGGTGGGGGATCCTGATGGCGGGTGTCGTCGGCGCGGCCGCACTCGAGTGGGCGCGCCTGAGCCATTTTCCGCCGCTGTCCGCGCGCCTCTATGCAGCCTTGCTGGCGCTCGTGGCGCTGGCGTTGCCCTACGGGCTGGCTGCGCACTGGCCGAGCTTCCAGACCGGCTTGATCGGGCTGGCTATCCTGTTCTGGCTGCTCGTCGTGCCGTTGTGGCTGCTGGGACGCTGGCATGCCGAGCAGGCCTTCGTGCGCGCCGTGGTCGGCGTTGCGGTGCTGCTGCCGACCTGGGCGGCGCTGCTGTATCTGCATGCGCGCGGCCCCGTCATCTTGTTGGGCGTGATGGCGATCGTCTGGATTGCCGATACCGCCGCCTATTTCGCCGGCCGCCACTTCGGGCGCCACAAGCTTGCCCCCGTCATCAGCCCGGGCAAGACCTGGGAAGGCGTGGCCGGCGCGTTTGCCGCGCTTGCGCTGTATGCGGGCGCCCTGAGCTGGGTGGCCGGAATGTCGCTGTCATGGTTGCTGCTGATGCTGTCCGGCCTGCTGTACCTGTCGGTGCTGGGCGACCTGTTCGAATCCTGGATCAAGCGTGTCTCCGGAGCGAAGGACAGCGGCACCATGCTGCCCGGCCACGGCGGCGTGCTTGACCGCATCGACGCGCTGACGTCGACCCTGCCGGTTGCCGCCGGCATGCTGATGTGGCTGGAGTACTCCCTATGAATCCAGACGGCATGAAACCGCGCGTCCTCACCATACTCGGCGCCACCGGTACCATCGGCGTCAACACGCTCGACGTGGTGGCGCGCCATCCCGGGCGTTTTGAAGTCTTCGCCCTGACCGGCGCTACCCAGGTCGAGCGCATGCTTGCGCAGTGCCGCGCCCATCGCCCGCGCTTTGCGGTGATGAGCGAGCCGGATGCCGCGGCTGCGTTGCGCGCGCGGGTGGCCGCCGAAGGCCTGGCGGTCGAAGTGCTGGAAGGCGCAGACGCCCTGACCCAGGTGGCGACCGCGCCCGAGGTCGACACTCTGATGGCGGCCATCGTCGGCGCCGCCGGCCTGCCGGCCACGCTGGCGGCGGCGCAGGCCGGCAAGCGGATATTGCTGGCCAACAAGGAAACCCTGGTGGTATCCGGCCAGCTGTTCATGGATGCCGTGGCTGCCAGCGGTGCCGAACTGCTGCCGATCGATTCCGAGCACAACGCCATCTTCCAGTCGCTGCCGCGCGACTTCGACGGCGACTTCCAGCGGGCCGGTGTGAAAGCGCTGTGGCTCACCGCGTCGGGTGGCCCGTTCCGCACCCTGTCGGCCGAAGCGATCGCCGCGGCCACGCCGGCGCAGGCGGTGGCGCACCCCAACTGGGTGATGGGCAAGAAAATCTCGGTCGATTCGGCGAGCCTGATGAACAAGGGGCTGGAAGTGATCGAGGCGCGCTGGCTGTTCAACGCGCGCCCCGAGCAGATCAAGGTGGTGGTGCATCCGCAAAGCATCGTGCACTCGATGGTCGAATACGCCGACGGCTCGGTGATCGCGCAAATGGGCACCCCCGACATGCGCACGCCGATCGCCTACGCGCTGGGCTTCCCCGAGCGCATCGACGCCGGCGTTTCCGCGCTCGAACTGATGGGCCGGCAGCTCACTTTCGAAGCCCCCGACACGCAGCGCTTCCCCTGTCTGCAGCTGGCCTTCGATGCGCTCGCCGCAGGCGGCAACGCCGCCGCCGTGCTGAATGCCGCAAACGAGGTCGCCGTCTCACGTTTTCTCGACGGTGCGGTGTCTTTCGGCGCCATCGCCGCCAGCATTGCCCATACCCTGGAACAGCTCGCGGGCGGCGCGGCCGATACGCTGGAGGATCTGCTCGAAGCCGACCGTCAGGCGCGCCGCGTCGCCGATGCCTATCTGGGGGCCCTGCGCACATGAGCGTGCTGCACACCGTTCTGTGGTTCCTGGTCGCCATCGGCATCCTGGTGGTGGTGCATGAATTCGGCCATTACCTGGCTGCCCGCTGGGCCGGCGTCAAGGTGCTGCGTTTTTCGGTCGGTTTCGGCAAGCCGCTTTTCAGCCGCCGTTTCGGTCGCGACCAGACCGAGTGGACGCTGTCGGCGCTGCCGTTCGGCGGCTACGTCAAGATGCTCGACGAGCGCGAGGGTGCTGTGCCTGCGGCCGAAGCGCACCGCAGTTTCAACCGCGCCACGGTGTGGCGGCGCATCGGCATCGTCATCGCCGGGCCGGCCGCCAACTTCCTGCTGGCCATCGTGTTCTACTGGGCGCTCTTTCTGAATGGACTGCCTGCGCTGAAGCCGATGATCGGTGAGCCGCCCGCCGGCACGCCGGCAGCGGTTGCCGGGCTGGTGGCGGGCGACGAAATCCGCCGCGTCAATGGCAGCGAGACGCGCTCCTTCCAGGATTTGCGCCTGAACCTGCTGCGCGCCGGGGTGGCGGGCGGCCAGCTGACGCTGGAACTGACCGACGGCCGCAGCGTTCGACTCGATGTCCAGCCGATGGCGACCGAGAACCTGGAACTGGACACGCTGAAGCCGCTCGGCATCGTGCGTTACGACCCCTTGATCGCACCGGTGATCGGCAAATTGCTGCCGGACGGGGCTGCCACGCGTGCCGGCTTCCTGCCCGGCGACCGGCTGCTCGCTGCCAATGGCGAAACGGTGGCGAGCTGGCAGGACTGGGTGCAGACGGTGCGCCAGCATCCGGCCATGCCCCTGCGCATCGAGTTCGAGCGCCAGGGACAGCGCAGCGAATTGACCGTGGTGCCCGATGCGGTGGACGAGGCGGGCCAGCGGGTCGGCAAGATCGGCGCGGGGCCTCAGGTCGACGAATCGATCATGGCCACGTTGATGACCGAGGTGCGCTACGGGCCGTTCGAAGCCGTGTGGCAGGGCGCAGCCAAGACCTGGGACATGAGCCTGTTCACGCTCGAAATGATGGGCCGCATGGTGCTCGGGCAGGTGTCGTGGAAAAACCTGTCGGGCCCGCTCACCATCGCCGATTACGCAGGGCAGAGCGCCACCCTCGGCTGGATCAGTTTCGTCGGGTTTCTGGCGCTGGTGAGCGTGAGCCTGGGGGTGCTGAACCTGCTGCCGATCCCGTTACTGGACGGCGGGCACCTCATGTATTATGTTGCCGAAGTTTTGACCGGCCGCCCGGTGTCCGAACGCACCATGGAAATCGGTAGCCGCATCGGCATGTTCTTGCTGTTGTTGCTGATGTCGTTTGCCCTGTTCAACGATTTGCAACGCCTGATTGGTGGATGAAAATAACTATGACCCCGAACCGTTTGACGCTTGCGCTCGCCGCAGTGCTTGCTATGCAGCCCGCGTGGGCCGAAGAGCCCTTCATCGTCAAGGACATCCGGGTCGAAGGCATCCAGCGCACCGAGGCGGGTACGGTTTTCAGCTACCTGCCGGTGAAAGTCGGCGAGGTGATGACCGACGAAAAGACCGCGGAAGCCATCAAGGCCTTGTACGCCACCGGATTTTTCAAGGATGTCCGGCTCGAGTCACGCGATGGCGTGGTGATCGTCACCGTCGAGGAGCGCCCGTCGATCGCCAAGATCACCCTTAAGGGGATCAAGGAGTTTTCCGAGGAAGACCTGAAAACCGGCCTCAAGCAGACGGGTCTGGCCGAAGGCCGGGTGCTCGACCGCGCGCTGCTCGACAAGTCCGAGCAGGAACTGCAGCGGCAGTACTTCAACCGTGGCAAGTACGCTGTCGAAATCAAGTCCACCCTGACCCCGTTGGAGCGCAACCGCGTCGCGGTGCAGTTCGATGTGGTGGAGGGCGACAGCGCCAAAATCCAGCAGATCAACATCGTCGGCAACCGGGCCTTCAAGGAAAAGGAACTGCTCAACCAGTTCACCTCGACCACGCCGGGCTGGCTGACCTGGTATACCAAGAACGACCAGTATTCCAAGGCGCGCCTCGGTGGCGACATCGAGGCCCTGCGCTCGTTCTATCTCAACCGCGGCTATCTCGAATTCAACGTCGATTCCACCCAGGTGTCGATCTCGCCCGACAAGCAGGGCATCTACATCACCGTCAACATCACCGAGGGACCGCAGTACAAGGTGTCCGGCGTCACGCTGGCGGGTCAGATGCTGGTGCCGGAAGCCGAGTTGCAGAAGCTCATCACCCTCAAACCGGGCGAAGTGTTCGTGCGCGATCGCCTGACCGAGACCACCAAGAAAATCGGCGACCGTCTCGGCAATGAAGGCTACGCGTTCGCCAACGTCAACGCGGTGCCTGAACTCGACAAGGAAAAGGCCACGGTTGCCTTCACCCTGTTCGTCGATCCGGGCCGGCGTGTCTACGTCAACCGCGTCAACGTGGCCGGCAACGCCAAGACCCGCGACGAAGTGATTCGCCGCGAAATCCGCCAGATGGAGGGCGCCTACTACGACGCCGAAAAGATCAACCGCTCGCGCGAACGCCTCAACCGCCTCGGCTTCTTCAACGAGGTCAACATCGAAACGCCCGCGGTGACCGGCACCACGGACCAGGTTGATGTCAACGTCAGCGTGTCCGAACGCTCGACCGGCAACGTCATGCTGGGCGCCGGTTTCTCGTCGTCCGAAGGCCTGATCCTGTCGGGATCGGTGTCGCAGAGCAACGTGTTCGGCACCGGCAACCGCCTGTCGGCGCAGATCAATTCGGGCAGCGTCAACACCGTGTATGCGTTGTCCTACACCAACCCTTACTACACCATCGACGGTATCAGCCTGGGCTACGATGTCTACCGCCGCGACGTCGATTCGAGCTCGCTCGACAACACAGGTTATTTCGAGAACTCGACCTATGGGGCGGGCGTGCGTTTCGGCTTTCCGATCAACGAGCGCGACTCCATTTCGCTGGGCATGAGTTACGAAAAAAACAGCGTCAAGGTCGACACCACCAGTCCGACGCAATGGCAGAAATTTGTGGATGATTTTGGCGAGGACAACGACACCCTGCGCGTGGACGGCGCCTGGGCGCGCGATACCCGCGACAGCTTCCTGTTTCCCACCCGCGGCATGCTGCAGCGCATCGCCGCGGAAGTTGGCACCCCGGCCGGCAGCCTGCAGTATTACAAGCTGTCCTTGCAGCATCAGCAGTACTTCCCGCTGGGCCGAAGCTTTGTCCTGATGGTGAACGGCGAACTCGGCTACGCCGACGGCCTGTCCGGCAAGCCGCTGCCGTTCTTCAAGAACTTCTACGCCGGCGGCACCAGCTCGGTGCGCGGCTTCCAGAGCGGCACCCTGGGACCCAAGGATCTGACAACGGGCGACGCGCTCGGCGGCGACCGGCGTATCGTCGGCAATGCGGAACTCTTCTTCCCCCTACCCGGACTCAAGGATGACCAGTCACTGCGCATGTCGGCCTTCGTCGATGGCGGTGCAGCGTTCGGGGCAGGTGAAGATTTCGATGTCGGCAACCTGCGCTACTCGGCAGGGGTGGCCGTGCTGTGGGTCTCGCCGCTCGGCCCGCTCAAATTCAGTCTGGCGCAGCCCCTTGTCAAGAAAGACGGCGACGAGACTGAAGTGTTCCAATTCACCCTGGGCAATACGTTCTAGGGCATGTCGTAACCGGAGTATTCAATGATGACGTTCAAGCAGCTTGCAGTTTCACTCATTCTGGCGTCCGCCTGTGCGGCCGTCCCGGCCCTGGCCAACACCAAGATTGGCTTCGTCAACACCGAGCGCCTGTTGCGCGAAGCACCGCTGTCGGTCGCTGCGCAGAAGAAGCTCGAGCGTGAATTCGCCGCACGCGACCAGGAATTGCAGAAGCTCGCCAAGCAGGCGCGCGACCTGCAGGCGCAGCTCGACAAGGATGGCGTGACCATGTCGGAAACCGACCGCAAGACGAAGGAGCGCGATCTCGGCAACCTCAACCGCGATCTGCAGCGCCAGGGACGTGAATTCCGCGAAGACCTCAACCTGCGCCGCAATGAGGAACTGGGCCAGATTCAGGAGCGGGCGCGCAAGGCGATCCAGGACATTGCCAAGGCAGAAAAATTCGACCTCATCATCGAGCAGGCCGTCTACGTCGACCCGAAGACCGACATCACCGACCGGGTGATGAGGGCCTTGGGTAATTCCAAGTAAATCGGGCTGCCTGCAATCCGATGGCGGTAACCCTGGCAGCACTGGCCGCCCGCTTTGGCGGTGAGTTGGTGGGCGACGGTGCGCGGGTGATCAACCAGGTGGCGCCGCTGGATCGCGCCACGCCGGAAGAAATCGGCTTCGTCTCGCAAAGCAAGTATCTCGCCCAGTTGGCCGACACCCGGGCGGGTGCGGTGATCCTGCCGCTGGATGCGCGGGATGCCACTGAACTGCCACGCATCCTGACGCCCAATCCCTATCTTTATTTCGCGCGCGTCTCGGCGCTGCTGAACCCGCCGCCGCGCCCGCCAGCGGGCGTCCATCCCGCAGCAACCGTTGCACCGGATGCGGCAATCGCCGCCGACGCCAGTGTCGCGGCCGGTGCCGTGATTGGCAGCGGCGCTGTGATCGGTGCACGCACGGTCATTGGCCCGAACTGCGTGGTCGGCGACGGCGCTCGCATCGGTGAAGACTGCCTGCTGCACGCCAACGTCACCGTGTACCATCGCTGCGAAGTGGGCGACCGCGTCATCCTGCATTCGAGCTGCGTGATCGGTGCCGACGGCTTCGGCTTCGCGCCGAATGAGGGCCAGTGGGAAAAAATTCCGCAGATCGGCCGTGTGCTGATCGGCGACGACGTCGAGGTCGGCGCCTGCACCACCATCGACCGCGGCGCGCTGGAGGACACAGTGATCGAGGCGGGCGTCAAGCTCGACAACCTGGTCCAAGTCGCGCACAACGTGGTGATCGGCGCCCACACCGCGATCGCCGGCTGCACCGGCATTGCCGGCAGCGCCAAGATCGGCCGCCACTGCATGATCGGTGGCGCGGCGATGATCTTCGGCCACATCGAGATCGCCGACGGCACCCGCATTTCGACCAACACGCTGATCACCAAGTCGCTGCCGAAGGCCGGCACCTATACGTCGGCGCCGCCTTTTAGTGAACACGAGGTCTGGCAGAAAAATGCCGTCCACATGCGCAACCTCGACAAGCTGGTGAACCGCGTCAAGGATCTCGAAAAGAAACTCAAAGAACTGGAAAGCAAATCATGATCATGGACATCGAGCAGGTCATGCAGTACCTGCCGCACCGTTATCCCTTCCTGCTGATCGATCGCGTCACCGAGCTTGAACTCGGCAAGACCATTACCGCGATCAAGAACGTCACTATCAACGAGCCGTTCTTCCCCGGACACTTCCCCGTCTCGCCGGTAATGCCGGGCGTGCTGATTCTGGAAGCGATGGCGCAGGCGGCGGCGATCCTGTCGTTCAAGACCAAGGACTACGCTCCCGAGAACATCGGCGTGGTCTACTTCGCCGGTATCGACGGCGCGCGCTTCAAGAAGCCGGTCAAGCCAGGCGACCAGTTGGTGCTCAAGGTCAACATCGTGCGCGAGATGCGCGGCATCTGGAAATACACCGGGCGTGCCGAAGTGGACGGCGCACTGGTCGCCGAAGCCGAACTGATGGCGACCCTGCGCGACAAGCCCTGATATGAGGAAGATCCACTCCACCGCGCTGGTCGCGCCAGGTGCCAAGCTTGCCGACGACGTCGAGATCGGACCCTATTCGATCATCGGCGAGCACGTCGAGATCGGCGCCGGCACCACGGTCGGCGCGCATGCCGTCATCACCGGTCATACCAAAATCGGCGTGCACAACCAGATCTTCCATTTCGTCTCGCTCGGCGAGGCGCCGCAGGACAAGAAATACGACGGCGAGCCGACGAGGCTGGAAATCGGCGATCACAACGTCATCCGCGAGTTTTGCACGTTCAACACCGGCACCGTGCAGGACCGTGGCGTCACCACCATCGGCAACCACAACTGGATCATGGCCTACGTCCATATCGCGCACGACTGCGTGGTGGGCGACCGCACCATCTTCGCCAACAACGCCTCGCTCGCGGGCCACGCCGAAATCGGCGACTGGGCGATCCTCGGCGGCTTCACCGGCGTGCACCAGTTCTGCAAGGTCGGCGCCCACGTGATGACCGGCATCTCCAGCGTGGTGTTCAAGGATATCCCGCCCTTCGTCATGGCGTCCGGCCAGCCCGCCGCGCCGCACGGCCTCAACAGCGAAGGCCTCAAGCGGCGCGGATTTTCCGCCGAGGCGCTGGCGGCATTGAAGCGCGCCTACAAGATCCTTTACCGCGAAGGCAACACCCTGGCCGAAGCGCAGGCCAAGTTGGCCCCCGAAGCCGCGCAGTACGCCGAGGTGCAGCAGCTGCTCGATTTCCTCGCGCGGTCCGAGCGCGGCATCATCCGGTGATTGATCTGGGCCTGGTCGCCGGCGAAGCGTCCGGCGATCTCCTCGGCGCGCATTTCATCGCCGCACTGAAACAGAGCCACCCTGATCTGCGTGCTTCCGGCATCGCAGGCCCGCGCATGCTCGAGGCCGGGGTCGAGGCGATCTATCCCAGCGATAAACTGGCGGTCAACGGCTACGTCGAGGTGCTGCGCCACCTGCCCGAACTGTTGTGGATCCGCTCGCGCATTACCCGGTATTTCCTGCAAGAAAGACCGCGCGTATTCGTCGGCATCGACGCCCCCGATTTCAATTTCACCCTGGAAGCGAAGCTCAAGCAGGCCGGCATCCCCACCGTGCACTTCGTCAGCCCGTCGCTGTGGGCGTGGCGGCCCGAGCGCATCCATCGCATCAAGCAGGCGGTGTCGCACATGCTGGTGGTGTTTCCGTTCGAGGAGCAGATCTACCGCGACGCCGGCATCCCGGTCAGCTATGTCGGCCATCCGCTGGCCGACGTGATTCCGCTGCAGCCCGATGCCGCAGGCGCACGCGCCGCGCTGGGCCTGGCATCCGGGCCGGTGATCGCGTTGCTGCCGGGCAGCCGGCTGTCCGAAGTGAAGCGCCATGCGCGGCTGATGCTCGACGCCGCGGTGCGCATTCATCAACACCATCCTGAAGCGCAGTTCGTGCTGCCCGCTGCCAGCGAGGCGGCGGCGCAGCTGATTCGCCAGGCGGCACAGGGTCTGGACCTGCCGCTGCACATCCTGGCGGGGCAGTCCCACGCGGCGCTGGCGGCGTGCGACGTCACGCTGGTCGCCTCCGGCACCGCCGCGCTCGAAGCCGCGCTGTTCAAGAAACCCATGGTGATCACCTACCGTGTGCCCGCGTTGACCGCATATCTGATGCGCAAGAAGGCGCTGCTGCCGTGGATTGGGCTGCCGAATATTTTGGCGCGCGATTTCGTGGTGCCGGAGCGGGTGCAGGAAGCCGCCACGCCTGAAAATCTGGCGAACGACGCGCTGGCCTGGCTGGACGACGCGCCGCGCCGAATTGCGCTGGTCGAAACCTTCACCGCCATGCACCGAAGCCTGCGCCAGGACGCCAGCGCGCGCATCGCCGAAGCGCTCGAGCCGTATCTGGAGGGCGCATGAGCCTGCGGCAGGCGGTGATCCTGCATGTCGGTCCGCTCGGCTTGTGCGGCGTCGACGAAGCCGGTCGCGGTCCGCTGGCAGGACCGGTGACGGCGGCCGCGGTCATGCTCGACCCCGAACGGCCGATCGATGGCCTGCGCGATTCCAAAAAGCTGTCCGCGGCCGCGCGCGAGCGCCTGGCCGACGCGATTCGCGAGCGCGCCGCCGCCTGGTGCGTGGCCGAGGCCAGCGTCGCCGAAATCGATCAACTCAATATCCTGCAGGCCACCCTGCTGGCGATGCAGCGTGCCGTCGCTGGGCTCGGGCGGGCACCCGACGAAGTGATGGTCGACGGCAACCGCTGCCCGAACTGGGCGTGGTGTTCGCAGGCCGTGGTCAAGGGCGACGACAAGATCGCTGCGATTGCTGCCGCGTCCATCCTCGCCAAGACCGAACGCGATCGCTTCATGTGCCGGCTGCACGACGCCTACCCCGTCTACGGCTTTGCCCAGCACATGGGCTACGGCACCGCCGCGCATCTCGCTGCGCTGAAGGCGCACGGCGCCTGCCCGCAGCACCGCAAGAGCTTTTCCCCGGTTAAACTCGTTCTCGATCAGACAAGTTTGTTTTGAAAGGAAGCCCCATGGCCCTGTCTTTGTTGTTGCATGTGCTGAGTGTCGTCGTCTGGGTTGGCGGCATGTTTTTCGCCTACATGGCGCTGCGCCCGGTCGCCGCCAGCGTGCTCGAGCCGCCGCAGCGGCTCACCCTGTGGGCGGGTGTGTTCGACAAGTTCTTCCCCTGGGTGTGGGTGTCGGTCGCGCTGATCCTGGCAACCGGTCTGCACATGCTGATGAAGATCGGCGGCATGGCCGCGCCGCATTACGCCATGGCCATGTTGGCGCTGGGCGTGCTGATGATGGTGATCTTCGCGCACGTGTTTTTCGCGCCCTACAAGAAACTCAAGCGCGCCGTCGCCGCGCAGGACTGGAAAGCCGGCGGCGCCGCGCTGGGCCAGATCCGCATGCTGATCGGCATCAACCTCAGCATCGGCCTCGTCACCATCGCGGTGGTGTTCCTCGGGCGCGCCCTGGCCTGACGGACAGCGCTAGGGCTCGTCCTGCGCCGGCTCTGCCAGCAGGCGGGGCAGGGCTTCGCGGATCGCGTCCCGCCGAGCCTCGCACTGCAGTTCGGCATGAAACCGGCCGTCACGATAGAGGTAGATCGTCGGCAGATGGAAAATATCGAAGGCGCGCGCCACCCCGGTGGCCTCGCTGACGTCGACTTCAAACAGACGGCAGTTCAATCCGCCGAGTGACTCCGGAAGCAGCCGCTTCCAGGCACGGCAACTGCCGCACTGCGGCGCGCTGAACAGCACCACGGCGATGCCGTGCACGGCGGCGAGGCGGCCGTGAAAATCCCCCTCGTTCAGGCGCTCGAATCCGTTCGCGATGTTGCTCATGCTGGAACCTCAGGATTTTCGGTCTGCTACCGGCTCGCGCCGGAACGGGCCTTCGAGTTCGTCCATGTAATGGCTGATGGCGTCGGTTTCGCGTTCCAGGAAACGGTCGACCGCCTCGCGGAATTCGGTGTTTTCCAGCCAGTGCCAGGAATGCGTGGCGGTGGGCACCAGGCCGCGCGACAGCTTGTGCTCGCCCTGCGCGCCGCCTTCGAAGACCTGTAGCCCGCGTGCAATGGCGTATTCGATTCCCTGCTGGTAGCAGGTCTCGAAGTGCAGCCCGGGCACGTATTCCAGCGTGCCCCAGTGGCGGCCGTAGAGACGCTGGCTATCCTGGATGCAGAACGAGCAGGCGGTGGGTTCGCCGTCCTTGTCGGCAATGATCAGCAGCAGATTGTCCGGCATGGTTTCGCGCAGGGCCGCGAAAAAAGCAGGGTTGAGATGCGGCTCGCTGCGGTGGCGGTCGTAGGTGTCGGCATAGCAGCGATAGAAAAAATCCCAGTCGGCGTCGGTGCTGTCTCGCCCTTCGACCCAGCGGAAGGTCACCCCCAACTTGTCCAGCTTCTTCCTTTCCTGACGGATCTTCTTGCGCTTGTCGTGCGTCATCGTGGCGAGAAAGTCGTCGAAGCTGGCGTAACCCTGGTTGAACCAGTGGAACTGGAAGCCGCTGCGGTGCATCAGTGGCGTCGCATTGAGCGCGGCGTGATCCGGCTCGGTGGGAAACAGGATGTGGAAGGATGAAAACCCTAGGTCGTGGGTGAGCTTCAATGCCGCCTGGATCAGGGCCGCGCGGTCGGCGTCGTTTCGCGCCAAGAGGCGCGGACCGGGCACTGGCGAGAAGGGCACGCAGCACACCAGCTTGGGGTAGTAGTTGAGACCATGGCGGCGATAGGCGTCGGCCCAGGCCCAGTCGAACACGAATTCGCCCCAGGAGTGGTGCTTCACATACAGCGGCATCGCGGCCTCGATCCGGCCGTTGCGGAACAGCGCCAGATGCACCGGCTCCCAGCCGATGTGGGCACCGACGCAATCGGTGGCCTCCAGCGCGTGCAGAAAGGCGTGCTGCACGAAGGGCGAATCGCCGGCCAGGGCGTTCCATTCGGCGGCCGGCAACTCCGAAATTTTTGTCACCACGCGAACGACGGTTTCGGCGGCTTCGGCTTCCGTCGCGGGGGGGTTTGCTTCAAAATGCACGTTTTGGCGGCTTTCAGAAAAAACAATGAACCTGCACGAATTTCAGGCCAAACAAATTTTACGGTCGGGCAACATTAACACGCCGCGCGGCCTCGCCGCAGCGAGCGCCGAGGCCGCGGTCAACGCCGCCCGCGAACTGGGCGGCGATGCCTGGGTCGTAAAGGCGCAGATCCATGCCGGCGGCCGCGGCAAGGCCGGTGGCGTCAAGGTGGTGAAGTCACTCGACGACGTGCGCGCGATGGCCGAAACCCTGCTCGGCAAGCCCCTGGTGACGAACCAGAACGCGCCCGACGGCCAGCCAGTGAACCAGGTGCTGGTCGAGGAAACCCTGCCGATCGCACGCGAGCTGTACCTGTCGCTGCTGGTCGACCGCGAAACCGAACGCGTCGCCATCGTCGCCTCCGCCGCCGGCGGCATGGACATCGAGGAAGTCGCCCACGCCACACCGGAAAAAGTGCTGACTGAAACCTGCGATCCCTTGCTGGGCGTGCAGGATTTCCAGTGCCGCGCCCTGGCCTTTGCGCTGGAGCTGACCGGCGACGCCTACAAGGATTTCTGCCGCCTGTTGCCGCAGCTGTATCGCGTGTTCATCGCCAATGACCTGAGCCTGCTCGAAATCAACCCGCTGGTGGTGACCGCTGACAATCGCGTGCTGCCGCTCGATTGCAAGATGAGCATCGACGACAACGCGCTGTACCGCCGCAAGACTCTGGCCGAACTGCGCGACGATAGCCAGATCGACGCCAAGGAAGCGGCGGCGAACGCGGCCAACGTCAATTACGTCGCGCTTTCCGGCAACATCGGCTGCATGGTCAACGGTGCGGGCCTGGCAATGGCGACGATGGACCTGATTCAGCTGGAGGGCGGCACGCCCGCCAACTTCCTCGACGTCGGCGGTGGTGCCACCCCCGAAACCGTCGCGCAGGGCTTCAAGATCATCCTGCTCGACCCCAATGTCAAAGCCGTGCTGATCAATATCTTCGGCGGCATCGTGCGCTGCGACGTGATTGCCGAGGGCATCATCCAGGCGGTGAAGGAGGTCGGCGTGAAAGTGCCGGTGATCGTGCGGCTGGAAGGCACCAATGCCGAGCTGGGCCGCAAACTGCTGGCCGAATCGGGGCTGGCGATCCTTGCGGCGGAGAGCCTCACTCAAGCGGCGAAACTCGCGGTGGAGAAAGCCCAATGAGCATCCTCGTCAACAAAGACACCAAGGTCATCTGCCAGGGCTTCACCGGCAAGCAGGGCACGTTCCACTCCGAACAGGCAATCGCCTACGGCACCCGCATGGTCGGCGGCGTGACCCCCGGCAAGGGCGGACAGACGCACCTCGACCTGCCTGTGTTCAACACTGTACGCGACGCGGTGCGCCAGACCGGCGCCAACGCGACCATGATCTACGTGCCGGCCGCGTTCGCCGCCGACTCGATCCTGGAAGCGGCCGACGCCGGCATCGAGGTCATTGTCTGCATCACCGAGGGCATCCCGGTACTCGACATGCTGAACGTGAAGGCGGCGTTGAAGGCCAACGGCGCCAAGCTGATCGGCCCCAACTGCCCCGGCATCATCACCTCGGGCGAATGCAAGATCGGCATCATGCCCGGCGTCATTCATCAAAAGGGCAGGATCGGCATCGTTTCGCGCTCCGGCACGCTGACCTACGAAGCGGTGCACCAGACCACGCAACTGGGATTGGGTCAGTCGACCTGCGTCGGCATCGGCGGCGACCCGATCAAGGGGCTGGACTTCATCGACTGCCTGGAACTGTTCGAGGCTGATCCGCAGACCGAAGCGGTGATCCTGGTCGGCGAAATCGGCGGCAGCCGCGAGGAAGAAGCGGCCGAGTATATTCGCGCCCACATGAAGAAGCCCGTCGCTGCCTACATCGCCGGCCGCACCGCGCCCAAGGGCAAGCGCATGGGCCATGCCGGCGCCATCATCGCCGGCGGCGCCGGTACGGCAAACGCCAAGATCCATGCGCTCGAAGCTGCCGGCGTCGTCGTCGCGCAAAGCCCGGCGGGGCTGGGCGAAGCGGTGCAGCTCGCGCTGGGTGCCCGCTAAGCACGCGATGAAACTCGCCATCGCCCAGCTCAACCTCACCGTCGGCGACATCGCCGGCAACGCGGCGAAACTGCTGGCCGCGGCGCAGGAGGCGCACGCCGCGGGCGCGGCGATCCTACTCACCCCCGAGATGTCGATTTGCGGCTATCCGGCCGAAGACCTGGTGTTGCGGGCGGATTTCACCGCGGCGTGCGCATCGGCCGTGCATACACTGGCTGCCGAGGCGCCGCCTCAACTCGCGCTCATCGTCGGCTATCCCGAGCGCAGCGACGACGGCCTGTTCAACGCCGCGGCGCTGCTGCGCGGCGGCAAGATCGAAACGGTCTATCGCAAGCACCATCTGCCTAACCATTCGGTGTTCGACGAACAGCGCGTGTTCGACAGCGGCAGCCTGCCCTGCGTGTTCACCTGCGGCGGGTTGAATTTCGGCCTCAACATCTGCGGCGACATCTGGGAATCGGGACCGGCCACGCGGGCGATGGAAGCCGGCGCCGACTGGCTGCTGGTGCCGAACGCCTCGCCCTATCATCTGAACAAGGAGCGCGAGCGGGTTGCCGCGGCGCGCTCGCGCCTAGTCGAAGCCGGCCTGCCCATCCTGTACGCCAACCAGGTCGGCGGACAGGACGAGCTGGTGTTCGACGGCGCATCGTTTGCCATGAATGTCCACGGCGACGTGGCGGCGCAGTGTCCGGCCTGGCAGGAAGGTGTGTTCTATTTCGAACTCGACGGCGATACCTGCAGCGGCCCGCAGCACTCGCTGCCGGACGAGGACGCCGCCGCCTACGACGCGCTGGTGCTGGCGGTGCGCGACTACGTCGGCAAGAACGGCTTCAAGGGCGTTCACCTCGGCCTGTCGGGCGGCATCGATTCCGCACTCACGCTGGCGATCGCCGCCGACGCCATCGGCGCCGACAAGGTGCACGCGGTGATGATGCCGTCGGACTACACGGCGGGCATCAGCGTCGAGGATGCGCGGGACATGGTGAAGCGGCTCGGCGTGAAGTATTCCGAAATCGCCATCCGGCCGATTTACGACGCCTTCGTCGGGCAGCTGGCCGGCGAGTTCGCCGGCCTGACCGCCGACACCACCGAAGAAAACCTGCAGGCGCGCACGCGCGGCACCTTGCTGATGGCGCTGTCCAACAAGTTCGGCACGCTGGTGCTCACCACCGGCAACAAGAGCGAAATGGGCACCGGCTACGCGACGCTCTATGGCGACATGGCCGGCGGCTTCGCCGTGTTGAAGGACGTGAGCAAAACGCGCGTCTACCGGCTGTCGAATTACCGCAACAGCCGCTCGGCCGTGATCCCGCAGCGCATCATCGACCGCCCGCCCTCGGCCGAACTGCGCCCCGACCAGAAAGACCAGGACAGTCTGCCGCCCTACGACGTGCTCGACGCCATCCTCGAAGCCTACGTCGAGCGCGACCTCGCGGCGCGCGCCGTCGTCGCGCTCGGCTACGACGCCGCCACGGTGAAGAAAGTCATCCGCATGGTCGACCTCGCCGAATACAAGCGCCGCCAGGCGCCGCCCGGCCCGCGTATCACCCCGCGAAATTTCGGCAAGGACCGCCGCTACCCCATCACCTCGAAATACCGACCCGAAGGAGACCTGCCATGAAGAAAATCGAAGCCATCATCAAGCCGTTCAAGCTGGACGAGGTGCGCGAAGCGCTGTCGGAAATCGGCGTCAGCGGCCTCACCGTCACCGAAGTCAAGGGCTTCGGCCGCCAGAAGGGCCACACCGAGCTCTATCGCGGTGCGGAATACGTGGTGGATTTCCTGCCCAAGGTCAAGCTGGAAGTGGTGGTCGCCGACAGCCTGCTGGAACGCGCGATGGAAGCGATTATCAACGCCGCGCGCACCGGCAAGATCGGTGACGGCAAGCTGTTCGTGACGGCGGTGGAGCAGGTGGTGCGGATACGCACCGGGGAGTCGGGCGAAGCGGCGATTTGAGTCGGCTTCACCCCGGATTCGTCATCGCCAGAACCGGGCCACGCTTTCCCATCGAAATTCACGCCCTTGGCGTCGGCGAAGACTGCTGAGGGCCAGGGGCGCTTCCGTCGTGGCAGCCTGAACGGCGATTCAACTCCCGTTCGATCGCTTGTTGTTCCCCGCAATCTTGATCTTCCACTGACTCTGCTCAGCGAAGTGGGCAAGCTTGTCGGGCGGCATCGGGTGGCCAACATGGAATCCCTGCACCAGGTCGCATCCCATCTCATTCAAACGCTGCAGCACGGCGGCATTTTCGACGCCTTCCGCTACGACCTGCAGGCCCAGGTTGTGGGCCAGTTGGATGGTCGATTCCACGATGGTGAGGTCGTCGCGGTTTTTCTCCATGTCCATGACGAAGGAGCGGTCGATCTTCAATTCGCTCACCGGCAGCCGGCGCAGGCGCGAGAGCGAGGAGTGGCCGGTTCCGAAATCGTCGATGGAGAAGCTGATGCCGAGGTCGCGGATCTGGTTGAGCAGACCACTCAGACGATCGTAGTCGCTGAGAAACAGGCTTTCCGTGATCTCGAATACCAGGCCATCGCTGAGCTTGTATTGGTTCAGCACCGTTCTGAGGTGGCCGAGAAAGCGCGGCTCCAGAATCACGGTGACGGGAATGTTGACCGCGACCTGTATGGCCCAGCCCTGGCTGTGCCAGCGCGCGCACTGCTGCACCGCCTGCTCGATCGCCCAGCAGCTGAAGTCGTAGATCAGACCGGTTTGTTCCATGGCGCTGATGAACATTTCGGGCGGGACGAAGCCGCGTGCCGTGTGCGGCCAGCGTGCCAGCGCTTCGAAGCCCACAATGGTCTGGCTGGCGAGCGCAATCTTGGGCTGGTAGTAGAGCTCGAATTCCCGGCGTTCCAGCGCCTGCTGCAGATCGCTGACGAGGGTCAGGCGGCCTGAGGTGATCTGGGCAAGGCTCTCGTCATAGAGCTGGACATCGTTCTTGTTGCGTTTCGCCGCGTACATCGCGGCATCGGCGTGCTTGAGCAGGGTGGTGGCATTGCTGCCATGGCTGGGATAGAGCGCGATCCCGATGCTGGCGGTGACCGCGACCTTGTGGCCGCTCAGCGGTATCGCCTGCTTCAGGCTTTCCTGCAGGGCGTGGGCCGAGGCCATGGCGCGCCCGGCATCGGCATGGGTCATGATGACCAGGAATTCGTCGCCGCCGATCCGGCCCAGAGTTTCCAACGGTCCGGTCACGGCCTTGAAGCGTTCGGCTACGGCCTTGATCAACCGGTCGCCTTCCTCGTGCCCCAGCGTATCGTTGACGTCCTGGAATCGATCGAGGTCGATCAGCAGCACGGCCAGCGGGTGCTCGGCGTCTGCCGCGGTCATGCGTTCCTGCAGGCGGTCGCGCAGCAGGGAGCGGTTGGGCAGGCCGGTGTGCTGGTCGTACAGCGAAAGGTATTCAAGCTCCTGGTTGACCGCGACCAGACGTTTGTTGAGATGGTGCAGGCGGGCCTGGTAGTCCTCGGCCGCCAGCTTGGCCGCTTGCACCTGCTTCATGGCCATGGCGTTTTCGATGGCGATGGCCGCCTGGCCGGCGAACAGGGTGAGCAGGTCGAGGTCTTTTTTACTGAAATCCCCGCCCTGGCGCTTGTTCATGCCGGCGATGCCGCCGAGAAAATGCTGGCGGCCGATCAGCGGCACCAGGATGAGCGTGCCGGCTTTCTGCTCCCACTGGTTGCGTTCTTGCGGAGAGAGCTCTTCGAGCACGCCGCGCCACCAGGGCCGCCGATGTTTCCAGACCCAGCCGCAGACGCCGAAATCCAGCGGGAGCGATTCGCCGACGATTTCCGCTACGTGGGATCCCGCGCCTGCACTGTAGGTGTATTCGTCGCAGTTTTCGCTCAGCGTGGGAATGAGCACGGTCTCGGCATCGATGAGTTCACGTGCGCGCTCGGCGACGATCTGCAGCACCGTGTCCAGGTCCAGTTCGCTGCCTACCGCCAGGGCGGTTTCCTTGAGTATGGCGATATCGCGCTCACGCTGGTGAAGTTCGTTCTCCAGCGCGGCGATCCGCTGTTCGGGGGAAGTTGTTGAATCGGTCATGAGACGGCCGTTCGGCTCGGTGTTTATTCGCGTTATGTTGAGAGCGGCCGACGGGCTTGCCGCAACCTGCTCAAAATGCCCTTGCTGCACCGGGTTCGGCAAGCGTTCTGCGGGGCTCCTGACTATCGGCCTGATCGGGGCGGGGGCTAATGCAGCCGTTCCATCCCCGATGACCGATGCTCACGAACGTTACCAGAACCGGTACCACGCCTTCCCCTCGATATTCACGCCCTTGGCGTACCGGCTGTTGGGGAAGTTGAGCGTGAGCACGCGCAGGGCGTCGTCGCGCAGATCGGTGAGCCCCAGTTTGTCGTAGGACACCACCATGATGGCCAGCGCCTCTTCCAGCGCGGGGGCTTCGGGGTAGGTTTTCAGCACTTCCTTGGCGCGGTTGGCGGCCGCCACATAGGCTTCGCGCTTGAGGTAATACTTGGCGACGTGGACTTCGTTGCCGGCCAGCGCGTTGACCAGGTATTTCATGCGGGCGGTGGCGTCTTCGGCGTATTTGCTGTCGGGGAAGCGGGTGACAAGTTCCTTGAAGGCCAGGAAGGCATCGCGTGCGGCCCGCGGATCGCGCTCGCTCATGTCCTGTTCGACCAGATTGCCCAGGTAGCCGAGATCGTCGTTAAAATTCGCCAGGCCTTTCAGATAGTAGGCATAGTCGACGTTAGGATGATTGGGGTGTAATTTGATGAAGCGGTCGCAGGCAGCGATGGCGGAAATCGGCTCGTTGTCCTTGTAGTAGGCGTAGGCGACTTCCAGTTGCGCCTGCTGGGCGTAGCGGCCGAAGGGGTAGCGCGACTCCAGGGTTTCAAACAGTTTGACCGCGCGCTCGTAGTTGCCGCTGTTGAGATTATCCTTGGCCTCGGCGTAGATTCTTTGCGCCGACCAGCCCGCGGTCTCATCCTGAACCTCGGGCAGCAGGCCGCAGCCGCCCAGGGTGAGCGCGGCGGCAAGCAGCAGCCCGCCCCACATCCGTGTGAGGCCGGATGCCCGATTGAATGAACGTGAGCCGGATGAAACTTGCTTAAGCATGGGAAAAGACACGGAAAATATGTCGACAGATTATAAGGGAAATAGCGAGGGCGATATCCGCGAACTGGTGATCCCGGACGAACAGGGCGGCCAGCGCCTGGATCAGGCCCTGGCGGCGCTGCTGCCGGAATTCTCGCGCAACCGCATCCAGAACTGGATCCGCGCCCGCAAGATCGCGGTGGATGACGACTGGGGCACCACCCGGATGAAGGTCAACGGCGGCGAGTCGGTGCGGGTCGAGGTCGAGCCGGATCCTGACGCCACGCCCGACGCGCCCGAGGCCATCCCGCTGGACGTGGTGTTCGAGGATCCGATGCTGCTGGTGATCAACAAGCCGGTGGGCCTGGTGGTGCACCCCGGCAGCGGCAACCGCAGCGGTACGCTGCTGAACGCGCTGCTGCACCGGGTGCCGCAGGTGGCCGAGCTGCCGCGCGCCGGCATCGTCCACCGGCTGGACAAGGACACCTCCGGCCTGCTGGTCGTCGCCAAGACCCTGCGCGCGCATACCGACCTGGTGCGGCAACTGCAGGCCCGCTCCGTCAAGCGCGAGTATCTCGCCCTGGTCTATGGCGAGATCGACCGCCCCGGCACCGTCGATGCCCCGCTGGCGCGCGATCCGCATAACCGCACCAAGCGCACCGTGCACACCCTGGGCAAGCAGGCCGTCACCCATTACGAGGTGGTCGAGCGTTTTCCCGGCGTGACGCTGTTGCGCTGCAAGCTGGAAACCGGACGCACCCATCAGATCCGCGTGCATATGCAGCACATCGGCCATCCGCTGGTGGGCGAGACGGTCTATAGCGCCAGCCGCCGCAGCCATGTCAAGATTCCCTTCCCGCGCCAGGCCCTGCACGCCGAGCGGCTGGGGCTGATACATCCGATCACCCAGGAGTTCATGCAATGGGAATGCCCGTTGCCGCCGGATTTCGCCGCGCTGCTCGAAGGCCTGCGCAACGGCAGCGTCTGGAAATCCTGAATCCATGATCGCGCCCGACTGGCCGGCGCCGCCGCAGGTGAAATGCCTGATGACGACCCGGGAGGGCGGGGTGAGCGGCCCGCCCTGGGCCAGCTTCAACCTTGGTGACCATGTCGGCGATGACCCCGCCCACGTCGCGGCCAACCGCGCGCGCCTGCGCCAGCATCTGCCGGCCGAGCCGGGCTGGCTCAGGCAGGTGCACAGTCCCCGCGTGGTCGAACTCGGCCACGAACCGAACCCCGAAGCCGATGCTGCGTTTACCCGCCAAGCCGGGCAGGTGTGTGTCGTGCTCACCGCC
>Ga0208244_100498_pt1 | contig 37276 bp, 39 predicted proteins | sample SubbioCR12Aug_5A_FD_184828 | JGI IMG/M metagenome (GOLD analysis project Ga0208244, IMG submission 184828) | Serpentinite rock and fluid subsurface biosphere microbial communities from McLaughlin Reserve, California, USA - CR12Aug_5A (SPAdes) | ecosystem: Environmental > Terrestrial > Deep...
GCTGCGACCATCCCGACATCGAGATGTTCATCCACGCCAAGGACCAGGGCGACCTCACCAACTTCAACATCTCCATCGGCGTCACCGACGATTTCATGCAGGCGGTGGAACGCGGCGGCGATGTCGAGCTGGCGCACAAGTCTGAGCCCTCGGCCGACATCAAGGCGGCCGGCGCCTACCAGCGCGAGGACGGCAGTTGGGTGTACCGCAAGGTGCCCGCGCGCGAGCTGTGGGATCAGATCATGCGCTCGACCTACGACCACGCCGAGCCGGGCATCCTCTTCCTCGACCGCATCAACCGCGACAACAACCTGAATTACTGCGAGACCATCGAGGCCACCAACCCCTGCGCCGAGCAGCCGCTGCCGCCCTACGGCTGCTGCTGCCTGGGCTCGATCAACCTCACCCGCTTCGTGACGCACTCGTTCACGCCCAGGGCCGAGTTCGACTACGCCGGCTTCGGCCGCACCATCGACATGTCCACGCGCATGCTCGACAACGTGCTCGACGCCACCCACTGGCCGCTGCCGCAGCAGCAGGCCGAGGCCAACGCCAAGCGCCGCATCGGCCTCGGCTTCACCGGCCTGGGCGACGCGCTGATCATGCTCGGCCTGCGCTACGACACCGAAGAAGCGCGCGCCAAGGCCACCGAGATCTCGGCCTTCATGCGCGACCGCGCCTACGCCTACTCGGTCGAACTGGCCAGGGAGCGCGGCGCCTTCCCGCTGTTCAACGCCGACCTCTACCTCTCCGGCGGCAACTTCGCCTCGCGCCTGCCGGCCGAGATCAAGGAGCAGATCCGCAAGCACGGCATCCGCAACTCGCACCTGCTGTCGATCGCGCCGACCGGCACCATCTCGCTGGCCTTCGCCGACAACGCCTCCAACGGCATCGAGCCGCCGTTCTCGTGGACCTACACGCGCAAGAAGCGCATGGCCGACGGCACGCACAAACAATACTCCGTCGAGGACTACGCCTGGCGCCTCTACAAGTACCTCGGCGGCGACATGGCCAAGCTGCCGCCCTACTTCGTCACCGCGCTGGAAATCTCCGCGCAGGCGCACGAGGAAATGGTCGCCGCGGTGGCCCCCTACATCGACACCAGCATCTCGAAGACGGTGAACGTGCCGGAGGACTACCCCTACGCCAACTTCGAGGACCTCTACCTCGCGGCCTGGAAGTCCGGCCTCAAGGGACTGGCCACCTACCGGCCCAACAAGGTGCTCGGCGCCGTGCTCAGCGTCGACGGCGGCGCCAGCACCGAGAAAAAGCAGCCGCAGGACGTGCGCATCAGCGACGCCAACCGCCGCCTCGTCATCAAGACCCTGCCGGCGCCGGTGCTCGCCAGCCTGCGCTGGCCCGGCCGCCCGCGCATGACCGACGGCAACTCGGCGTGGACCTACATGATCGAGACGCCGCACGGCGAGTTCGCCCTCTTCGTCGGCCACATCGAGCAGGGCGCCAAGCCGGTGCCCTTCGAGGTGTGGGTGAACGGCTCCGAGCAGCCGCGCGGCCTCGGCGCCGTCGCCAAGACGCTGTCGATGGACATGCGCGCGCAGGACCGCGCCTGGCTCAAGCTCAAGCTCGACACCCTGGCGCGCACCCGCGGCGAGGAGATGTTCGACATGCCCTTCCCGCCGCACGGCGAAAACAAGCGCATGCCCGGCGTCGTCGCCGCCGTGGCGCAGGTGGTGCGCTACCGCGTCGAGCAGCTCTGCGGCAACCTCGACGAGAAGGTGCCGACGCCGGTGCTCGACTCCATGTTCAGCCTGCAGGAACCGAAGACCGGCACCGACGGCACGCTGTCGTGGACGGTGGACATCCAGAACCCCGCCTCGGGCGAGGACTTCGTGCTCGGCCTGAAGGAGATCACCCTGCCCGACGGCGTCACGCGGCCCTACTCGATGTGGCTCTCGGGCAACTACCCGCGCGCGCTCGACGGCCTCTCGCACATCCTCTCGCTCGACATGCGCGTGATGGACCCGGCCTGGATCGGCATGAAGCTCCGGAAGCTGCTCAACTACCCCGAGCCGCTCGGCGACTTCATGGCCTTCGTGCCCGGCACGCGCAAGCAGCAGAACTGGCCCTCGACCGTGGCCTACATGGCCCGACTCATCATGCACCGCTACGCCATGCTCGGCATCCTCGACGAGAACGGCTACCCGAAGCGCGAGATGGGCATCCTCGAAGCCCCGCGCGAAGCCAGCGCGCCGAAGATCATGCAGGGCGCCCTGTGCAAGGAGTGCGGCAACTACACCGTGATCAGGAAGGACGGCTGCGATTTTTGCAGCGCGTGCGGCGCGGTGGGGGCTTGCGGGTAAGTCGTCCCGGCTCGCATCAGGGTTCTGCACTGTTTTTTGATGTGTTTCCCTGGCTCACGTGCTGAGCTAGGGAAAACCTAAGATTGGTGTCGTTATCACTAAACACAGCAGAAACCTATGGCAACACATATCGAGATAGCGGAAGGCGATTGCCTTCATGTGCTGCAAGGACTCCCGGACAACAGCGTAGACCTGATCGTTACCTCCCCGCCTTACGCAGATCAGCGCAAGCATACCTACGGTGGCGTTCCCCCCGACGAATACGTTGCGTGGTTCCTGCCGATCACCGGCGAGTTGCTGCGCGTATTGAAACCGACCGGCACGTTCATTCTCAACATCAAGGAACGCGTCGTCAGCGGAGAGCGGCACACTTACGTGCTGGAACTCATACTCGAAATGCGGCGCCAGGGCTGGTTGTGGACAGAGGAGTTCATCTGGCACAAGAAGAATTGCTACCCCGGCAAGTGGCCGAACCGCTTCCGGGACGCATGGGAACGCCTGCTCCAGTTCAATAAGGCACGTCAGTTCCACATGTACCAGGAAGAGGTCATGGTTCCGATGGGGGACTGGGCCAAGTCCCGGCTGAAAAACCTATCAACCACCGATCGTGTTCGCGACGAATCGAGGGTTGGCAGCGGCTTCGGGAAAAAGATCGAAAACTGGCTCGCGCGCAGCATGGCTTTCCCGACCAATGTATTGAATCTCGCCACGGAATGTTCGAATCGCAAGCACAGCGCTGTATTCCCCGAAGCGCTACCCGAATGGTTCATCAAACTATTCACCCAGGAGGGCGATACTGTACTTGACCCCTTCATGGGTTCCGGCACTACACTCCGCGTAGCCAAACGCTTGGGCCGAAATGCTGTAGGGATCGAGATTCAGCGGGACTATGTTGAGTTGGTACGCAATGAACTGACAACCCCGCAGCTTGTACTGCTTGAAGAGCGGCGCCAATATCGCGTCCGGAAAAATCAGGAAACGGTATGAGCCGGAATCCGCTCGATCTCGTAGAGGCGGCACGCTTCATTCAGGAGCATATCGGCCCCGAGTTTCACGACAAGAAACTCACCAAACTCCAGGCCCTGAAGCTGGAGGACATACTACGGAGAAAGAATCCGTATCTCTTCAAAGCAAAACGCACGCAAACGGCCAATGATTTCATCAAAGCCATCTTGGATGCGACGGTTTCCTCCGGCGAGGAGACCGTATTTGGTAATTTCCTGGAGAAGGTCGCGATTCACATTTGCCAGCAGGTATACGGGGGGCGCAAATCCGGCATCAAGGGAATCGACCTGGAGTTCGAGAATGCTCCGGACAAATATCTCATCAGCATCAAGTCAGGGCCAAACTGGGGCAACGATAATCAGATCAAGGGCATGGTGCGGAACTTCCGCGAAGCGAAGAAAACACTGCACACGTCCGGCGGTGGAAAAAACCTGAACATAAAATTCATCGAAGGCTGCTGTTACGGCAGAGACAACTCCTACGAGAAAGGCACGCATCAGAAGCTGTGCGGACAGCGGTTCTGGGAGCAGATTTCTGGAGGCAGTTCAACGCTCTATACCGATATCATTTAGCCCATCGGCCATCTGGCCAAGGAAAAGAATGAAGCGCTTGAAGAGATTTACACCGCGAAGCTCAATGACTTCACTGCGCAATTCGTTACACGCTTCTGCCAGAACGGGCTGATCGACTGGATGAAGCTCGTCGAATACAACTCAGGCAAGGTTCAGCAATAAGGTCGGCGACCCGATGAACATCGAAAAAATCAAAGTCCGCGTCACCCAGTCCGGCCAGACGATGGACGTCGTCGTCCTCAACAAGCGGCCGACCGGCATCACGGTGGTGCTGGGCGAGGGCCAGCACAGCATGAAGTGCGAGCTGTCGCCGACGCGCAACGGGCTGGCCTTCGCCGGCAGCGTGATGGGGCGGGAGATCGTCTACGAGCGCAGCCAGGAGCAGGTCAAGGCCGACATCGACCGGCTCAACCCGGCCATGCGCGAGTACAAGCGGTAAATCGCCGTCCCGCAGCGACTGACTTTCCCCCATGAAGCCGACCGACCCCAGCCGCCTCGACCGCGTCGTCCTCGAAGCCCGCCGCGCGGCGGAGCGGCGCGAACAGGGCTACCGCGAGCAAGCGCTGAAGATCTATCCCTGGATCTGCGGCCGCTGCACGCGCGAATTCACCCGCGTCAACCTGCGCGAACTGACGGTGCATCACCGCGACCACAACCACGACAACAACCCGCCCAACGGCAGCAACTGGGAACTGCTCTGCCTCTATTGCCACGACAACGAGCACCAGCGGCAACTGGAGGCGGCGGGCGGCGGCAGCGGCAGCGGCAAGGAAGGCAGCAGCATCGCCACCCATTCGCCGTTCGCCGACCTGAAGGCCTTGCTGGACGGCAAGCCGAAGAAATAAGGCCCAGGCCCACTCAGGGCTTGGCGCTCCTGCCCCCCTCGCGCCCATCGTGGCCGCGATCTTTGCCATCCTCCCGGCGCTCTTGCCTCGCGTTACCCCGTTTCTCGTCGCGCTGCGGCTCGGCGGTGCGGGACGGAGGACCGGCATCGCGTGCCGTGCCGCGCGAATGCTGTGGCGCCGCGTCCAGGGTCGGTGCCGGCACGTGATGCCGGGTTTCCACTGACGGACGCTGGATTTCGCGCTCGACCCGGGCGGGCGGGATTGCGACCGGGGCAGCGGGCGGCGCCTGGATCGGCGCAGCAACATCCATGCGCCGCGATGGCAGGGCTGGCCGCTCGACTTCGCGCGTGCGTGCCGCTTCGCGTCGCGCGTCCTCAAGCACAACGGTCGGGGGTGCAGGTGGAACGGCGGCCGGTACCGCAACCGGCAGGGAGGCGGACGGCGTGACGGGCGCGCGCGCTTCGCGCGGCGCAACCGGCGGCATCTCCGCCTGCCGCTGCGGCGGGGCGGACGGGCGAGACTCCGGCGTTGCCGGCATGATCGGTGCCATCGGCGCCATGGGCGCGATGTCGCGCGGGGAAGCCGCGCGCTCCTGCGGCATCGTCGAAGGGGCCGGGGCGGCGGTCGTCACCCGCTCGCGCCGCGGCGGCGGTGCGAGCGCCGGCGCGGCTGCCGCAACCGGAAGCGCGTCGACCGATTGCCCCTGCGCGAAGTGGTGGGCATGCCTCGATACGGCGGCGCCGCTGGAGACGACCGTGCTCGGCACGACGGTGACGGCATCGCGGTGCGAACGATGGACGTGGTGCACCCGGTGCGGCTCACGCTGCGCATCCGCGATCAGCGCGATGTTTCTGACGTGGGGCGCATTGATGCGCTGCACGTACACCGTGCTGGCAGGGAAAGCGGGCACGAAGACTTCGCGCGGCCCGAGCGGAAACCAGCCGACTGCCGGCCCCGTGCCGGCGGAAAACGAGACCTGCCAGCCGGGGCGGCCAACCCACGCCACCAGGGCCGGCGCATAGACCGGGCGGACAACGATGGGGCCGGGCGCCCAGCCCCAGATGCCGCCGACGAAGATCCAGCGGCCGTAGTGGAACGGTGCGAAGCCCCAGGGCGCATCGTCGATCCAGGTCCAGCCCCAGGGCCGCACCCAGGCCCAGTGGCCGCTGCGGTAGGGCGCCCAGCCGGCAAGAACGCGGCGCGGATACCAGACTGGTCCGTATTCCGCCACCTCGCGCCAGTCGCCATGGCTGTCGAGTTCCTCGTAACCGGTCATCTCGCGCGACACATAGCGCACGCTGCGGGACGCGTCGTCGTGCCGGTCCCGCGCCAGGCTCCACGCGTCGAATTCGCCCTGCACCGCGGCCGTGATGGCGTAGCCCAGGTTCGCCTCGCCGAAAATCTCCGCCTGCTGGCCGGCGGCGATGCCGAGCGACAGCCCGGCGCCGGCAAAGGCCGCGGCGCCCTGGAAGACGGCGACCGCCGTGCTGCCCGTCCGTCGGCCGGCCTCGAATCGATAGGTGCCGGCCTCGTTCAAGGCAACACTGCCCTGGGGCGTGGTCAGGGTGAATTGCCGCGCCTGCTCGCTGTCGCGCACCCGCACGGCGACGGTGCCGCGCAACAGGCGCAGCCGCAACTGCTGGTCGTCCAGCGCGCCGAACTCGAGCTGGCTGTCGCCATCCAGGCGTATGGCCGTGGAACCGATCCTGACTTCGGCGCGGGAACCGGCTGCGGTCGACAGGGTGTCGCCGGTGGTCACCGGCCAGTTCAGCTTGGCCGCCTGCTGCTCGTCGTAGTGGTCGTTGTGGAGGAACACCGAGCCGCCGAGGAGGCTGATGCGCCCGACGCGACCCGGCGGGTCGGCCCAGGCCGCTGCCGCGGCCAGCATGGATACACCGGCGGCGAGCAAGAGCAGGAAACGCGGATAAGTCCTCATGGCAGGGAATCCCCGGCACCCCACCGCCGCTGAGGGTCAGCGCATGAACGGGAGGGCCGATGGGATTAACGATGCCCTGGGTGCGACCGATGACCGTTATTACAATTTGTCACCAAATGGCACGATTCCGATGCGAACGAATCCCGCGATTCACCGGCCCATTGCCGTTCAATCAGGGATACAGTCCGCGCAGCGACCGCGCCTCCAGCACCCGGTTGCAGCCGACGACGAAGGCGGCGGTGCGCAACGACAGCGCGCGCGCCTGCGACACCTCCCAGACGCCGTTGAAGGCTTCCGACATGATGCGGTCGAGGCGCTGGTTGATCTCCGCCTCGCTCCAGAAGAAGCTGGCCATGTCCTGCACCCATTCGAAGTAGCTCACGGTGACGCCGCCGGCGTTGGCGACCACGTCGGGCACGACAGTGATGCCGCGCGACTGCAGGATGAGATCGGCGGCCGGCGTGGTCGGGCCATTGGCGCCTTCGACGACGATACGCGCGCGGATCGCGCCGGCGTTCGCCTCGGTGATCTGGCCTTCGAGTGCGGCCGGAATCAGGAAGTCGCAGGGCGCTTGCCAGAATTCCTCGGCGGACACGGCATCGGCGCCTGGACAACCTTGCAGGCCGCCCGCCTGCGCACGATGCGCGCGCGCCTGCGCCTGGTCGATGCCCGTCTCGCAATGTATCGCACCGGTCTCATCCTGCAGGGCGACGATACGCGCGCCATGTTCCGCAAAGAGCCGGGCCGCCGCTTCGCCGACATTGCCGAAGCCCTGTATTGCCACGCGCGCGCCCTCGATCGGCAGATCCAGTTTGCGTGCCGCCTCTCGTGCGGTGATGAAGACGCCGCGGCCGGTGGCGTCGCGCCGGCCGAGGCTGCCGCCGAGCGAGAGCGGCTTGCCGGTGACGACGCCGGTGGCGGTGCGGCCCTGGTTGATGGAATAGGTATCCATGATCCACGCCATCACCTGTTCATTGGTGTTGACGTCGGGCGCCGGGATGTCGCGGTCGGGTCCGAGCACGATGTTGAGTTCGCTGGTATAGCGCCGCGTCAGGCGTTCCAGTTCGGCGAGTGACAATCGCTTCGGGTCGACGCGCACGCCGCCCTTGGCGCCGCCGTAGGGCACCTGCACCACGGCGTTCTTGATGGTCATCCAGGCCGCCAGCGCCATCACTTCGGAGAGCGTGACGTCGGGATGGTAGCGAATACCGCCCTTGCCCGGCCCGCGCGACAGGTTGTGGTGCACGCGGTAGCCCTCGAAGTGGGCCACTTCGCCGTTGTCGAGCTTGATCGGCACGTCGACGATGAGCGAGCGCTTCGGCCGCCGCAGGGTCTCGATCCACGGGATGAGTGCGCGCTCGAGGTAGGGCGCGACGCGCTCAACCTGATCGAGATAGGTCTCCCACGGGCCGACGTTCTCGCGGGAAAGATAGGATGGCAAATCGGCGTTCGGCATGGCGGCACTCCGGATCAAGGCATCGGTCCGGGCAAGCCAGTGTCCTGGTCTTGCCCGGCAGGTCGAACCGATTGTAGCCGACCGGCGGGAAAAACCGCCTCGGCACGCCACGCCGCCATTGGCGCGGCTGCGTGCCGGCGAAGCGCTCAGGATCGCTCCCCGCGCCCGCGCTGTTCGCGCCGGCGGTCGTCGTGCTTCTCCCAGCGCCCGGGATGCTCGCGCCAGTGGTCGTCGTGCTTCTCCCAGCGCCCGGGATGCTCGCGCCAGTGGTCGCCGTGGCGTTCCCAGCGGTGCGGCACATAACGGTGGCCATGGCGCGGCGGCGCCCAGTGGCCGGGCGCCCAGTAGTGCTTGTGGTTGTGCGCGTGCCAGGTCCAATGGCCTCCGATCCAGACATGGCCGGGATAGGGCGCGACGCGTACAACCTCGACACGCGGCGGCGGGGGCGGCGGCACGACGATGACGTGTTCGTGCCGGGCGTAGGCCGGCGTGCTGGCCGTGATCACGCAGCCGCTCAGGAAGGGTGAATACATCGCCGCTGCAAGCAGTGCGATGCTGGCCGGTCGCTTGGATATCATGATGTTCTCCGTTTCGCGTGCGCCGGCATCGGCGCAATGCGCGCAATGGAATAACGCTCGAGCCGATCCCGAAAACGACCGATGATTTGTAAAGTTTGTAAGGGTTTGTGTCCGGCAGCGGCAGGCATCCCGGCGCTTGGGCCGCAGGGGCGCGACGCGGCGCCGGGAGGGGCTTCGGCATCGCCGCGAGGAGTGTTGCTGCGGCTGCCAAGGCAGCCGCAGCATCGTTCTCACTCCATCATGGCGTACTGGACTTTCATGGTCAGTGCGCTGCCGATGATCATCGAGGCCAGCGCCATGAACGAGCCAAGCGCCAGCGTCGAGCTGCCGGAGACGCCCTGGCCGATGGTGCAGCCCATGGCCATGAAGCCGCCGAAGCCCATCAGCACGCCGCCGGCGAGGTGGCTCGCGAAATCGGTCGGTGAGGCGAACCACTCGATGCGGAAGCTGCGGCTGACGAGCGCATACAGGAAGGCGCCGAGCACCAGGCCGAACACCGAGACGACGCCGACGCGCACCAGGGCGAAGTTGGCCGGATTCATCAGGTAGCGGCCGGTCTCGCCGATCGGGCTGATGAAGGTGAAGGACTGCACGGCGGCGCGGTTCGGCTCGCCGTCCATGACCGCCTCTTCCAGCCACTGGGCGCCCAGCGGGCCGCCGGTGACGTACCAGCCGGCCACCACCGCCAGGCCGACCACCGCGCCGGCGACCAGGTTGTCGCGACTGCCGCGGAAGTCGGGCGATTTCAGCGCGTAGCCGAGCAGCGCCAATCCGACGGCGGCGCCGGCAATCAGTCGCGCCGCGGGCGGGCTCATGCCGCTTGCGCGCGCCAGAAAATCGTCGATCCCCTGGCCGCCAATATCGAAGGCGCGCAGGTCGACGACAGTGGGGCCGACCCAGCTCATCACCGAAATCTCGAACAGGCGCGTGGTGAACATGAAATACACCACCGTGGCGATGGCGGCGGCGACGAAAAGCGACTTGACGTTGCCGCCGCCGATGCGCAGAAGGGTCTTGGTGCCGCAGCCGCCGGCGAGGGTCATGCCGGCGCCGAACATCAGGCCGCCGGCGATGTAGCGCAGCCAGGCGAAGTTCTCGGTGCGGTAGGGCGGCATGGTGTTGCCGCGCAGGGTGACGAGGGAGGCGGCCTCCAGCGCCGCGACGCCGAGCACCGCCACGGCGACGGCGAAAAGCCAGGCGCGCATGCGCCCGGTGTGGTCCATATTGACCCAGTCGGACACCGCGCCCATCGTGCAGAAATTGGTTTTTGCCGTCACCGCGCCGAGGATCAGCGCGAGGACGAAGATCGACATGAGCACCTGCCCATGGGCGCCGGATAGAAACGAAAACATGCTGTTGCCCCCTTGCCTCGTTGATGTTGAATAAACGCCGCCGCGCCGACACCGGCTTGCGCGGTTATTTCGGCCGGAGATGCTCCATTATCGCTTCCATGGCGTCCTCGCCGAAGAGGTCGCGGAAGAAGTGGTCTGCGCCGGCAACGACCTTCATGCGCAGGCGCGCGCCGTCCATGAGCGGGCCGAGCCGCTGTTCCGAATCGCGCGCGATCTCGTCGCTGCCCGCCACCAGCACCAGCGCTGGCGTTCTGGTGCGCTTGAGCAGTTCCGGCGTGTCGTTCCTTGCCGGCAGGTCATAATAGGAAAGGAAGGAAGCCGCCGTCGCCGTGGCGGCGTCGCAGTTCAGGAAACCGATCTTCTCGAGGCGGGCGCCGCCCTTGCCGGCCTGGGCCAGCTTGCGCGCCTTGGCCAACACGGGCGCGATGGGCGCCTTGAAACGCGCCTGGTAGCGCTCGGGCAAGGCGAAGTCGTTGGCGGCGACCGGAGCCAGCAGCACCATCGACTTGACCAGGGCATGGGGACGCTCGGCGTCGAACCAGGCGGCCTGGTGGCCGCCGCGCGAGAAACCGAAGAGGACCACGCCGCCGGCCCCCTGCCCCTTCAGCCAGTCGAGCCAGGCGCCGATCTCGGGCAGGGCGTCCTCCGCCCTGTGGCTGCTCGGCCGGGCGCAATCGAACATGCCGCGGCGCCGGCTTTCGTTCAGAGAGAAATTGATGGCCAGGGTATTCAGGCCGTTTTCGTTGAAGAGGCCTGAGAACTGCCGCATGATGCCCATCTCGCCGTGCGCCGTGGTGCCATGCAGCATGAGCACCACGCCATCGGCCAGGGTCTTGCCCGGGGCGAGATCCAGCCGGCCGACGAGATCGATCTTGCCGTAGGGCAGAAGCACCTCGCGTCCGGCCGACTGGGCGGCCGTGCTCCAGGCCAAGATGATGCAGAGCCCGGCCAGGAACAGCATGCGGCAGCGCAGCAAGCTGCCCGTCGGGCGGGCCGCAACGGTATGGGAGATGCGCAACATGGGGACCTTTCTCGGCGTATGTCTATCTCTATCTGTGCAGGATCTATCTGTGCAGGACGTGGCAGGCCGTCGCTTTATTCCGGGAATAAATCCATCTTCCGATCCGTCTAGGCTACGATGGCATGCGAAAGGGCACGGGGAAGATTGCATGAGAGGAGATTGCATGAACTGGTTCCGAGCCGGCCAGCAGCGTGAACTGGCCGGGCGCATCGAGGCAAGCAGGAACAGGATATTCCGCGTCGCCTTCGCCTGGTGCGGCGACAAGGCTCTGGCCGACGATCTCACCCAGGAGACCCTGTCGCGCGGCATCGTGCACATCAGTCAGTTGCGCGACAACGAGCGGCTCGTCGGCTGGCTGCTGGCAATACTGCACCGCTGCTGGGTCGACCACCTGCGCAGCCGCCGCGATCACGCCGGCGAGGACGTGCTTGCGGAACTGCCGGCAGACGGCCCCGGACCCGAACATCACGCCGAGGCGCAGGAAACCGTCAGGCGCGTGCGCCAGGCCGTCAACGCCCTGCCCCCGGGCCAGCGCCAGGTGATCACCCTGGCCGACCTCGAAGAACTTTCCTACGCCGAGGTCGCCGGCATTCTGGCGATCCCGATCGGCACCGTCATGAGCCGCATCTGCCGTGCGCGTGCCGCCCTGCGCGGCCTGCTGGAGCCGGCGCAGGCGCCTGCCGAACATCAACTGAGGCGCGTCAAATGAACAGCGAAACGAGACCGGATTTTTCCGAAGAACGCCTGAATGCCTTCGTCGACGGCGAACTCGCCCCTGCGGAGCGGGACGAAATCCTGGCGGCGGCCGCCGAAGACGCCGGACTGGGCCAGCGCCTGTGCCAACTGCGCGCCATCAAGGAACTGCTGCGCCATGCCTACGAGGAAGATTGCCTGCCGGCCCAGGCGCGCGGCCGCCCGCGCCGCGTCGCGCCGCCGTGGCGCGGCGCCCTGGCGGCCGGCGTGGCGCTGGCCGTCGGCGTGCTGATCGGCATGCATGGCCGGCCCGGCAGCGACACGGCGGCGCAAAGCGCATCGGCGGCAACGGCCAGCCCGGCCGCCACCCAGCCGGCGCGCATGCTGATCCATCTCGACCATGCCGAAGCGGAGCACATGGAAGCCGCCCTGGACCTGGTCGAGGCCTACCTCGCCAGGGCGCAGGACGGCCGCATCGAAGTGCTGGTGAACAGCCACGGCCTCGATCTGTTGCGCGCCGACCGCACGCCGCACGCCGGGCGCATCGCCGACCTGCTGCTGCGCCATGACAACGTCAGCTTCATCGCCTGCGAGCAGGCCATTGCGCGCTTCGAGCGCGCAGGGCAGAAGGTGGTCATCCTGCCGCAGGCCGTGCGCACGCGCAGCGCCATCGCCCACATCGCCGACCGCTTGCAGGCAGGATGGACCTACGTCAAGGTGTAGCGGCCGTAACGCACGGCCGCGACGCAAGGATTTTCAGGCAGCACATTTTCCAAGGAGGAAGCAACCATGAACGACACGCAGCAAACGCATAGCAAACAGCGCCGCCACGCCCTCAAGCTGATCGGCGGCGCCGGCGTCGCGGCAATGATCCCGCTCGGACTGCTGCCGGGCGCGGCCGCGGCAGCGACCGGGCTCGGCATGCCGAAGCCGGACGAGAAACTCGAGCAGGCCCTGGAGCGCCTGTTCGGCAAGCGACCGCTGCAACCGGCCGGCGACAAACTCAAGGTCGAGATGCCGCTCATCGCCGAGAACGGCGCGGTGGTGCCGGTGCGGGTCGAATCCAGCCTGCCGATGGAGGCGAACAATTACATCAAGAACATCTACATCATCACCGACAAGAACCGCCGGCCGCTCAACGCCCGCCTGTCCCTGACGCCGGATGCCGGCAAGCTCTCCATCGGCACCAACATCCGCATGGCCAGCACATCGGACGTGCGCGTCATCGCCGAGATGAGCGACGGCAGCCTCTGGCAGTTCAAGCAGGAAGTCAAGGTCACCGTCGGCGGCTGCGGCGGCTGAGCATCCGGCCATTCAAACACAAGCGAGGAGAAAACGATGTCGCAAGTACGTATCCGGGTGCCCGAAAAAGCCAAGGCAGGCGATGTGGTCACCATACGCGCCCTGGTCACCCACCCGATGGAAGTCAATCAGGTGAAGGATGGCAAGGTCGTCGAGAAGAACTACAACTTCATCCACAAGGTGGAAGCCAGCTACAACGGCAAGCCGGTGTTCGAGGCCGAAACGACGCAGGCCGTGAGCCAGAACCCCTTCTTTTCGTTCACCATCAAGGTCAACGCGCCGGGCAAGGTCAAGGTGATTTTTCACGATACCGAGGGCAAGACCTACACCGGCGAGGCGGACATCAAGTTCTGATGCGTCGGCCATAAGACGATCGCGCTGCATCGCGATCCATAAACCAGAGGAGGAAAGCTCATGAAAGCGTGGATCAAGAAAAAACTGTCCCGCCCCGGCCGGCCGGTGCTGGCCGTGCTCGGCGTCTCGTTCCTGGCCGCCTGCGCGACAGTCGGCGTCAGCGTGACTTCCGGCGAATGGAAGTCGAACGCGACTCCCCAGTCGCAGGGCATCGTCAAGGAGGTCGATGGCAAGCGCGTCCAGCAGCGCTATCCCTACGGCGGCTTCGGCACGGCCAACTTCGAGAAATGGCCGACCTTCGCCGCCGGCAGTCCGGCCTACTTTCCGCCCAAGAAGGGCGAAATGCCGAAAGACATCAAGGGGGATCCCAAGAAGGGGCAAGCCTTGATGAAGGACGGCAGCAAGGGCCCCTGCGTCGCCTGCCACCTGATTCCGGACGCTTCGGTCTGGCCCGCCGGCAATGTCGGCCCCGACCTGCGCACATCAGGATCGCGCGGCGTCCCGGACGAGATTTTCTACCAGATCATTTACGATCCGCGCGTCATTTACGGCCCCGACACGCCGATGGCGCCCTTCGGCGCTTCCGGCATGTGGACGCCAGAGGAAATCGTGCATGCGGTCGCCTACATCCAGTCGCTCAAGGGCAATCCGCCCGGCGTTCCCGAGGAGGTGACCAAGGATCCCGACTGGAACCCGTACACCCGCAAGGTGGTGCGTCCGGCCTACGGCGACCCGCTCGATCCCATCGCCAACCCCGGCCTGGGCCAGGTCGAGGACATGGCCGTGCCGCGCTGGAGCAAGGCCGGGCCGAAAGGCCAGTCCTGCGCAAGCTGCCACGGCCCGATCGCGCCGGCGGACGCCCAGCGCACGATTGGCGTGATCGCCTCGATGTCCGGCGTCGCCGCGAAGTATCCGAAGTGGATGCCGCAGCACAAGCGCATGATGTCGATCGAGGATTTCCTCGCCGCGCATGCGCCGGAGACGACCGGCGACGCGATGCCCTCGCAGGGCGACGGGAACCTGACCATGTCGATCCTCGTCAAGATGCAGTCGAACGGCATGCCCTACAACCTCGACCTGGGCGATCGCAACGTGCAGGCTGCCATCGCCCGCGGCGAGGAAATGTTCAACCGTCGCGTCGGTCAGCGCGGCCAGGCCTGCGCCAACTGCCACACCGAGCGGGGTGGCGGGCGCAAGTTCCTCGGCGGCCGCTTCCTCGCGGACGTCGAGAAGGATGCGATGGTTAACCACCCCTACTGGCGCACTGCCTGGCAGCGGCTGATCGACATCCGCATCCGCTTCCAGTGGTGCATGACGCCGCTGCGCACCAACATGCTGCCCGGCGACGCGCCCGAGTATGCCGACCTGGAAACCTTCCTCATCTCCAAGCAGACCAAGCGCGGCGACAAGGTGGAGGTGCCGCGCCTCTCGCACTGATCGGCTGCCGTTTCCTGCCGCGGCGCCCGGCGCGCCGCGGTTTCTCCCCCCCATGAACACCTGAAGGATATGAGCTAATGGAAGTCACCCGCAGGGATTTCGTCAAGCTGCTGGCCGTGGCCGGCGGCATCGGACTGGCCGACCCGCGGCGCGCGCTCGCCGCCATGACCCCGGAACGACTGCTCGATTTCGAAGCCTATGGCAACGTCACGCTGCTGCACATGACGGACAGCCACGCCACGCTGTTGCCGGTGCATTTCCGCGAACCGGACACCCTGCTCGGCATCGGCGCGGAACTGGGCAAGCCGCCCTTCCTCACCGGCCAGGCCTTCCTCGACCACTACGGCGTCAAGCGCGGCAGCGCCGCCGCCTATGCGATGGCCCATCTCGATTTCGCGGAGCTGGCGAAGCGCTACGGCCGCATGGGCGGCTACGCCCACATCGCCACGCTGGTCAAGCAGGTGCGCGCCGAGCGGCCCGGCCGGACGCTGCTGCTCGACGGCGGCGACACCCTGCAGGGCTCGGCCACCTCCCTGTGGACCAATGCCGAGGACATGGTGCAGACGATCAACCAGCTCGGCGTGGAGGTCCTGGCCCCGCACTGGGAGTTCACCTTCGGCATCGGGCGCGTCAAGGAGATCTTCGGCGACAAGGACAAGCGCGGCAGCTTCAAGGGCGAATTCATCGCGCAGAACGTGATGGACGTTTCCTGGGGACCGCCCGGCGAGCCGGTGTTCAAGCCCTATGTCGTGCGCGAACTGGGCGGCGCACGCATCGGCATCCTCGGCCAGGCCTTTCCCTACACGCCAATCTCCCATCCGCAGCGCTTCATGCCGGACCTCTCCTTCGGCATCCGCGACGAGCAGGCGCAAAAATGGGTCGACGAGCTGCGCAAAACGCAGAAGGTGGACGCCGTCGTCCTGCTCTCGCACAACGGCGTTGCGGTGGACCTCAAGATGGCGAGCCGGGTGCACGGCATCGACGTCATCCTCGGCGGCCATACCCACGACGGCATCCCGCAGCCGATCAAGGTCGGCCAGACCCTGGTGATCAACTCCGGCTGCCACGGCAAGTTCCTCTCGCGCCTTGATCTGGACGTACAGAAGGGGCGCGTCGCCGGTTTCCGCTTCAAGCTGATCCCTGTGCTGTCCTCGCACATCCCCGCCGATCCGGAAATGGCGGCATTGATCGAAAAGATCCGGGCGCCCTATGCCGCGCGCCTGGCGGAAAAGCTGGCCGTCTCGGATACCCTGCTCTACCGGCGCGGCAACTTCAACGGCACTTTCGACGAAGTGATCCTCGAAGCCCTGATGAAACGCTACGACGCCCAGGTCGCGTTCTCGCCGGGTTTCCGCTGGGGTATTTCGCTGCTGCCGGGGCAGACCATCACGCTCGAAGACGCCTACACCCACACCGCCCTGACCTACCCCAACACCTGGTCACGCGAGATGACCGGCGCCGAGATCAAGACCGTGATGGAGGACGTCGCCGACAACCTCTTCAACGCCGACCCCTATTACCGCCAGGGCGGCGACATGGTGCGCGTCGGCGGCGTCAGCTATGCCATCTCGCCGGGGCGCAAGCTCGGCGAGCGCATTTCCGACCTTCGCATCGGCGGCGCGCCGATGGAGGCCGACAAGCGCTACCGGGTGGCGGGCTGGGCCAGCATGGCCGAGGTCGACGGACCGCCGGTCTTCGACGTGGTGGCCGGACACCTGCGCGACATCAAGCGGGTGCGCCTCGACACCACGCCGCGCGTCAGGGTGAAATAGGCGCGGACATGAAAGGACTGCTTTTCGGGCTCGCCCTCGCGCTGCTGGCGCCTGCCGGCCTGGCCGCGGAGAAGGCGCGCGACGCGGACAGCCACTTCTTCCAGCCCGGCTTCCGCGACCTGCCGGAAGAACTGAAACTGGCGCGCGCCGAAGGCAAGCGCGGCCTGGCCATCATGTTCGAGGCCGAGGACTGTCCGCCCTGCAAGCGCATGAAGCGCGACATCCTCAGCCAGCCCAGGGTGCAGGATTACTACCGCAAGCATTTCCGCGTCCTCAGCATCGACTTCAACGGCGATCAGGAGGTCATCGACCCGGCCGGCCGGTCGCTCGCCGAAAAGACATACGCGGGCAAGGGCGGCGTCGCCATCCGCGGCACGCCGAGCTTTCTTTTCCTCGACCTGCAGGGCAAGGAAATGACGCGCCACTACGGCGAGATCCGCAGCGTCGAGGATTTCCTCCTGCTGGGCAAGTTCGTCGTCAGCGACGCCTGGCGCAGCGGCGATTTCAGGACATACCGCGCACAGAACGCCCGGGCGCGGCCGCAATAAGCCGGCTACTGCGCCGGCCAGAACGGCGTGGCGATGCCTTCGCCCAGGTCGGCTTCGGCAAAGCGCCGGCGCAGTTCGAACAGTTGCTCGAGCAGGCGCGGCTCGTCGCGCGCATAGGCTTCGGCGTCGGGCACGCGCCTGACCACCACGCCAAGCAGCTCGGTGATGGCGTTGCCGATGGAGTTCTGGCTGATGGTGACAATCAGTTTCCCCTCGTCGTTGCGGTAGATGAGCTGCTTGAAGGCGGGCTGCCAGCGGATGGCGTTGGCGTAGCGCGCATCGCGCATGCAGCGGCTGCGCACCATCTTCGCCGTCCTGAGGAAATCATTGTCGAAGAGCAATCGCTCCTCGACGAGGGCGGGAAAATACAGATCCGGCAGCATCGGCGCGTTGCGCGTGGATACCTGGCTGAAGAACGTGCGGTAGAAGTCGAGGAAACCCTTCAGCAGGATGTCGTATTCGTGCCAGAAGCGCACCTCGCCGAGGCCGGCTGCGCCGCCCTTCACCTCCCAGCTCGGCAGGCCCTGCGGGTAGCCGGTCAGGGCCAGGCGGCACTCGCCGCGTTCGCACGGCGCCAGCAGCATAAGGTCGAGGCCGTCGAAGAAGGCGCGGTAGGCCTCGCGCATGTGCGCCTGGAACAGCGAATGCTGGCCGCCGTCGGTGAGGTTCGGATTGTCCGGATCGGCTGGCGCGGCCGCCGCGAGATCGTCCTTGTCGAAGACGATGAAGTGATTGTGCAGCATGCGGATCGACGGCACGCCGGGCGCGGTGAGCGACCAGGTGGCATCCAGGCTCGCCTCTCCTGTGAGGACGAGGTGGCGCGCCGGATCCGGGTAGCGCTCGAGCATGAAATCGAAGGCGATGCGGTTCATGCGGTTCCACACATGCCGCACCGCCTCCGGCACCTGCGTGCGGCGCACGGGACGGCCGAGCGGATCGAGGATGCGCTGCGAGGTGTTGTAGATGATCGAGCCGTCGAAGAGGTTGGAATGGCCGATCGCCTTGCGGTAGAAGAGCAGCCCCTCCGGATTGGCCAGCAGCCCGTTGTTGTGCTCCAGGTCGGCGAGGTTCTCGGCCGAGTTGAAGAACTCGTTGGGCTTCATGCCCTCCGGCACCTCGAGCGGAATGGGCCGGTAGGGCGTGAGGAGTTCGCGCGGGGCGGAAGCCATAGAAAAGTCAGTCCCAGCCCAACGCCGGGCCGCCCCAAGTTGGGCTGAGGTCAACGACATGGAAGCCGCGCAGCGGCTGAACCGTCGTTACCCCCTTCCGCGGGAAGGGGGCCAGGGGGATGGTTGTCATTTGTACGGCGAATCCGTGATGCGGTCGAAGTAGCGCGCGCGGTAGAGCAGGCGCTTGCGCGCGTCGGAATCGGCGAAGGGCGCGCGGTCGTGCAGGACGTTGTTGCACACCAGGCCCATGCCCGGTTCGAGGCGGCCGCGGAAAATCCACGGGCTGCGCTCGTCCGCCAGGATGCGTTCCAGCGCCGCCACGGCGGCCTTGGTGGCGGCATCGTCGCGCCATTCGATGCTGACGGTGCGCGCCGTGTAGCGCATGTGCAGGTGGCCGTCCGGATAGACGGCGAACACCGGGCCGGTTTGCGCCGCGCGCGCCACCTCGCCTGCCTCCAGCCGCGGCGGAATGGTCATGGCGTCGGGCGCCATCAGGGCGCGGATGTAATCCGGATTCTCGTCGCGCAGCAGGATGTAGGCGATCTCGTGGTCCATCAGCCGGTTCTCGCCGCCGGTCTCCGCGCGCTGCACGCAATGCAGCACCATGCCGTGGATCTGGCGGTCGAGCGCGTTGTAATAGCCGTCGGTGTGCCACTTGATGCCGCGGTCGGTGTAGGGGATGAATTCGGTGCGCGTGCCGGCGGGCGCCACCGCCAGCGGCGAGATGCCGTCGTCGTCGGCGAGCATGTTGGCGTCGAGATGCGTCAGGCCGAGCTGGCGGCCGAGCAGGCGCGGAATGTCCTTGTCGGGATCGCCGCCGGTGGGCGAGACGTAGAGCGCCATGTTGGCGACGCCGCAACGCGCCAGCAGCGCCTCGCGTTCGGCGAAAGTCAGCCGCTGCGGCACGGCGATGTCGACGACGAGTTCGCCAAGCGTGCGCGGGTGGGTGGCAAGCTTGCAGTCACGCCAGGCGGCGTAGGCCGTGGCGTTGTCGAGATCGAAATGCGCGGGAATCATTGTCGAACCTCGTCAGCGTCGATTTTCAACCGCCATTGTGGGAGCGGCGTCCTCGCCGCGATATTGGCGGCTGCAATCGCGGCGAGGACGCCGCTCCCACATAGGTTCTTCAAGGCTGTGCCTGCTTTGGCAAATCGGGGCCGCCGAAGAGGCCGTCGAGCGTCTTCTGGATGGCCTTCACGCCCTCCGGCGTCTCGATCTCCATCACCTGGTCGTACACCCAGTTCTTGTCCTTCTCCGGCATGCTCTCGCGCACGCGCGCGGCGAAGGCGCGGCGGAAACCGAAGTCCGGCCCTCCGATTTTGTCACCCCCTTGATCGTAGCCGTATTCCGCGTAGTCGGCGCCGGAGGCATTGAAGACCTCGAGGAAATGCCGCCGGCAGGCGCCCGGCTCGCGCGCCGTGAGCAACATGTCGGCGTTGTCCTCGATGGCTTCGGCCATGCGCCTGGCCAGGGCCGCGGTGAACTCGCCGCGCTGCGCCGGTTCCAGCTTGGCGAAGGCGACGCGGTCGGCCAGATGCGCATGGAAGGCCATCGACTCGCAGACGTAATCGAAATACGGCCGGCCAAGGTCGATGTCGAACTTCGCCTCGCGCATGCGCTTGATCGATTCGACGGCGAGCTTCCACGACAGCATGGCGATCACGCTGGCCAGTTCGGCCATCGTGCGCTTGCGCCCGCCGGCGTGGAACTGGCTGCGGATTCTGATCGCCATCTGCCGCGCTATTAATGCTCGCCCTTGGTGCGGCGGATGCCGGCGAGGCGGTTGCCCTGCTTCTGCGGCCCGCCGCGCGGGAAGATCTCGTGCAGGTAATGGTTGCTGCCCTTCTCCGCACCCCACTCCTTGGTGAAGTTGGTGATCATCACGCGCACCTGCGGCTGCACGCGGTGCGTGTGATGGTAGTCGCGGATGTAACGGATCACCTGCCAGTGCTCGTCGGTCAGGTTGAGGCCCTCCTCCTGCGCCAGCGCGCGGGCGAAGTCCTCCGACCAGTCGTCGAGGTTGATCAGGTAGCCCTCCGAATCAACCGGGATACCGCGCCCGTTTACGACGATCTCGCGCGCCGCAGTGTCTCGATATGCATCACCCATGCTTAGTTTCCTGTAGGTCGGCCTTCAGGCCGACAATGGCGGCCGCGTCGGCCTGAAGACCGACCTACAAGGCCGTAACGGACGCACATTTAGTACCCGCCCTTGCCGAACGGCTTGGGCAATCCGGCAATCTTCACCGCCTGCTTGGCCGGGCCGTCCTTCGGGAAGAGGTCGTACATGACCTTCGAGTCGGCCTCCGGCATCAGTTCCGCCATGTCCTTCATGAAGTTGCGGAAGCTCGGCGTGTGGCCGTCATCGCGGTACTTGTCGCGCATGTAGTTGATGATCTTCCAGTGGTCGTCGGTGAGGGCGACGCCCTCGGCCTCGGCGATGGCTTGCGCCGCCTCGTCGCTGAAGTCCGCCTCCAGCAGATAGCCGTCGGCGTCGACTTCCTTTTCCTCGCCATTGATCATGTAACCCATCTTTGTCGTCTCCTATTCTTGGCTTGCAGGGAAATTATTTCTTGCGCAGGTAGAACTCGAAGGCGCCGCGTGCGATCTCGACGCGGCTGACCAGTTCCAGCGCGGTGTTCTTCACCCAGGCGTCGATGTCCGCCGGGGTGCCGGGACAGTTGCTCACCAGCATGAGCATCTCGCCGGACTTCATGTCGTCGAGCATCTTCTTCGCCTCGAGGATCGGCCCGGGGCAGGACACGCCGCGCATGTCGAGCGTGACGTTGGGCTTGGGGGTGGTTCCGCCGCTGCCGCGCGTGATCAGGTAGGCGGTGCGGTTATCGCCCATCTTGTCCTTCACCGCGACTTCATTGCGGGTCTGGCGCGCCCAGGCGAACAGGTCGTCGGACGTGCCGGGGCAGTCGGAAATCAGCAGCAGTGACTGTCCGGGATCCATGTCGTCGACGATCTTCTTGGCGCCAATCAGCGGCGCCGGGCAGGACAGGCCGCTCATGTCCAGGGTAACGGTGGGTTTTGTGCTCATGGCTCCTCGCGATGCGTAAGTTGTTTTCAGTTTGTATTCCAGGCGGCGCCGACGGCGACCACCGACTTGTGCGGGATGAAGATGCCGCAGCCGATCTTGCGGCCCTCGCCGAGGCCGCTTTCCTGCACGGCCAGGGACTGCGCCGGCGTCAGGCCGTGCAGCAGCAGGCTGAAGCCGCGCACATCGCCCTCGGGCGTGCAAGTGGTGTGCGCCTTGCCGGCGATCATCGTGTCCGGCAACCCGGCCGCCTTGAGCAACGCCGCCGCCTGGCCGAGGAACGCGAGCTCGTCGGCGCTGCCGGTACTGACGAAATGCGAATACACCGTGGCAAAGGGCGCCAGTTCGCGCAACCGGCCCGGCCCGATGTCCAGGCCGCTGCCCAGATCCAGGCGGGTTCCCGCCAGATCCATCGCCTGCGCCACGCGCTGCTGCGGCAGTCTCAGCGTGAGGCGCGCCCTTTTGCCGAGGCACAAATTCCCGTTCGTGGAGGCCGTTCCATGCAGGGGATGCACGCCGGCATCGGCATCATTTTCCAGCCAGTCCAGCTCATTCGCCAGCGCGCGGAACAGCGAAAAGCCGTAATCGCGCGGCAAGCATTCGCAATGCACCTCGAAGGCGACATCGACCATCGTCATGCCCGCCGTCATTCCTTCTCCGCCTGTTCGTTCGCCCAGTCCTGCAGCGCTTTTCCCCAGCGGGCTGCCGTCTGGGCGTCTATGTCGAATATGGTGAAGCGCTTCTTCTCGCGGATGCGCAGGCGGAGCATGGGCGTGCCGCCGGCAAGGTATTCCACCTGCTGCAGCTCGATCTCCTGTCCCCAGATCGGCGCGGTAAACTTGTCCAGCGGGGTCAGCTTTTCCTTGTCATCCATGTTTGACATGCCTTAAAGCGCTATATAAGTATCTGTTGCAATATGCCTTTCGCGCCAGCTTACGCCTATCACCGCCATGGCGTGCCGCGGCATACTCCTTTCGGGTAGGGTGGGCCTACCCCCATAGGCGAGGATCGATACCCTGCGGGAGGTATAGGAGATCGCAGTGCACAATGCGTAGCATTAGTCCCATCTTATGAACTTGTCTGACCCCGGCAGCACTGATTAAACCTTAGCACTGGAGACAAAATCATGGCGAAGAAACCACACGACACGCCCAATCTCGACCAGTTGGAATCGGGCCCCTGGCCCAGCTTCGTCACCGGCCTCAAGCGCCTGGCGAAGGACAAGGATTATGTGGTGGACTTGTTGGGCCACCTGGAACACTCATACCAGACGCGCAAGGGCTACTGGAAAGGCGGCACGGTCGGCGTCTTCGGCTACGGCGGCGGCGTCATCCCGCGCTTCACTGAAATCAAGGATGCCGACGAGAAGCCGGTGTTCAAGGATGCAGCCGAATTCCACACCCTGCGCATCATGCCGCCGGCCGGCATGCACTACAACACCGACATCCTGCGCAAGTTCTGCGACATCTGGGAAAAGCATGGCTCCGGCCTGATCGCTTTCCACGGCCAGTCAGGCGACATCATGATGCAGGGCTGCACCACCGAGAACGTGCAGAAGGCCTTCGACGAAATCAACGAACTGGGCTTCGACCTGGGCGGCGCCGGCCCGGCCGTGCGCACCTCCATGGCCTGCGTCGGCCACGCCCGCTGCGAGCAGTCCTGCTACGACGAGGGCAAGGGCCTGCGCACCATCGTCAACAGCTTCCTCGACGACATCCACCGTCCGGCCCTGCCTTACAAGTTCAAGTTCAAGTTCTCCGGCTGCCCGAACGACTGCATGAACTCCATCCAGCGCTCGGACATGGCCATCATCGGCACCTGGCGCGACAACATCCAGACCGACGAGGCCCTGGCGAAGAAGTGGTTCGCCAGGCACGGCATGAACGAGCTGGTGAACGACGTCGTCGGCATGTGCCCGACGCGCGCCATCCAGCTCAAGGAAATCAAGGACGTGCGCAAGGCCGCCAATATCTCCAGCGTGGCGGTGAACGACAGCCAGGCCCTCGAGATCGACAACAAGGACTGCGTGCGCTGCATGCACTGCATCAACGTCATGACCGGCGCCCTGGCCCCGGGCAACGACCGCGGCGCCACCATTCTGGTCGGCGGCAAGCGCACACTGAAGATCGGCGACCTGATGGGCACCGTCGTCGTCCCCTTCATGAAGCTGAAGACCGACGAGGATTACGAGCAGCTGCTCGACCTGGCCAAGCGCATCGTCGACTTCTTCGCCGAGAACGCGCTGGAGCACGAGCGCACCGGCGAGATGATAGAGCGCATCGGCCTGGTGAACTTCCTCGAGGGCATCGAGGTCGAGGTCGACCCGAGCATGATCTCCGCGCCGCGCACCAACCCCTATGTCCGCATGGACGACTGGGACGCGGAAGTGGCCAAGGTCAATGCCAGGAAGGCCGCCGCCTGAGCACCCGCAACCGAACGAACTGACTGACTGACGGAGACACACTATGTCGCAACCTCAAATGCGCAAGCCGGTCGAATGCGGCGTGCCGGACCACATGCAGTACCTGCACCCGACCCTGCGAAACAACTACGGCAACTGGAAATATCATGACCGGCCCCGGCCCGGCGTGCTGCACCACGTCTCGAAGAGCGGCGAGGAAGTGTGGACGGTGCGTGCCGGCACGCAGCGCCAGATGGACGTCTACACCATCCGCAAGCTGTGCGACATCGCCGACAAGTTCGCCGAAGGCCATGTCCGTTTCACCATCCGCAGCAACATGGAATTCATGGTGGCCGACCCGAAGAAGGTCGATCCGCTGATCGCCGAACTGGAGAAGAACGGCTTCCCCGTCGGTGGCACCGGCAACTCGGTGTCGATGATCGCCCACACCCAGGGCTGGCTGCATTGCGACATCCCCGGCACCGACGCCTCTGGCGTGGTGAAGTCGCTGATGGACGAGCTGTACCAGGAATTCACCCACGAGGAGATGCCCAACCGCGTGCGCCTGTCCACCTCCTGCTGCGAGATCAACTGCGGCGGCCAGGCCGACATCGCCATCGTCATCCAGCACACCAAGCCGCCGAAGATCAACCACGACCTCGTCGCCAACGTCTGCGAGCGCCCGGCCGTCGTCGCGCGCTGCCCGGTGGCGGCCATCCGCCCGGCGCTGGTCAACGGCAAGCCCTCGCTGGAAGTCGACGAGAAGAAGTGCATCTGCTGCGGTGCCTGCTTCCCGCCCTGCCCGCCCATGCAGATCAACGATCCCGAGCATTCCAAGCTGGCCATCTGGGTCGGCGGCAAGAACTCCAACGCCCGCATCAAGCCGCAGTTCATGAAGATGGTCGCTGCCGGTCTGCCCAACAACGCCCCGCGCTGGCCGGAAGTGGCCGCCGTGGTGAAGAACATCCTCAACGTGTACAAGGCGGACGCCCGTCCCTGGGAGCGCATGGCCGACTGGATCGAGCGCATCGGCTGGCCGCGCTTCTTCGAGAAGACCAACCTGCCCTTCACCAAGTATCTGATCGACGACTGGCGCGGCGCGCGTTCCAACCTGAACGCCTCCACCCATATCCGCTTCTGAATCGCTTTTGACTTGGTGATTTCATGAATATCGGCATCCTCATCAACGAAGGCCCCTATACGCACCAGGCGGCGGACAGTGCCTACCTGTTCGCCCGCGCCGCCATCGAGAAGGGACACCAGGTCAGCCGGGTGTTTTTCTACCACGACGGCGTGAACAACTCGACGCGCCTGACCGAGCCGCCGCAGGACGACCGCCACATCGTGAACCGCTGGGCCAAGCTGGCCCAGGACCACAGCATCGATCTGGTGGTGTGCGTGGCGGCGGCGCTGCGGCGCGGCATCAAGGACGAGAACCTGGCGCCCGGCTTCCGCATTTCCGGCCTCGGCCAGTTGATCGAATCCGGCATCCAGTCCGATCGCTATGTAACCTTCGGCGACTGAGAAGTACTCGGGGAGATAAAAAGATGAGCGAAGGACAGATCAAGAAATTCATGTACGTGAACCGCAAGGCGCCGCACGGCACGGTCTACGCGCTGGAGTCGCTGGAGGTGGTGCTGATCGCCGCCGCCTTCGACCAGGACGTCAGCCTGGCGTTCATGGACGACGGCGTGTATCAGCTGAAGAAGGGCTTCAACACCAAGGGCATCGAGGTGAAGAACTTCCAGCCGACCTACCGCGCCCTCGACGACTACGACATCAACAAGCTCTATGTCGAGAAGGAGGCGCTGGAAGCGCGCGGCCTGACGCAGGACGACATGGTCGTGCCGGTCGAAGTCATGAGCCGCGCGGAAATCGGCAAGCTGATGGAAACCCAGGACGTGGTCCTGAGCTTCTAAGGGGAAGGAAAGCCAAATGCTGCACATCGTGAACAAATCGCCGCTCGACCGCAACTCGCTGGACACCTGCCTCGCCACGGCGCAGCCGGGCGGCGCCGTGCTCCTCATCGAGGACGGCGTCTACGCCGCGACGAACGGCAATGCCGCCGCCGGCAAACTGACGCAGGCCATGGGCCAACTGAAAGTCTATGCACTGAAAGCCGACCTGGAAGCGCGCGGCATGGCCGATCGCGTCCTGGACGGCGTCACGCTGGTCGATTACAGCGGCTTCGTCGATCTCGTCACCGAACACACCACCTGCCAATCCTGGCTGTAACAGTTTTTTTAGGAGACACACCATGGCTATCGAAATCAACGGCAAGAGCTACGAGACGGACGAGGAAGGCTACTTGGTCGACCTCAACGAGTGGAACGAGGACGTGGCCAAGATCCTCGCCGAGCAGGAGAACGTCAGCATGACCGACCAGCACTGGGAAGTCGTGAATTTCCTGCGCGAGTACTACAACGAATTCCAGATCGCCCCGGCCGTGCGCGTGCTGACCAAGGCCATCGGCAAAAAGCTCGGCGCCGACAAGGGCAACAGCCAGTACCTGTACGAGCTGTTCCCCTACGGCCCGGCCAAGCAGGCGTGCAAGATCGCCGGCCTGCCCAAGCCGACCGGCTGCGTCTAATTCAGGAATCAGACGACAGGAATCAGCAGCTTCGCGCCGCGAAGCTGCTCCTGACTCCTGCTGATTCCTGACACCTGATACCTGATTCCTGAACATGAGCGCAGCCACGATCTTCTTCGCCGTCCTCTTCTACGCCGCCACGGCAATCCTCGTCGTCGGCCTGGCGTACAAGGTCATCGACTATGCCCGCACACCGGCGCCGCTGAAGATCCCCACCACGCCGGCGCCGACCACCACCGGCGGCGTGGCGCTGCGCATGCTGCGCGAAGTGGCGCTGTTCGAGAGCCTGTTCAAGTCCAACCTGTGGATCTGGGTCTTCGCCATCCTCTTCCACGGCGCCCTGCTGCTGGTGCTCATGCGCCATCTGCGCTACTTCACCGAACCGGTATGGTTCTGGGTCGGCTGGGTGCAGCCCTTCGGCCTGTACGCCGGCTTCGCCATGGTCGCCGGCCTCGCCGGCCTGTGGGCCCGCCGCTTCCTGGTCGAGCGCATCCGCTACATCTCGACGCCATCGGATCACCTGATGCTGGCGTTGCTCGCCGGCATCGGGCTCTCCGGCCTGGCGATGAAATTCCTCATGCACACCGACATCGTCGCCGTGAAGGCCTTCTTCCTCGGCCTGATGCGCTTCGACATCCAGCCGCTGCCCTCGCACATCGGCCTCTACATCCACCTGCTGCTGGTGGCGCTGCTGATGATCGTCTTTCCCATGAGCAAGCTGCTGCATGCGCCGGGTGTGTTCTTCAGCCCGACCCGCAACCAGGTCGACAACCCACGCGAAAAACGCCATCTGGCGCCGTGGGCCGCCGATCTCGACACCAGGAATTGAGGGACACGACGTGGCCGCCCCCGAATTCACCGTACCGGAACTGAAGGAATTCCGCGCCATCCCGGCGCTGCAGCCGGATGCGATGGCGCACAGCAAGCCGCACGTCGCCAACGAGAAGATCAACGAGGCGATCGGCTTCCCCGGCGTGCTGGTGGAGAACTGGCAGGAGAAGGCCATCGGCAAGATGGGTGACCTGCTCTCCAAGTACCGCTCGCTCAAGGTTTACCTGGATTCCTGCGTGCACTGCGGCGCCTGCACCGACAAGTGCCACTACTTTCTCGGCACCGGCGACCCGAAGAACATGCCGGTAGCACGCCAGGACCTCCTGCGCGGCGTCTATCGCCGCTACTTCACGCCTGCCGGCAAGCTGTTCCCGAAGCTGGTCGGCGCCACCGATCTGACGCGCGAAGTGCTCGACGACTGGTACAAGTATTTCAACCAGTGCTCCGAATGCCGCCGCTGCTCGGTGTTCTGCCCCTATGGCATCGACACCGCCGAGATCACCATGGCCGGCCGCGCCATCATGGATTCGATCGGCCTCGGCCAGAAGTACTCCAACGAGATCCTCGGCAAGGTCAACCGCGTCGGCAACAACCTCGGCCTGCCCGGCCCGGCGCTGGAGGACACGCTCGCCGGTCTGGAAGAGGACGTCAAGGAAGAAACCGGCCTCGACGTCAAATTCCCGCTGGACGTCAAGGGCGCCGAAGTCCTCCTCATCACGCCATCGGCCGACTTCTTCGCCGAACCGCACATCGACAGCCTGATCGGCTACGCCAAGGTCTTCCACGCCGCGGGCATCTCCTGGACGCTCTCCTCGAAGGCCTCGGAAGCCGGCAACTTCGGCCTCTTCAACGGCAGCTACGAAATGATGCGCAAGGTCGCCCTGCGCATCCGCGAGGCGGCGCTCGAGCTGGGCTCGAAGCGCATCGTCGTCGGCGAGTGCGGCCACGCCTGGCGCGTCGCCTACAGCTACTGGAACACCCTGACCGGCGTCGGCGCCGGCGGCGACGACCCCTTCGCCCGCCAGCTGCAAAGCCAGCTCGACCTGCGCTACAAGCAGCCGATGCACATCTGCGAGTTCACCTGGGACCTGATCCAGCGCGACGTCCTCAAGTTCGACAAGGAAGCCAACGACCACCGCATCGTCACCTTCCACGATTCCTGCAACGTGGCGCGCGCCTCGCGCATGGGCGACGCGCCGGGCGGCCAGTTCGATATCCCGCGCAACATCATCCGGGCCGTCGCCAACAAGTACTACGAGATGCCGCACGGCTCCACCCACGAGCAGACCTTCTGCTGCGGCGGCGGCGGCGGCGTGCTGACCGACGAACTGACCGAGATCCGCGTCAAGGGCGCCCTGCCGCGCATGGAGGCGCTCAACCACGTCGTGCAGGCGAACGGCGTCAATTTCATGGCGACCATCTGCGCCATCTGCAAGGCGCAGTTCACCAAGGTCCTGCCCTATTACAAATTCAACCGCGGCATGGTCGGCGGCGTGCACCAGCTCGTCAGCACCGCCATCAAGCTCGGCGACAAATAGCGAGTTACCTAGGAGACAAAGATGTCGGCCACCACTGAAAAAACCGATAGCCAGAAACTGAACTTCCGTCGCTACAAGGAAGGCGACAGCAAGCTCGGCCCCCTGAACAAGCACATCTTCCAGGCCAGCCATTCCTACAAGTGCCCGACCTACATCCAGTCGACGCCGCCCTGCCAGGGCAGCTGCCCGTCCGGCGAGGACATCCGCGGCTACCTGAACATCGTGCGCGGCATCGAGAAGCCCCCGGTCGGCGCCGACGGCAAGCCGGTCATGCCGTGGCAGGAATACGCCTGGCGCCGCCTCACCGAAGCCAATCCCTTCCCCTCGGTGATGGGCCGCGTCTGCCCGGCGCCGTGCGAGACCGGCTGCAACCGCAACCAGGTCGAGGACCACGTCGGCATCAACTCCGTCGAACACTTCCTCGGCGAATACGCCATCGCCAACAAGCTGCAGTTCGCCGCCCCCGCGACGAAGACCGGCAAGAAGGTCGCCGTCATCGGCGGCGGCCCGGCCGGCCTCTCCGCCGCCTACCAACTGGCGCGCATGGGCCACGACGTCACCATCTTCGACGAGCATGAATTCCTCGGCGGCATGATGCGCTACGGCATTCCCGGCTTCCGTACCCCGCGCGAAGTCCTCGATGCGGAAATCCAGCGCATCCTCGACCTCGGCGTACAGACCCGCCTGAAGACGCGCATCGGCAGCGACATCACCATGGAGGAGATCCGCAAGCAGTACGAAGCGGTATTCCTCGGCCTCGGCGCCCAGGGCGGCCGGGCGCTCCCCTGCGACGGCAACGACGCCCCCAACGTGGTCACCGCGACCTCCTTCCTGCGCGCCTTCAACGACGGCCGCATGCGCCACGTCGGCAAGCGCGTGGTGGTGGTCGGCGGCGGCGACACCTCGATCGACGTCGCCACCGTGGCGCGCCGCCTCGGCGCCATCGACAACCCGAAGCCCACCGACCGGCCTGAAGACGTCATCGGCGGCCGCGCCGCCCACGATGTGGCGGAAATTTCCGCCCGCCAGGGCGCCGAGGTGACGCTGACCTCGGTCTTCCCGGTGGACAAGATGCAGGCCAACAAGCACGAGATCGAGCAGGCCAGGGCGGAAGGCATCGAGATCCGCGGCGGCTGGGCGCCGGTCGGCGTGGTGCGCGGCAAGGACGGCCGCGCCACGGCGCTGCGCGTGGCGCAGTGCGAGGCCAAGTTCGTCGGCCCCAAACTCGAACTCAAGATGATCGAGGGCACCGAGCAGGACATCGAGGCAGACCTCATCGTCTCGGCCATCGGCCAGTCCGTCGACTTCACCGGCCTCGAGGAATTCGATTCCGGCAAGGGCAACATCACCGCCGACAAGAACTACCAGGTGCAGGGCAAGCCCGGCGTGTTCACCGGCGGCGACGTCATCCGCCCGCATCTGCTCACCACCGCCATCGGCCACGGCTGGATCGCCGCCGAGGGCATCGACCGCTTCCTGCGCGGCGAGGAGCAGGAGAAACGCCCCAAGATCGACGTGCATAACTGGGACATGGAACGCAAGCTCATGGAGAAGGGCAAGGCGCCGCAGCCGGCAACCGAGCCGATGTGCGGTACCGACGCCTCCAACGTCGCCGTGCACAACTACGACAACCGCTCCGAACGCTACGTCATCACGCACAAGGAACTGTTCCTCGGCCATTTCACCTATACGCCGCGCCACATCCGCAACGTCATCACGCTCTCCAGGGAATCCGCCCTGGGCAACTTCCAGGAGCGCCTGGATCCGCTCGACGAGAAGCAGGCCATCGCCGAAGCCAAGCGCTGCATGAGCTGCGGCCAGTGCTTCGAGTGCGACAACTGCGTGGTGTACTGCCCGCAGACCGCCGTCTACAAGGTCAAGAAGGCCGAGGCGACCACCGGCCGCTACGTGGCGACAGACTATTCGAAGTGCATCGGCTGCCACATCTGCGCGGATGTCTGCCCGACCGGCTACATCCAGATGGGCCTGGGCGAGTAAGGATATGAAAATGGTCGCACGCATGATCGTAGGTGCGGCTTCAGCCGCACATGGCCGGCTGAAGCCGGCCCTACGGTTGTTGGCTGCAGTGGCACTCGCCGGGTTGGCCAGCTTTGCCGCCGCCGAACCCGGCCGCACGCCAAAACCACTGATCGCCATCGAAAAGCCCGGCCAGTGCGTGGAGCCGACCGACGTCATGCGGCGCGACCACATGAAGCTGCTCCAGCACCAGCGCGACAAGACCATGCGCGAAGGCATCCGCAGCAAGCCGCACAGCCTCAACGAATGCATCGCCTGCCACGCCAGCCGGAAGACCGGCAGCGTGATCGGCGCGGAGGGCTTCTGCCAGAGCTGCCATGACTACGCCGCGGTGAAGCTCGACTGCTGGGACTGCCACCAGCCCAAACCCGGCCAGAAGGCCGCCACGGGAGTCCGCCCATGAGCGACAACAACGGCCTCAGCCGTCGCGGCTTCCTCGCCACCTCCGCCGCCGCCCTGGCGGGACTGACTTTGGCGCCCGGCATCCGCCTCGTCGAGATCGCCGCCGCCAAGCCCGATGCCGAGGGCGTCACCTCGAAGGTGCGCTGGGGCATGCTCATCGACACCACACGCTGCCAAAGTGGCTGCACCGACTGCGTCAGCGCCTGCGGCAAGGAAAACGGCCTCGGCGAAGTGACGCGGCCGCGCACCGACGCGCAGTGGATCCGCAAGATCGACCTGAAGGACCTGAAGACCGGGCACGCTCTCTCGCTGCCGATGATGTGCCAGCACTGCGCCAATCCGCCCTGCGTTGACGTCTGCCCGACCGGCGCCTCGTTCAAGCGCGCCGACGGCATCGTGCTGGTGGACCGCCACACCTGCATCGGCTGCCGCTACTGCATGATGGCCTGTCCCTACAAGGCGCGTTCCTTCGTGCATGAGCCGCACACCGACCAGAACCCGGAAGTGCCGCGCGGCCAGGGTTGCGTCGAAGGCTGCACGCTGTGCGTGCACCGCGTCGACCGCGGCGGCACGCCGGCCTGCGTCGAAGCCTGCGCTTCGGCCGGTCACAACGCCATGATGTTCGGCGACCTGAACAACCCCGAGAGCGAGATATCGAAGCGTATCAGCGCAGTGAAGACCACCCAGGTGCGCGCCGACCTCAAGCTCGACCTCGGCGTCCGTTACGAGGGAATTTAACTGATGCGCATGGAGTTTTCACGCCAGTTGCAAATCCCCCCAACCCCCCTTTGTCAAAGGGGGGCTTCGTTGCGTTCCCCCCTTTGCAAAAGGGGGGTCAGGGGGGATTTCAGCGGCGGCCCCCATCGCAACCAAGCTCAATAGGAAGCACACCATGGCCAGCGCAAGCTACGTCGAAACGCAAAGCCGCCCCGGCGCCTTCTGGGGCCTGCTGGCCCTGGGCGGCCTGTTCATGCTGGCGGCCTTCGGCGCCTTCCTTCACTTCGAGCACAACGGCCACGTCGTCACCGGCATGGACAACCAGATCGTCTGGGGCATCCCGCATGTCTTCGCCGTCTTCCTCATCGTGGCGGCATCGGGCGTGCTCAACGTCGCCTCCATCGGCTCGGTCTTCGGCAAGCCGGACTACAAGGCGCGCGCGCCGCTCTCCGGCCTGCTGGCCCTGGCCATGATGGCCGGCGGCCTGGGCGTGCTGGCGGCCGACCTCGGCCGCCCCGACCGACTCATCGTGGCGATGACGCACTTCAACTTCAAGTCGATCTTCGCCCTCAACATGATTTTCTATTCGGGCTTCTTCGTCATCGTCGCCGCCTACCTGGTGACGATGATGGACCGCAGCCTGAACCGCTGGTCGAAGCCCCTTGGTTTCTTCGCCTTCTTCTGGCGCCTGGCGCTGACCACCGCCACCGGCTCCATCTTCGGCTTCCTCGTCGCCCGCACGGCTTACGCCAGCGCCCTGATTGCGCCGATGTTCATCATTTACTCCTTCGCCTACGGCCTGGCAGCCTTCCTCATCGTCCAGGGATCCATGTACGCCTGGAACAAGCTGCAGCTGGACGCGCGCATCCTCAAGCGCATGAAGAACCTGCTTGCCGTCTTCGTCGGCGCCTCGCTCTACTTCACCGCTGTGATGCACCTGACCAATCTCTACTTCGCCAAGCAGATCGACTACGAGCGCTTCCTGCTGCTCGAGGGAGGTCTCTACACCGCAACATTCTGGCTCGGCCAGGTGATCCTCGGCGGCATCGTGCCCTTGGCGCTGCTGTTCCATCCGGCTTCGGGCAAATCGCAGAAGATGGTAGTCGTTGCCTCCGCACTGGTGGTGATCGGCGGACTGGCGCAGATGTACGTCACCATCGTCGGCGGCCAGGCCTTCCCGCTCGAGATGTTCCCCGGCTACGCCGTCTCCAGCAGCTTCCAGGACGGCATCGTCAATGCCTACTCGCCGACCCTCGGCGAATTCGCCCTCGGCTTCGGCGGCATCGCGCTGGCCTTCCTCATCACCGTGATTGCAGTGCGCGTGCTGCGCTTCCTGCCGCAGGACGATTTCGCGACGCTGAAGGCGGGCAACGACTGACCGGCGCGGGCCGGTAGCGTTACACTGAAGCGGATGCACCGCTTTCTCATCTCCGCCGCGCACAAGTCCTCCGGCAAGACAACCATCAGCCTCGGCCTGGCTGCCGCCCTGCGCGGCCGCGGTCTCGCCGTGCAGACCTTCAAGAAGGGGCCGGACTACATCGACCCGATCTGGCTCGGCCTGGCCGGCGGCCGCCCCTGCCGCAACCTGGATTTCTACATGCAGCCGCACGACGAACTGGTCGACGCCTTCGCCCGTCACGGCGCGAACGCGGATGTCACGCTCGTCGAGGGCAACAAGGGCCTCTACGACGGGCTCGACCTCGCCGGCAGCAACAGCAATGCGGCGCTGGCCCGGCTGCTCGACCTGCCCGTCGTGCTGGTGCTCGACGCGCGCGGCATGACGCGCGGCATCGCCCCGCTGATCCTCGGCTACCAGGCCTTCGACCGCAATCTGCGCATCGCCGGCGTCATCCTCAACCGCCTCGGCGGCACGCGCCACGAGGCCAAGCTGCGCGCCGTCATCGAGCATTACACCGACGTGCCGGTGCTCGGCGCCGTGCTCGACAACCCGGATCTCGCCATCGTCGAGCGCCATCTCGGCCTGATGCCGGCGAATGAAGCCACCGCTGCCGGGGCGCACATTGCCACCATCGCGCGAACAGTGTCGGAGCAGGTGGACATCGACCGCTTGCTGCAGGTGACGGCGACTGGTGCCAGCCTTTGTCCCTGTGGTACGGACAACAAGGTGCTGCGGCCCGCCATCATGCCCGCCGCCGCAGCCGGACAACCGACGCTGCGCCTCGGCATCGCGCGTGATCCGGCCTTCGGGTTTTACTACGCCGACGACCTCGAAGCCCTGAAACAGGCCGGCGCGGAACTGGCGCCTTTCAGCCCCATCGCCGATGCGCGATTGCCGGAGGTGGATGCCCTCTTTCTCGGCGGCGGTTTCCCCGAGTGCTTCATGCGCGAACTGGAGGCCAATACAAGCATGCGCCAATCCGTGCGCGAGGCCATCGAAGCCGGCCTGCCGACCTATGCCGAGTGCGGCGGCCTCATGTACCTCGCCCGCAGCCTGGCCTGGCACGGCGAGACACGACGCATGGCAGGCGTCCTTCAGGCCGACGTGGTCATGCACGAGAAACCGGTCGGTCGCGGCTACGTGCGCCTGGTGCCCACCGCCGCCCATCCCTGGGTGCCGCAAAGCAGCCATCCGGAAGAGATTCCGGCGCATGAGTTCCACTACTCCAGCCTGGAAAATCTCGACCCGGCGACAGTGTTCGCCTATGAGGTCAAGCGCGGCCACGGCGCCGATGGCCGCCACGACGGCATCGTCTACCGGAACCTGCTGGCCTCCTACACGCACCTGCGCAGCGCCGGCAACTGCAACTGGGCAGCGCGCTTCGTCGCCTTCGCGCGGCAACATTTACTTGAGAAAACCACATGACGACCATAGCCGTCATCCCCGCTTCCGCGGGGATGACGGGCCTGAATAACCAGGAGACCCCATGCTCACCCTGACCCCCGCCGCCGCCACCCAGATTCTCGCCTCGGCCCTCGAGAGCGACGCCGAAGGCTTGCCCTTGCGCGTCGCCGCCAAGATCGAAGACGACGGCCAGCTCGCCTTCGGCCTCGGCTACGACGAGGAACGCGAACACGATCTTTCCTACGAATGCGAGGGTCTCACCATCCTCATCGCTCCGCCCAGCCGCGACCTGCTGGAAGGCATGCTGCTCGACTTCGCCGAAGTCGCGCCAGGCGACTGGCAGTTCGTCTTCATGCAGACGGGCGAATCGGGCAGCTGCCCGCCCTCCAGTTGTGGCGGCTGCGGCAGCAAGGGCGGCTGTTCCAGCGGGAACTGAGCCACGACGGCAGGTATAATGGCGCCCGAACCGAACTGAAACCACTGCAGCTGCCCCCAGCCTCTCGCAAGCCATGGATTTCCTGCCGATATTCCTCAACATCAAGGACGCGCGCTGTCTCGTCGTCGGCGGCGGCGCCGTCGCCGCCCGCAAGGCCGGGCTGCTGCTTGGCTGCGGCGCACGCGTCACGGTGGTCTCCCCCGATCTGGGCGAAACCCTCACTGCGGAAAAAGCCGCCGGCCGCATCGAACACATTGCTGCGCGTTTCGAGGACTCCCACCTTGCCGGCGCCGCCCTGGTGGTCGCCGCCACGAACGACCACGCTGTCAATTCAACCGTCTCGCGCGCGGCCAAGGCGCGCGACCTGCCGGTCAACGTCGTCGACTCGCCCGAGTTGTGCTCCTTCATCTTCCCGTCGATCGTCGACCGTTCACCCATGATCGTGGCGATATCGACCGGCGGCGCCTCGCCGGTGCTCGCGCGGCTGATGCGCGCAAAACTGGAGGCCCTGCTCCCCGCTGCCTACGGCCGCCTGGCGCAGTTGGCCCATGATCTGCGCGACCGCGTGAAGAGCCATTTCGCCAATCCGCCGCAGCGCCGCATTTTCTGGGAGAAGGTGCTCGGCGGCACCTTCGCCGACCTGGTGCTGGCCGGCAAGGGCGCCGAGGCCGAGAAGCATTTCGAGCAGGAGCTGGCTGCCACTGAAGACGCCCCGCCGCGCGGCGAGGTCTACCTCGTCGGCGCCGGCCCCGGCAATCCGGACCTGCTCACCTTCCGCGCCATGAAGCTCATGCAGCAGGCCGACGTCGTCGTGCATGACAATCTCGTCTCGCCCGCCATCGTCGAGCTGTGCCGGCGCGACGCCAGCCGCATCTATGTCGGCAAGCAGCGCGACAACCACACCCTGCGGCAGGAGGAGATCAACGCCCTGCTGGTGAAGCTGGCCCGGGAAGGCAAGCGTGTGCTGCGCCTGAAAGGGGGCGATCCCTTCATCTTCGGCCGCGGCGGCGAAGAGATCGAGACGCTCTCCGCCAACGGCATCTCCTTCGAGGTCGTGCCCGGCATCACCGCGGCGGCGGGCGTCGCCTCCTACTCGGGCATTCCGCTCACCCACCGCGACTACGCCCAGGCCTGCGTCTTCGTCACCGGCCACCTCAAGGACGGCACGATGAACCTCGACTGGTCTGGCCTGGCACGGCCGCATCAGACCATCGTCTTCTACATGGGCCTGCACGGCCTGCCGGTGCTGTGCAAGGAACTCGTCGCGCACGGCCTGGCGGACAGCACCCCCGCCGCCATCGTGCAGCAGGGCACCACCAACCGGCAGCGCGTCCTCATCGGCACGCTGGACACCCTCCCCGCGCTGGCGCACGACGCCCAGCTCAAGCCGCCCACCCTCATCATCGTCGGCGAGGTGGTGAAGCTGCACGACCAACTGAAATGGTTCGATCCCGCCGGCGCGCCCGACGTCGGTTCCTGGAAGAAGGACACATAAAAAGGCGCGGGGGCCTTCGCCCTCGCGCCTTCCGTACTTCCCTCAAACTCCGGAGACCCCCGCCGCCGCCTGCCCGGCCGCCATGCTTACAGGCGCTGTGCGGACCGGGGATTCCGGTCGCTCACTCCATGCCCGCGCTCCCTGAGCCAGGAGGGGCATGCAAGAACAGTTGCTGGAATGAATCCTAGGCGGCAACGCAAGAAATGTCTGTGAATTCCTTCACGTAATCCCCGCCTCCCGAAAAAAAAGCCCCTCACCGCTCCCTTCCTGCCTCGTGCCACGCCTTCTGCACCGGCGAAAGCAGGTATTCGAGCACGCTGCGCGTGCCGAGGAGGATTTCCGCCGTGGCCTGCATGCCGGCAGTGAGCGGCAGGCGCTCGCTGTCCTCGCCGATCCGCATCGACTTGAGGGCCACCAGCGCACGGTAGGCCAGCGGCGCGGCCCTGGCGGTCTTGTCGGCGCCGCCGTTCTGCTGGCCCTGCGTGTTGCCGTCGGCCGCGTCCGCGCTGACGTGCTCGACCGTGCCCTCGACCATGCCGTACTTCTGGAAGGGGAAGGCGGCCAGCTTGAGCTTCACCGGCTGGCCCTGACGCACGAAACCGATGTCCTGGTTCGACACCCAC
>Ga0208244_100499_pt1 | contig 37091 bp, 40 predicted proteins | sample SubbioCR12Aug_5A_FD_184828 | JGI IMG/M metagenome (GOLD analysis project Ga0208244, IMG submission 184828) | Serpentinite rock and fluid subsurface biosphere microbial communities from McLaughlin Reserve, California, USA - CR12Aug_5A (SPAdes) | ecosystem: Environmental > Terrestrial > Deep...
TCCGGCTTGCTGCCGGGGGAATTCCAAAAAGATATTTGCTACAGGGCGCCAATCCCGGCGCTCTCGGGCCGGGCTCGTCCAACAATCGGTTCAGATCGTGGCTTCGCACGATCTAACCTTATTCGTTAAACATCGGTAGGCGATAGATCATCGAACTGCTTTGCTTCCATGTTTCGACGGCGCTCATCAAGGAGTTCTCCGTCAAACATCCAATAGCCAGGCCCACTCGCCGCAGGTGTGCTGTAACCAAGACTGTGCAATGCCTTCAGTGCTGCGGCAGAAAGGCTCAGCACTTCGCCTTGGAAGTCAACCTTGCCGTCATCCAAAACGGTGGCAGTTATGTTCTCATCGCGGGAAAGCGTGAGAACGTCTCCTGCCTTTATTCCGAGGGCGTCAAGCTTGAGCCGCGGCCTACGCGATTTGGCCTTCTCGAGAGCCGCTTGTTCTTCTACATCAATCTGTGCGGCTCCAGGAGTGATTTCCTTGAACTCACCAATGCTGATTGCAAGGACAACCTTTTCTGGGTCGATTTTGAAGAACTCCCGTTTCGGATTTACTCGCCCTTCCGAAAATAGTTGGTGGAGTGTTTTCTCGAGCTTCGCGCAATCCTTCACCTCGGCGGCGAAATAGCATTCAAATGGCAGCGGCACTCCAGAATGTGCACTGAGTTGGCCAATTCGTACCTCAACGCTATCGGTTGTCAGACCAACTTTCACGAGGCCAGGCATGGCCTCATTGGTAAGAACGTAAATAATGTTCGGCATTCCGCGCAACCTTTGTTGAGATGTTTAACGTTATGTGAACGCATGAATCGGTGTATATTCACGATCCATGCGCTGTCTATTATGAATCACGGCTTTGTACCTCGCTGAATTAATTAAACTTACGCTGGCGGCTCATGATTATGACCCCTTCTGTGACACATGAGACCACCTCTTCGCCAAAGCTGCTCGATCAAGTACGTGCGCGCATCAGGGTGAAGCATTACAGCATTCGCACTGAAACGCAATATGTCCATTGGATTAGACGGTTTATTTTGTTTCATGGCAAGCGCCATCCGCGCGAGATGGGCGCGCCGGAGGTGGAAGCATTTTTGACCGCCCTGGCGGTGAGGGGCGGGGTGGCGGCTGCGACGCAGAATCAGGCCTTGTCTGCTTTGCTGTTCCTCTACCGCGAGGTGCTGGAGATTCAGTTGCCCTGGCTGGACAGCGTCACGCGCGCCAAGCCGTCCAGGCGCTTGCCGGTGGTTCTGACGCCCGCCGAGGTGCGCGCGGTGCTTGGACGGATGGAGGGCGTATATGGCTTGATGGGGCGGCTGCTCTACGGCACGGGCATGCGCCTGATGGAGTGCGTGCGGTTGCGGGTGAAGGATGTGGATTTCGGCCGCAACGAGATTTTGATTCGCGACGGCAAGGGCGGCAAAGATCGGGTGACCATGTTGCCTGCCGCGCTGGCTCTTCCGCTGACCGAGCATTTGCAGCGGCGTCGGCTGATTCATGAAGATGATCTTGCGGCCGGCAAGGCCGGGGTCTGGCTGCCCGATGCGCTGGCGAAGAAGTATCCGCATGCGGAGACCGAGTGGGCCTGGCAGTTCGTGTTCTGTTCAGGCAGCCATTCGATTGACCCGCGCAGCGGGGAGGTGCGCCGTCACCATATCGACGAAAAGCTTTTGCAGCGGGCGATGAAGAGGGCGGTGGCGGCCGCGCGTCTGGCGAAGCTGGCGACGCCCCACACGCTGCGCCATTCGTTTGCGACCCATCTACTGGAAAGCGGGCAGGATATTCGTACGGTGCAGGAGTTGTTGGGCCACTCCGATGTCTCGACCACCATGATTTATACGCATGTTTTGAACAAGGGCGGGCGCGGGGTGACGAGCCCGCTCGACAGGCTGTGAGTGGCGGTCTTGAAAGTCGGCGCTGGCGGGATGGCGCCTGGTTCGTGTTGCCGGTTCCGGAGCGGCGTCCCGCATGATGATTGACGGTATCTGGGTGGCCTTGCTGTTGGCGGCGGCTTGCGCGGGTTTTGTCGATGCCGTCGCGGGTGGTGGCGGGCTGATTCAGGTGCCGGCCCTGTTGGCGGGGTTCCCGCGCGAGTCGCCGGCGACCTTGTTTGGCACGAACAAGGTCGCCTCGATCTTTGGCACCTTGAATGCCGCGCGGCGTTACCTGCGCGAGGTGAAAATTCATTGGTCGATTGTTCTGCCGGCGGCGCTTGCCGCCTTTGCCTTTTCATTTCTGGGCGCGGCAACGGTAACCGTGATGCCGAAGGAGGTGCTGCGGCCGCTGGTGTTGGTGTTGTTGATCGTCGTGGCGGCCTACACTCTGGCGCAGCGGGATTTCGGCAGGCATGAAAGGGTGTCGCACGTTCCGGTTCAGCGCATTCGCTGGGTGGCGATTGCGGTCGGTGCGCTGCTGGGGTTTTACGACGGATTTTTTGGCCCCGGCGCAGGCAGCTTCATGATCTTTGCCTTTGTGCGTCTGTTCGGTATGGATTTCCTGCGTGCTTCGGCTTCGGCCAAGATTGTCAATGCGGCCACCAATGCCGGGGCGCTGCTACTGTTTGCCCCGACCGGGCATGTGCTCTGGGCGCTTGGCCTGGGCATGGCGGTCTGCAATATCGCCGGGGCGCAGCTCGGTGCGCGGATGGCAATCCGCCATGGCAGCGGCTTTATCCGCGTGGTGTTCTTGAGCATGACTGGCCTGCTGATCGCCAAGATCGGTTGGGATACGCTGATGGTGTAGGGCGTGGGCGTTGTTTCACGTGAAACAGTGCGCTGGTGTTTCACGTGAAACATTCGCAGGGTTGGTGATGCGAAGGTCGCGGCGTATCATTGCGCCTCTTTTGGTTAAGTAACGGATCCTCCTCTGGCTTGCATTGCCACATGCTTTTTCCAACTCGCTTCGACGTGATTGTTATCGGCGGTGGCCATGCCGGCACCGAGGCTGCGCTGGCTGCCGCGCGGACCGGTGCGCGCACGCTGCTGCTGACGCACAACATCGAAACCCTTGGGGCGATGTCGTGCAACCCGTCGATCGGTGGCATCGGCAAGGGGCATCTGGTCAAGGAGGTCGATGCGCTGGGCGGCGCCATGGCTCAGGCTACCGATGTTGCGGGCATCCAGTTTCGCATCTTGAATGCCTCGAAGGGTCCGGCGGTGCGTGCCACCCGCGCGCAGGCCGATCGGTCGCTGTATCGGCAAGCCATCCGCCAGTTACTGGAAAATCAGCCGAACCTGACCCTGTTCCAGCAGGCGGCCGATGACATTACAATGCTTGGCGACCGGGTGACCGGGGTGGTGACGCAACTGGGCGTGCGCTTCGAGACGGCGACGGTAGTGCTGACGGCCGGCACTTTTTTGAACGGACGGGTGCATGTCGGCCTGGAAAGTTACCGGGCCGGGCGCTTTGGCGATCCGCCATCGCTCTCGCTGGCGGCGCGCTTGCGCGAGTTGCAGTTGCCGGTTGGCCGGCTCAAAACCGGTACGCCGCCGCGCCTTGATGGCAAGACCATCGACTTTTCCGTGCTGCAGGAGCAGCCGGGCGATATGCCGGTGCCGGTGTTTTCATTTCTCGGCAAGCCGGCGCACCACCCGCGCCAGGTGCCGTGCTGGATCACCCACAGCAATGCGCGCACCCACGACATCATTCGCGGAGGGCTGGATCGCTCGCCGATGTTTACCGGCGTTATCGAGGGCATCGGGCCGCGCTATTGCCCGTCCATCGAGGACAAGATTCATCGCTTCGCCGCCAAGGATAGTCACCAGATATTTCTCGAACCCGAGGGTCTCGACACCCACGAGGTCTATCCGCAGGGAATTTCCACCAGCCTGCCCTTTGATGTCCAGCTTGAACTGGTGCGCTCGATTCGTGGTCTGGAAAACGCCCACATCACGCGTCCCGGCTATGCCATCGAATACGACTATTTCGATCCGCGCGGCCTCAAGGCCTCACTGGAAACCCTGGCGGTGCGCGGTCTGTTCTTCGCCGGCCAGATCAATGGCACCACGGGTTACGAAGAGGCCGCCGCCCAGGGGCTGCTGGCGGGCCTCAATGCCGCGCTGCAGGCCGATGGCGAGGCGGCCTGGTGGCCGCGCCGTGACGAGGCCTATCTGGGCGTGCTGGTTGATGACCTGATCACGCGCGGCGTGACCGAGCCTTACCGGATGTTCACCAGCCGCGCCGAGTTCCGCCTGAGTCTGCGTGAGGACAATGCCGATCTGCGTTTGACCGAAACCGGCCGCCGTCTTGGGCTGGTTGATGATGTCCGTTGGGATGCCTTCAATCGCAAGCGCGACGCCATTGCCGCCGAGGCGGAGCGCCTGAAGCGCAGCTCGATCAATCTCGACACGCTGCCGGTGCGCGAGGTCGAACGGGTGCTGGGCAAGCCCGCTGCAGACGAAAACGGAAGCGGGCCGAAGGAGAAGCGTGGCGGCCGGCGACAATATTCGCTGTTCGATTTGCTGCGGCGTCCCGCGGTCGGCTACGCCGAATTGATGACATTGCCCGGAGCGGGCGAACCGGTCGGCGCCGCCGATGTGATCGAGCAGGTGGAAATTCAGGCGAAATATCACGGCTACATCGAGCGGCAGCGGGAGGATGTGGCCAGGGCGGCGGCGCAGGAGGATTCGCCGATTCCCGCCGATCTGGATTACACAACAGTGCATGGTCTGTCGCACGAGGTGCGGCAGAAACTCGCGCAGCAGCGCCCGCAGACCGTGGGGCAGGCCAGCCGCATCCAGGGGGTGACGCCCGCGGCGATCTCGATTTTGCTGGTGCATCTGAAGAAGCTGCGGGGGCGGGTGTGAATCTGGCGGACGGCATCGCCGCGCTCGAACTCGATCTGCCCGCCGGGGCCGCGGAAAAGCTCGCCGCATATCTGGCGCTGCTCGTCAAATGGAACAGGGTCTATAACCTGACGGCGATTCGCGACCCGGCAGAGATGGTGACGCACCATCTGCTTGATTCATTGGCGGTTCTGCCGATTTTGCAAAAGTCGGCCACCCTCTCCCTCAATCCCTCTCCCGAGATGGGAGAGGGAAGCTGTCTGCCTCCTCTCTCCCCTTGCGGGAGAGAGGTCGGGAGAGAGGGATTGGCGGAACGGCGTGAATTCAGTCTGGCCGACATCGGCAGCGGCGCCGGCCTGCCCGGGATTGTTTTGGCAATTGCCCGGCCCGCTTGGTCGATCACCTCGGTCGAAACCGTCGACAAAAAGGCCGCATTTCAGCGTCAGGCCAAGATTGAATTGGGCTTGGCCAATGTGAGCATTCACTGCGGCCGAGTCGAAGATGTAAGCGCAACATTCGCGGCAATTATTTCACGCGCTTTCGCCAGCTTGAATGATTTTGTCCGGCTTGCCGGGCATTTGTCACCCTGTCTCTGGGCGATGAAGGGCGCGTATCCCGCCGCTGAAATCAAGGCCTTGCCCGCGGGTTGGCACATGACTGCAAGTCACGTATTGGAGGTGCCCGGTCTGCACGCCGAGCGCCATCTGCTGCAACTGGAGAAAACCTGATATGCATATTTTTGCAATTGCCAACCAGAAGGGCGGCGTCGGCAAGACCACCACTGCGGTTAATCTGGCCGCCGCGCTGGCGCAGGCCGGGCAGCGCACCCTGCTGGTCGATCTCGACCCGCAGGGCAACGCCACCATGGGCAGCGGCATCGACAAGCGTAGCCTGACGCGCTCGGTCTATCAACTGCTGCTTGGGCTGCAGCCCCTGGCGGAGGTGCGGGTGCCTTCGCCGACGGCCGGTTTCGACGTGCTGCCGGCCAATCGCGATCTGGCCGGCGCCGAAGTCGAGCTGGTCGATCTGGAGATGCGCGAAATGCGGCTCAAGGCGGCCTTGCGCCAGCATCGCGACGAGTACGACTTCGTGCTGATTGACTGCCCGCCCTCGCTGTCGATGCTGACCCTGAACGGGCTGTGCGCCGCGCACGGGGTCATCATCCCGATGCAGTGCGAGTACTACGCGCTGGAAGGGCTTTCCGACCTGGTGAACACCATCAAGAAGGTGCATGCCAACCTCAACCGCGACCTGAAGATCATCGGCCTGCTGCGCGTCATGTTCGATCCGCGCTCGACGCTGTCGAACCAGGTCTCGGCGCAGCTTGAGCAGCACTTCGGCGAAAAGGTGTTCAAGACGCTGGTGCCGCGCAACGTGCGGCTGGCCGAGGCGCCGAGCTACGGCGTGCCGGGGGTGTTGTTCGACAAGGCGGCCAAGGGGGCGCAGGCCTATCTGGCCTTCGCGCGGGAAATGATCGAGCGCGTTAAAAGCTGGGAAAGCGCGGGAACGGCAACAGGGGAGAGCGGCGCATCATGATGCAACGTAAAAAGGGATTGGGCCGGGGGCTGGAGGCATTGCTCTCCGGCAACGATAGTGAGACGGAAGCCCAGCGCCAGGCGCTGTTGCCCGTCGGCGACTTGCAGCCGGGCAAGTATCAGCCGCGCACGCGCATGGACCCGGGCTCACTGGAGGATCTCGCCGCCTCGATCAAGGCGCAGGGGCTGATCCAGCCGATTTCCGTGCGACCCGTCGGCACTGGGCGTTACGAAATCATTGCCGGTGAGCGCCGCTGGCGCGCCGCGCAGATCGCCGGTCTGGTCGAGGTGCCGGTGCTGATTCGCGACATTCCCGACGATGCCGCGCTGGCGATGTCGCTGATCGAGAACATCCAGCGCGAGGATCTGAACCCGCTTGAAGAGGCCGCCGGATTGCAGCGTCTGATCGATGAATTCAGCATGACGCATCAGGAAGCGGCCGATGCCGTCGGGCGTTCGCGCTCCGCCGCGACCAATCTGCTGCGTCTTTTACAGCTCGCCAAGCCGGCCCAGGATCTGCTGATGGCGGGCGACATCGAGATGGGCCACGCCCGCGCGCTGCTCGCCATGACGAAATCCGAGCAGGGCCGGCTGGCCGCCGAGATCGCCGACAAGGGCTATTCGGTGCGCGAAACGGAACGGCGCGTGGCGCGCGCACTCAAGCCGCCGGAACATAAAAATGCCGCGCCCGAGCAGGGGCGCGACCTGGCGCGGCTGGAAGAGGATTTGTCAGACGCCATCGGCGCCACGGTGAAAGTGAGCGCCAACCGTAAGGGGGCGGGCACGCTCGCCATCCGCTTTGCCAGCCTCGATCAGCTCGATGGCATATTAAAGCGGCTGCGCGGCTGAAGCGCGGCCGCGCGCCAAAAAGACCACGAACAGAATTATGAAGAACACTATAAAAAGCCTCCATGAACAGGCAATTGACTTATCACCTTAATCACTTTAACGTTCGGGCCCTATGCGGTAACGAAGCGCGCGAGTCGGCTGAATCGGCCTGCGCCACGATAAGAATAAAGTTGCGGTGGAAAGGCTTCCGGGGCATGTTCAAGACTCTCTTGCTCCAGGCGGCGGCGATTCTGGCGGTGGCCGCGGTAGCGGGCCTGCTGGCGGGGTCGGGTGGTGCAGTGTCGGCTTTGGCCGGTGGCGCCGCCTACTTCCTGCCCAATCTGCTGTTTGTGCTGCGGCTGCGTCTCTCCATTGCGACGCGGCAGGCGGGAGCGGCAGGTTTTCTGATCGGCGAGGCCGTCAAGCTGTCTGCGGTAATTGCGTTACTGTTGTTTCTGCCACGCCTGATTGATGTGAATTGGCCGGCGCTGCTGGCCGGATTGTTTGCAGTGCTGTTTGTTAATCTTTTCGCACTCTTGCTTAAGACTTGAAAACATGGCCACCGCGCACGCACCGACTGCATCCGAATACGTCAGCCACCACCTGGGCCACCTGACCAACGTCAAGCAGAGCTCGCTGGTCGACTGGTCGGTTATCCACCTCGACACCATGTTTTACTCGATCGCGCTTGGCCTTCTGGCGGTATTCGTCATGGCGCGCGCGGCCAAACGGGCGACTTCCGGCGTCCCCGGCCGTTTCCAGGCCGCCGTCGAAATCCTCATTGAAATGGTTGCCGACCAGGCCAAGGGCATCGTCCATTCGGCAGAATCGCGCAAATTCGTCGCGCCGGTGGCGCTGACCGTGTTCATCTGGATATTCCTGATGAACGCCATGGACCTCCTGCCGGTCGATATGCTTCCCATGCTCGGCGCCTTGGTTGGCATCGAGTACATGCGTGTCGTGCCGACCGCCGACCTGAATGCCGCGCTCGGCATGTCGCTCGCCGTGCTGGTGATGTGTCTTTACTACAACGTCAAGATCAAGGGCCTGGGTGGCTGGTTGCATGAACTGTTCACCGCGCCCTTCGGCAACCACTTCCTGCTCTATCCGATCAACTTCGCCATGCAGATCATCGAGTTCGTCGCCAAGACGGTCTCGCACGGCATGCGGCTGTTCGGCAACATGTACGCGGGCGAACTCATCTTCATGCTGATCGCGCTGATGGGCGCCGCCTGGGCCGGCACCTTCGGCGGCGGGCTGCTCTGGTTTGGCCACATCATTGCCGGCACCGTCTGGGCCATCTTCCACGTCCTGATCATTACCCTCCAGGCCTTCATTTTCATGATGCTGACGCTGGTGTATATCGGTCAGGCGCATGAGAGTCACTAATCAGTCCGTATCAATCAATCCCGTTTTTTCAACCCGCATTTTTTAAACACAAGGAGTCATCATGGAAGGCAACGTCGTAGGTTTTGTTGCGCTGGCCGCCGGCCTAATCATCGGTCTCGGTGCCGCAGGCGCCTGTATCGGCATCGGCATCATGGGCAGCCGCTTCCTCGAAGCATCGGCTCGTCAGCCCGAGCTGATGAACACTTTGCAGACCAAGATGTTCCTGCTGGTCGGCCTGATCGACGCCGCGTTCATTATCGGTACCGGTATCGCCCTCTGGTATACCACCGCCAACCCGTTCATCAAATAAACGGCGCCCCTTCAAGCCTAAATGGAACTCAGTGAAGGCTGACCTCAGGGTCATGCCGTAACTAACAGGAGCGAGAACCGTGAATCTGAACGCAACACTCTTCGCCCAGTTCGTGGTGTTCTTCATTCTGGCGTGGTTCACGATGAAATTCGTGTGGCCGCCCATCATGAGGGCACTCGACGAACGCGCGTCCAAGATCGCCGATGGTCTGGCGGCGGCGGACCGGGCGAAAACCGATCTGGCGCTGGCCGAACGCCGCGCCACCGACGAACTGCGCAAGGCGCGCGAGTCGGCCAACGAGCTGCGGGGTGGCGCCGAGCGCCAGGGTGCGCAGATCCTCGACGAGGCGCGTGCCGAGGCGAATCGCATCATCGCCGCCGCGCGTACCGCCGCCGAGGGCGAGGCCGGAGTTGCCGCGCAACGCGCCAAGGAAGCCCTGCGTGATCAGGTGGCCTTGCTGGCCGTCGCCGGCGCCGAGCAGATTCTCCGCAAGGAGATCAATCCCGCCGCCCACGCCGAGTTGCTCAATCAGCTGAAAGCGGAGCTCTGAATAATGGCCCCCCACGCTCACATCCGTTCGCTGCCCCCCACAGAGGGGCTTAGCCTCCCTTGGGGCGGCCCGGCGGGAGGCTGACCATGGCCGAGAACGTCACCGTCGCGCGCCCTTATGCCGAGGCGGCTTTCGAGCTGGCCCGTGCGGGAGGCGCCTTGCCCGCCTGGCAAACCGCGCTGGAGCGCATGGCAGCCGCGTCTGCCGATGAGCTGATGCTTGAGTGCGTTGCTGATCCACGGATCGCCCCTGCCGCCCTCGCCGAGCTGTTTCTCGGCGTGGCTGGCGAGCTGACCGACGAGCAGCGCAACTTCGCCGACGTCCTGGTCGACAATCGTCGCCTTGGGGTGCTGCCGGAAATCAGCGCCCTGTTCGGGGAGCTCAAGAACGCGCTTGAAGGTACGCATGATGCGGTGGTCAGCTCGGCTTTCCCGCTCGATGCAGCGCAGCTTTCCAAACTGGTGGCCGATCTTGAAGAAAAGCTCGGCTACAAGATCGAGGCGACCGTCGAACTTGCGCCGGAGCTAATTGGTGGTGTACGCATCGCCCTGGGTGACCAGGTTATCGATGCTTCCGTGCGTGGCAAATTGAATGCCATGGCGGTTTCGCTAAAAAACTAGGAGTTTTCAATGAACCTCAACCCCTCGGAAATCAGCGAACTGATCAAGAGCCGGATCCAGAACATGCAGCTCGCCCCCACCGCCCGCAACGAGGGTACGGTGGTGACGGTGACCGACGGCATCTGCCGCGTCCACGGCCTGGCCGACGTCATGCAGGGCGAAATGCTCGAATTTCCCGGCGACACCTTCGGCCTTGCGCTGAACCTCGAGCGCGACTCCGTCGGCGCCGTGGTGCTGGGTGAGTACGAGCACATCACCGAGGGCGATACGGTCAAATGTACCGGCCGCATTCTCGAAGTGCCCGTCGGCCCCGAACTGATCGGCCGCGTGGTGAACGCGCTGGGCGAGCCGATCGACGGCAAGGGCCCGATCGAAGCCAAGATGACCGACAAGATCGAAAAGGTCGCGCCGGGCGTGATCTGGCGGAAATCCGTGTCGCAGCCGGTGCAGACGGGTCTCAAGGCCATTGACGCCATGGTGCCGATCGGCCGCGGCCAGCGCGAGCTGATCATCGGCGACCGCCAAACCGGCAAGACCGCGGTAGCCATCGACACCATCATCAACCAGAAGGGCAAGGAGCTGATCTGTATCTACGTCGCCATCGGTCAGAAAGCCTCGACCGTGGTCAACGTGGTACGCAAGCTCGAAGAGTACGGCGCGATGGATTACACCATCGTCGTCGCCGCCACGGCTTCCGAGTCCGCCGCCATGCAGTTCATCGCGCCTTACTCCGGCTGCACCATGGGCGAGTATTTCCGCGACCGCGGCCAGGATGCCCTGATCATTTATGACGACTTGACCAAGCAGGCCTGGGCCTATCGCCAGATCTCCCTGTTGCTGCGTCGTCCGCCAGGCCGCGAAGCCTACCCGGGCGATGTGTTCTACCTGCACTCCCGTCTGCTGGAGCGTGCCGCGCGCGTTTCCGAGGCCTGGGTCGAAAAGCTGACCAATGGTGAAATCAAGGGCAAAACCGGTTCGCTGACCGCGCTGCCCGTGATCGAAACGCAGGCCGGCGACGTGTCCGCCTTCGTGCCGACCAACGTGATTTCGATTACCGACGGGCAGATTTTCCTGGAAAGCGACCTGTTCAACGCCGGGGTCCGTCCCGCCATCAACGCCGGTGTCTCGGTATCGCGCGTCGGTGGTGCTGCCCAGACCAAGGCAATCAAGAAACTCGGCGGCGGCGTGCGTCTGGCGCTTGCCCAGTATCGCGAACTGGCGGCGTTCGCCCAGTTTGCTTCCGACCTTGACGACGCCACGCGTAAGCAGTTGGAGCGTGGCCGGCGGGTGACCGAACTGATGAAGCAGGCGCAGTATTCGCCGCTGCAGGTCGCCGACATGGCCGTCTCGCTCTACGCGGTGAACCAGGGTTTCCTGGACGATGTCGACGGTGCGCGCATCCTGGCCTTCGAGGCGGCACTGCAACAGTACATGCACCAACAGCATGGCGCGCTGATGGACAAGATCGAATCGACCAAGGATCTGGACAAGGAAGGCGAGGCCGAAATGGGCGCCGCCGTCGCCGCGTTCAAGAAAACCTGGGCATAAAAATGGCCCCCCACGCTCGCAAAATCAGCTCGCTGCCCCCCACGGGGGGGCGAGTGCTCGCTTGGGGCGGCCCGGCGCGAGCACTAGGAGAATGTTATGCCAGGCGGTAAGGAAATCCGGACCAAGATCAAATCGGTCCAGAACACCAAGAAAATCACCAAGGCCATGGAGATGGTGGCCGCATCCAAAATGCGCAAGGCGCAGGAACGGATGCGCGCCGCGCGCCCTTACAGCGAGAAGATTCGCGCGCTGGCATCCCACCTCGCCGCGGCCAACGTCACCGAGTATCGCCATCCCTTCCTGACCAAGCTGAAAGAAGGCGAAGCGCCGAAGCGGGTGGGCGTGATTATGGTGACGACCGACAAGGGCCTGTGCGGCGGTCTCAACACCAATGTGATGCGCCAAACCATGAATGCGATGCGCGGTTGGGAGACGGCGGGCGCGAAAGATATCCGCGCCACCTGCATCGGCAACAAGGGGCTGGGTTTCATGCAGCGCCTGGGCGCCAACGTCGTGTCGCATGTCGTGCAGCTGGGCGACCGGCCGCATCTCGAAAAGCTGATCGGGCCGATCAAGGTCATGATCGACGCTTTCCAGAATGGCGAACTCGACACGGTGCATATCGCTTACACGCGCTTCATCAACACCATGCGCCAGGAACCGGTTCTGGAGCAGTTGCTGCCCCTGACCGGCGATCATCTGGGCACGCCGCCCGGCTCCTGGGACTATCTCTACGAGCCGGACGCGCGGGTGGTTATCGACGATTTGCTGATGCGTTATGTCGAGGCGCTGATTTACCAGGCGGTGGCCGAGAACATGGCCTCCGAACAGTCGGCGCGCATGGTGGCCATGAAGTCGGCCACCGACAATGCGGGCGTCGTCATCAAGGAGCTGCAGCTGGTCTACAACAAGGCCCGCCAGGCGTCGATTACCAAAGAGATTTCCGAGATCGTGGGCGGCGCAGCCGCGATCGCGGGATGAAATCGGGCGAGGCTAACGTGAGCAAGGCAAACGTTATGACGAGACCAAATGAGGCCCATCGCGGCGGCGCAGCCGCGATCGCGGGTTAACGGTTTAGCGGTTTAGCGAGTTAAGGAAAAACCATGAGCAACGGACAAATCGTACAGTGCATTGGCGCGGTGGTGGATATCAAGTTTCCCCGCGGTGGCATGCCCAAAGTCTATGACGCCTTGATGATCGATGCGAGCGAGACAAACGCGGAGGAAGGCCTGACCTTCGAGGTGCAGCAGCAGCTCGGCGACGGCATCGTGCGCACCATCGCCATGGGTTCATCGGATGGCCTGCGGCGCGGCATGAAGGTTAATAGCACCGGAGCGCCGATTTCCGTCCCGGTCGGCGAAGCCACGCTCGGCCGCATCATGGACGTGTTGGGGCGCCCGATCGACGAGGCCGGCCCGATCGGCACCGACGTGCGGCGCGCCATTCACCAGAAGGCCCCGGCCTACCGCGACCTGTCGCCTTCGGTCGAACTGCTCGAAACCGGCATCAAGGTTATCGACCTGATCTGCCCGTTCGCCAAGGGCGGCAAAGTTGGACTGTTCGGCGGCGCCGGCGTCGGCAAGACCGTGAACATGATGGAACTGATCAACAACATTGCCAAGCAGCACGCCGGCCTGTCGGTGTTTGCCGGCGTCGGCGAGCGCACCCGCGAGGGCAATGACTTCTATCACGAGATGAAAGAGTCGAACGTGCTCGACAAGGTCGGCATGGTGTTCGGCCAGATGAACGAACCGCCGGGTAACCGCCTGCGCGTCGCGCTGACCGGCCTGACCATGGCCGAAGCCTTCCGCGACGAGGGCCGCGACATCCTGTTCTTTGTCGATAATATCTACCGCTTCACGCTGGCCGGCACCGAAGTGTCCGCGCTGCTCGGGCGGATGCCTTCCGCCGTGGGCTATCAGCCGACACTGGCCGAGGAAATGGGCCGCCTGCAGGAACGCATTACCTCCACCAAGACCGGCTCGATCACTTCGATCCAGGCCGTGTATGTGCCGGCGGACGACTTGACCGACCCCAGCCCCGCCACCACCTTCGGCCACCTCGATGCCACCGTCGTGCTGTCGCGCGACATCGCCTCGCTGGGCATCTACCCGGCGGTCGATCCGCTCGACTCCACCTCGCGCCAGGTCGACCCGAACGTCGTGGGCGAAGAGCACTACGCCACGACCCGCAAGGTGCAGGCGACACTCCAGCGCTACAAGGAATTGCGCGACATCATCGCGATTCTGGGCATGGACGAACTGGCTCCGGAAGACAAGCTCACGGTGTCCCGCGCACGGAAGATTCAGCGTTTCCTCTCCCAGCCCTTCTTCGTCGCCGAGGTGTTTACCGGTTCCGCCGGCAAGTACGTCACGCTCAAGGAAACCATCAAGGGCTTCAAGATGATCGCCGAAGGCGAATGCGACCAGCTTCCCGAGCAGGCCTTCTACATGGTCGGCGGCATCGAGGAAGCCTTCGAGAAAGCCAAAACCCTGCAATAAGATCTCCAATAAGGGGACGCTATAAGGAGTCGATATGGCATTCACAGTTCACGTAGATGTTGTCAGCGCGGAAGAGTCGATCTTCTCGGGGCTGGCGGAGTTTGTCGTGCTACCCGGCGAAGCCGGCGAGCTCGGCATCCTGCCGGGCCACATGCCGCTGATGACGCGTATCAAGCCTGGCGCGGTGCGACTCAAGCTGCCGCATCAGGAGCAGGAGGAGTTGATCTTTGTAGCGGGCGGCGTTCTTGAAGTACAGCCGGGTTTGGTTACCGTGCTGGCCGATACCGCGATTCGCGGCAAGGACCTCGACGAGGCGAAGGCGTCTGACGCCAAGAAGAAGGCCGAGGAAGCCATGGCCAACAAGAGCGCGGACATGGACTTTGCCCGCGCCCAGGCCGAGCTGGCCGAGGCGGTTGCTCAGCTGGCGGCGATCCAGAAGCTGCGCCGCAGGTAGGGGGCCCGCACCCTTCGCCCCCCTCGCGGGGGGTTCTAAACGGCCCGCTTTCGCTCGCTTATCACGGGGCGGGTTGGTTTGGATTGGGAGCGGGTTGCGCCTGGCGGCGCGTGCCGCGTTTGCTTGGGGCGGCCCGGCGCAAACGCTGTAATAGAATCCCGAGCAATGTCACACAACAAGCAAATCAAGGAGCAGGCTGCCGCCCGCATGCGCGAGGGCACAACGCCCCTGCTTGAACTGGCGCGCGAGTACGGCGTATCGACCAATACCCTGCGCACCTGGTTCAAGGATAGCGAAGCGCGCGCGCGCGCGCAGCTCAGCGCCAAACGGGTCGCCACATCCCTCTCGCGGGAAAAATACACCAGCGCCAGCCAGCGGCAGCGACTGCTGATGCACGCGCTGGAGCAAAGCCCGGCAACGATCATCGTCACCGATGCAGAAGGGAAGATCATCTACGCCAACCCCAAATTTGTCGCCACCACCGGTTACGCGGTCGACGAGGCCGTCGGCCAGAACCCGCGTCTGCTCAAGTCCGGGGAAACCTCGCCAGAGGACTATCGACAGCTCTGGAAAACGATCACCGCCGGCAAGGAGTGGCGCGGCACCTTTCATAACCGGCGCAAGGACGGCAGCCTGTATTGGGAGCGCGCTTCAATTTCCCCGGTCGTCGACGCGGCGGGCAAGATTGCCAATTTCATGGCGGTGAAGGAAGACATCACCGAATACATGGAGGCCGAGGCGGCTCGCCGCAGAACCGCCGACAGTTTCAATAGCGTATTCGCCGCGCTGCCGTTCGTGGTGCTGGTGGTCGATGCCGACGGCAAGATCGTGCTTGCCAACAGCCGGGCTGAAACTTTGTTCGCAACACCCAGCCTGGTCGGCAAGCGCATGGACGCGCTGAATATGCGCTGGCTGGATGCGCATAATGTCGCCTTGGCGGCAGAGGCTCACCCGATGCGTAAAGTGCTCCAGAGCGAAGCGAATGGACTGGAGCTGCGCAGTCGGCTGGGTCTGGTCCCTCCGACCGGCGGGACCCGCTGGCTGAATGTCAGGGCAAGCGCCGTGCGCATGCCGGATTGCACCGCACTGGCCGCCTTGCTGGTGCTGGACGAAGCCTGAAAAATCAGGGCGCGAGCTTGGCGAGCCTGGCTTCAACCTCGGCCAATTCGGCGCCAAAGCGGCCGATTCCCTCGCGTAAAGCGATGAAATCCCCGTCGGGGACCAGCAAAGGATTTTCGTAGGCGAGATATTCGGCCAGATTCTCGGCAAAACGCGTTGCCGCTTGCTTTTGCCAGCCGACAAGCTGCTGGGCGCCCCGCACCAGCCGACGGGCCGCGATGTCGCCCACCACGGCAGACAGGTCTTCCTCGACATCCCAGTTGAGCCGGCGAAAGATGAAAGACAGTTCGGTGGCGAATTCGGCATTGCCAGCCACATGAGCAAGCGAGACGACCTTGTCGATGCCCTGCGGCAGGAGAAAGGGTGTCTCCGCCGGCAGACTGATCACGACATCCGGTGCAGCTTCGTCCGCCGGCAACGCGAAAAGACCGTTGGGAGCGACGCAGAGTTCGAGGTGAAAGGGCGGCAACTCGAAGCGCGCCCGGCGGCCGACAAACGGGGCGAGCCGGGCAGACGCCCAGCCCGACCCCTGCAGCAGATGATTCAGGCCGGCCAGCAGTGGAGCTTGCAGCATCCGTGCCGTGATCAGGCGACCTGTTGGATACCCGCGATCAGCCAGCCGCGACTGCCATCGAGCGGTTTGGTCAGGTGCCAGATTTCTGCGAAGGGTGCAGGCGGCGAACCGGCTTCCTCGCTGATCAGGCCGTTGAAGTGGACGCTGACGATGTAATGTTCATTTTCAGTCAGCACTTCGATTACAGCGGCTTCCAGCTGGGCGACATCGGTTACCTGCTGAGTGCTGCCACGCCCACGTTCGTGATACTGCATTTGCGCCTCGGCAAAAACCTCGGGCGCGGTGAAGCTCTTGATGTCGTCCATGTCGCCACGGTCGTTGGCGGCTTGCAGGCGGATGAAGTTGAGTTTGGCCTGCCGCAAAAAGCCTTCGGCGTCAAAATCGGCTGGAATGTTGGCAGACGTCGCCGTCCCGCCAGCGCCGACTTTTGCAGAAGCCATATTGTCACCGCCCGCGCTTGAATTTGCTGCCTCGAACTGCATGGGCCCGGTGCGTCCCGGCCCAGCGGATGCCAGTTGTGGCCCGCCCTGACCCATGAAGCGACGCATCAGGAAGCGCACAAGGAAAATCGCCGCAAAGACAAGCAGAGCGATCATCAGAAAGTTGGCCACGCCCTCACCCAAACCGAAATGGGAAAGCAGGGCGGCAATGCCGAGGCCGGCGGCCAGGCCGGCGATAGGGCCGAGCCAATTGCGTTTTGGCGCAGCTGCCGCCGCTCCTGGCGCGGCCGCGGCAGGTGCCGCCGTGGCGGTCTTGGGCGGGACGGCCTGCGGCGGGGGCGGCGTAGTGCTACGCGTCATGCCGGTTGACTTGCCACCGCCCAAACGTTTGGCTTCAGCCTCGGTGGAAGCGATGCCCAGACCAACGAAGGTCGCGGCAGCGGTAAGCAGGGTAATAAGCGAAAGTTTCATGGTTTCTCCTTGGACTCAAATATTGTAACCGCGATGCAGCGCTACGACGCCCGTCGTCAGATTGAAGTAGTCGACACGTGACAGCCCCACTTGTTCCATCATGCCCTTCAGGGTTTCCTGATCCGGGTGCATGCGAATCGATTCGGCAAGATAGCGGTAACTGTCGGCGTCGTCCACGATTTTCTTGCCCAGCCACGGCAATACCTTAAAGGAATAGAAATCGTAGATTGGAGTCAGGGGTTCCCAGACCTTCGAGAACTCCAGCACCAGGAGCCTGCCGCCCGGTCGGAGTACGCGACGCATCTCGGCCAATGCTTGGTCCTTGTGCGTCATGTTGCGCAGGCCGAAGGCGACAGTCACGATGTCGAAATAATTATCGGGGAAGGGCAGCTTTTCGGCGTCGCACTGCGCCACTGGGCCAAGGCGGCCCTCGTCGAGCAGCCGATCGCGGCCGCGTGCCAGCATGGCGTTGTTGATGTCGGTGAGCCAGACCTCGCCGGTGGGTCCGACCTGCTTGCGGAAGGCGCTCGCCAGGTCGCCCGTGCCGCCGGCGATGTCGAGGACGCGTTCGCCGCTTCTGGCGCCGGCCACTTGAATGGTGAAAGCTTTCCACAGTCGGTGCAGGCCGGCCGACATCACGTCGTTCATCAGGTCGTATTTGTCCGCGACCGATGAAAACACACCCTTGACCCGCCGGGCCTTGTCGCCTTCGGGAACGGTTTCAAAACCGAAATGAGTCTCTGCCATGGGTTATGGGGATCCTGAGCTGAGTTAGTGCTTACTGCAGCTCCCGCCAGACTTGGGCGGCAGCGTGGTCGAATCGATATCGCGGCTGGCCCCCGCCTCTTCAAGGCGCTCCAGGTAATCGGCCCAGAGCTCGTCACGATGCTTGCCCAGCCGATAGAGCAGGTCCCACGAAAAGATGCCCGTATCGTGGCCGTCCGAAAAGAACGGCAGAACGGCATAATTGCCCACCGGCTCCAGCGCGGTGATGTCTACGTTGCGCTTGCCGGTTTGCAGGGTTTCCTGACCGGGGCCATGGCCGCGCACTTCGGCGGAAGGCGAGTTGACCCGCAAGAATTCGAAGGACAAACGGAAATTGCTGCCATCGGCGAAAGAAAGCTCCATTTCGCGTGATTTTTGGTGCAACTTGATTTCGGTGATGTTGGGAATGCTGCTGTCGAGTCCGGCCATGATGGTTTTTTTTGGATAGGGTTGCTAACTCCCGGAATGTTGGGGCTGTCTATCATAGCGCAAGGTGCCTTGCGCACTCGGCGCAATGACGTGAATTGGCGCACAAAGTCACAAAAACGTCACCTGACTGCAATAGACTTCGCCTTCCATGTTCCAGGGCTATCGAATGTCCGCGTCCATATTGGTGGTTGAAGACGAGCCGGCGATCCAGGCATTGATCGCCGCGAATTTGCGCCGCGACGGTCACGCGGTCAGCGCTGCACTGAGCGCCGAAGACGCGCTCCAGCAAGTCAAGGCAGCCTTGCCCGATCTCATTTTGCTCGACTGGATGCTGCCAGGGATGAGCGGACTGGATTGTGCGCGTCGGTTGCGCGCCGATCCGCGCAGCAAACATGTGCCGATCATCATGCTCACTGCGCGCGGCGAGGAGCAGGATCGCGTGAGCGGCCTCGAAGGGGGTGCCGATGATTACGTCACCAAGCCGTTTTCACCGCGCGAACTGCTGGCGCGCATTCAGGCGGTGCTGCGGCGCGGTCGCCCGCAGGCCTCCGCGGATGTCGTCGAGGCAGGTGGTCTGAAGCTCGACCCGACGGCCCATCGGGTGTTTGCAGCCGGCCAGCCGGTCAATCTGGGCCCCACAGAATTCCGGCTGTTGCATTTTCTGATGACCCATTCCGGTCGCGTTCATTCGCGCGATCAGCTCCTCGACCAGGTCTGGGGTGATCATGTGTACGTCGAGGAGCGCACCGTCGATGTGCATATTCGTCGCTTGCGCGCGGGGCTTGAACCCTCCGGGCTGGACACGCTGGTGCAGACCGTGCGCGGCAGCGGGTACCGATTTTCAGTCGACGGTTAGTGAGCAGTCTGCTGACAACCGCTGCCTGGTTTGCGGCGCTTGGCCTGCCTGCCTGGTTTTTCATCGGGCCATTGGCCGCCGTTGCCGCTGTTGCTCTGCTGGCGCTTTGGCGGCTGGCTGGTCACGAGCGGCAAATCAAGCGGCTGACCACCTGGGCCGGGCAGCCGGGGGACGCGTTACCGCCCGAGGCGAGCGGCAGTTGGTCCGCCGCCTTTCTGGCATTACACCGCCGTGCGAAGAAAGCCGCCAGCCAGCGCGAAGCGTTGCGCGAAATGAATGATCGGTTTCGACTGGCCATCGCGGCGCTGCCCGAGGGCGTCATTATCCTCGACCCGCAGCGCAACATCGAATGGATCAATCCGCGCGCCGAGCAACTGCTCGGTCTCGACAGCCTGCGTGACATCGGCATGCCGGTGGCGCATCTGGTGCGCGAACCGGAATTCATCGCATTTCTTGGCATGCTGCGGGAAACCGACGCAGCGTCGCCGCCCCTGCTGGTGCGTCCGGCCAGAAGCGGCGGCCGCACCTTGCAGGTCCGTGGCGCGCCCTTTTCCGACGGCCGCGCGCTGCTCTTGATCGAAGACCTGACGCAGCTTGATCGACTGGAAAGCGTGCGCCGCGACTTTGTCGCCAATGTCTCGCACGAAATGCGCACGCCGCTCACCGTGGTGCGCGGTTTTCTCGAAACCGCGCAGGACGACATGGCCAATGCTTCCCCCGAGGAAATGGCGCACTACCTTGCAACGGCGCTCGAACACGCGCATCGCATGCAGCGGCTGATCGAAGACTTGCTGACGCTGTCGTCCCTTGAAACCGGCGCGCCGCCGCCGGAGGAGGCGGTCGATGTCGCGGCGCTCCTGGCCGGCGTGAAAGCGGATACCCTGGCCTTGTCCGCTGGCCGGCATGTCATCACGCTTGAAAACAGCGCCCCGGCAATCCTCACCGGCAATGCACGCGAGCTCCATAGTGCCTTTGGCAATCTGGCCAGCAATGCCGTGCGCTATACCCCGGAGGGTGGGCAGATCACCCTGGCCTGGCGGAAGTTGGCGGACGGGGGGGCGGCTTTCTCGGTGACCGACAGCGGCATCGGCATCGCAGCGCAACACGTTCCACGCCTGACCGAACGGTTTTACCGCGTCGACCGGGGCCGCTCGCGGGATTCCGGGGGAACCGGCCTCGGCCTGGCTATCGTCAAGCATGTGCTGGAGCGCCACCAGGCCACTCTGACCGTCGAAAGCCGGCCGGGCGCGGGCAGTACCTTTACGGCGGCGTTTCCGGTCCGTCGGCTTGGTTGAGATTCATGGCCCGCTGCTGGCGCTCCAGAAATTCTTCCATGCTGTTGATGCCGCGCAAGAGCAGGATGGTGGCGCGCACCGCGGCTTCGAGCAGCACCGCGAGGTTGCGGCCAGCCGCCACCGGCAGCACCACCTTGCGCACCGGCACGCCGAGCACGCTCTCTGACAGCGCGTCGATTGGCAGACGCGCCATTTCGAACGGGTCGGCGCTGGGACGCTGCAGATGGACGATCAGCTTGAGGCGCATCTTGCGCCGGCAGGCGGTTTCCCCAAAGACGGTGCGAATGTTCAAAAGTCCCAGGCCGCGCACCTCGATAAAGTCTTTCAGCAGCTCGGGGCAGTAGCCCTCCAACACGTCGGGCGCAACGCGCGAGACCTCGACCACGTCATCGGCCACCAGGCCGTGGCCGCGGGTGATCAGTTCGAGGCCGAGCTCGCTCTTGCCGACGCCGGAATCGCCGGTGATCAGCACGCCGATGCCCAATACGTCCATGAACACGCCATGCAGAGTGGTGGTTTCGGCCAGCCGCCGCGAAACATAGATGCGCAGCGCATCGATCACCTGCGCGGTCGGCAGCGGGGTGGTCAGGAGCGGCGTATCGTTGGCGGCGCAGGCGCTCTGGATTTCTTCGAGCACATCGCAATCGTCGGCCACGATGACCGCTGGCGGCCGCGCCGCGATGATCTGCGCGAAATGATGCTTGCCCTTGCCGTCGCCATCCCGGTTATGGCGTTTGTACCAGAGGATCTCGGGCGAGCCGAGCACCTGCACGCGGTCGGGGTGGATCAGGTTGAGGTGGCCGATCAGGTCGGCCGGGGAAACGTCGTCGCGCAGGACGGCGATCGGGCGGTTAAGGTCGCCGCCATGCCAGGTGAGCTGAAGCCGTTCGCGATTCTTCTCGAACAGCTGGCGGACGATCAGCCGGGCGATTGACACTGCGGCCACTGCGCAAAGAGCGCCAGCACCGCCGTGGTATCGGGCGCGGCGGCCAGTTGTTCGCGAAAGGACTTGCTGCTGAACATCTGGGCCAGTTCGGAGAGCAGTTGCAGGTGATGCTCGGTGGCTGCCTCGGGGACCAGCAGCACGAAAACCTGGCTGACGGGGAGTCCGTCCGGCGCGTCGAAGGCCACGGGCGTCGCCAGGCGGAGGAAGGCGCCCATGGCGCCTTTCAGGCCCTTGATGCGACCGTGAGGAATGGCGATGCCGAGCCCCAGCCCGGTTGAGCCCATTTTTTCGCGGGCGAACAGCGCGTCATAGACGGCGCTGCGAGCAATCGAGTAGTGGTTCTCGAAAAGCAGGCCAGCCTGTTCGAATACGCGTTTCTTGCTGCTGGCATCGAGGTCGATAACGATGTTGTCGACGGTCAATAGGTTGGCGATGGGGTTCATTGAATAAAAAGGGACTGCACAATCACTTTAGTCAAAGGGCTGAGTCAATGCGTCGAGAGGGGTTTCTCGGGCGGGAGCGAAGTATACCCCTCGCCCCGCCGCGTGCAAATGGGTGAATTATTTCAGCCCGTTGGCGCGATCAGCTTTCGACCTGCGGCCGTTCGCTATGGTGATCCTGGTTCTTGTTCTTGTACTTGAGTACCTGGCGATCCAGCTTATCAACCAGCTTGTCGATGGCGGCATAAAGGTCGGTATCGCTGCTGTCGGCATTAATATCCTTGCCCTTTACATGCAGGGTGATATCGGCTTTTTGCACGAGTTTTTGGACAGAGAGGATGACATGGACGCTGGTGACATGGTCGAAATGGCGGATGACCTTATCCACTTTCCCGCTGACGTAGTCGCGCAACGCGGGGGTGACTTCGATATGGTGTCCGGTGATATTGAGGTTCATGATGTCTCCTTCGCGGGTTAAATAGTTTTACGTAAATTGACAGGCGGGATGCTCAGGGATTCGCGGTACTTTGCGACGGTGCGCCGGGCGACGACGATGCCTTGCGCGCCGAGGATTTCCGCGATGCGAGCGTCGGGGAGCGGCTTTTGACCGTTCTCGGCGCCCACCAGTTGCTCGATCAGCGCCCGGATCGCGGTGGAAGAGGCCGCGCCGCCGGTATCGGTGGCGACGTGGCTGCCAAAAAAATATTTCAATTCGTGGACGCCGCGCGGACTCGCCAGATATTTCTGCGTGGTGACGCGCGAAATGGTTGATTCGTGAAGGTTTACCGTATCGGCGATTTCGCGCAGCGTCAAGGGGCGCATGGCCACCGCGCCGTGGTCGAAGTAGGCGCGCTGGCGGTCGACGATCGCCTGGCTGACGCGCAAGATCGTGTCACAGCGCTGCTCCACGTTCTTGATCAGCCACTTGGCTTCCTGTAATTGACCGGCCAGGTTGCCGCCGCCGTTGCTCCGTTGCTGGCGTAGCAGGTTGGCATAGAGGCGGTTGATGCGCAGGCGCGGAATGGCCTCCTGGTTGAGGTGCACCTGCCAGACGCCGCGCACCTTGCGGACGATCGCATCCGGGACGATGTAGCGGGTGTCCAGCGTCCCGAATTGCGCGCCCGGTCTTGGGTTGAGCGAACGGATCAGCGTCTGCGCGTCGCGCAGCGCATCATCGGTGCAGCCCAGCGCCTTCTTGATGCGTGCGTAATCGCGGCCGGCCAGTTGTTCGAGGTGGTCGCGCACGATGGTTGTCGCCAGCGCGTTGGCTGGCCCTTGTGAGGAGGGCGGCAGGTTGGCGAGTTGCAGCAGCAGGCATTCGCGCGGGTTGCGCGCCCCGATGCCCGGCGGATCCAGGCTTTGCAAATGCATGAGCGCGATGGTGAGGTCTTCGAGCAACTCGTCGGGTTCGCCGGCAAACTCATCCGGCAGCACATCGACCAACTCCTCGAGCGGCGACACCAGATAGCCATCATCGTCGAGCGCTTCGATCAGGAAGGCCACGCGCAAACGCTCGCGCCCGGACAGTTGGGACAGCGCCAGTTGGGCAATCAGGTGATCGCGCAGGCTGCTGACGGCGGCCTGCAATTCGCCTGCATCGGCGTCGCTTTCGTCGTTGGCATCCCTCGGGCTGCGGCTGCCGCCCAGTGTCGGCCAGTCCGCGTCGTCCTGGCTCCACTCGGGCTCGGGCCCCCGCTCATCCTGGGCGGCAGGGGTGGCATCCTCACTTCGGGTTTGGCGCAGCGCGTCATCGGCGCCAGTGAATACGGCGGATTCCTCGGACTCCTCGCGCTCGAGCAGGGGGTTTTCCTGCAGCGCCTGCTCGATTTCCTGGTTCAGCTCCAGGGAAGACAGTTGCAATAATCGAATCGACTGCTGCAACTGCGGCGTCAGGGCGAGATGCTGGGAGAGCCTGAGCTGGAGTGTTTGCTTCACGAGGTTCTTACATCCGGAAATGCTCGCCGAGATACACGCGGCGCACACCTTCATTATCAATGATCTCGGCCGGATGTCCAGCGGCGAGGACCGCGCCTTCGTTGATGATGGTGGCGCGGTCGCAGATTCCCAGGGTCTCGCGCACGTTGTGGTCGGTGATCAGGACGCCGATGCCGCGCTCCTTGAGAAAACGAATGATTTTCTGGATGTCGAGGACCGCAATCGGGTCGACGCCGGCAAAGGGTTCGTCGAGCAGGATGAAGCGCGGCGAGGTCGCCAGCGCGCGCGCGATTTCGACGCGCCGCCGCTCGCCGCCCGAGAGCGCCACGGCTAGTTGATCGCGCAGATGGGAGATGTGCAGTTCTTCCAGCAGCTCTGCGAGGCGGGTGTCTTGCGTCGGCGCGTCGTAATCCTGCAATTCCAGCACCGCGCGGATGTTGTCGGCCACGGTCAGTTTGCGGAACACCGAATTTTCCTGTGGCAGATACGACAATCCCAGGCGCGCCCGGGCGTGGATCGGCATGTGGGTGAGCCGGGTTTCCTTGCTGCCGTCATCGCCATCGCCAGAGATGACAATGTCGCCGCCGTCGGACGCCAACAGGCCGACGATCATGTAAAAGCAGGTGGTCTTGCCGGCGCCGTTGGGGCCGAGCAGGCCGACCACCTCGCCGCCATCGACATGCAGGCTGACGTCCTTGACGACGGCGCGGGCGCGAAATTTCTTGCGCAGGTTATGTACGGAGAGCGTGGTCATGCCTTGATTTCTTTGAGTAGCTTGCCGATGGTCTCGGCTGAAAAGCCGCGTCCTTGCAGGAAGCGCGCCTGTTTTGCCCATTCGCGCGCGTCGGCCGCCGGGGCGCTGAATTTCTTTGTCCAGACGGCCGCTGCACGCGCCATCTCGTCGGGGAGTTCCGCGCTTTCAAGTTGGGTTTCGATCAGCTCGGCAGCGACGCCCCTGCTGCGCAAGGTCTGCCGCAGACGCGCCAGACCCAAGCGTGACGCCTGGCTTTTTACGTAACTTTCCGCGAAGCGCGCGTCGGATTGCAGCCCGGCACGGGCCAGTTCGGTCAGTACGGACGCGATCTCCTCGGCCGTGCCGTGCGGCGCCAGTTTCTGGGCCAGCTCGGCGCGGGTGTGTTCGCGCCGGGCCAGCAGGCGGATGGCGCGTTGCCGCAGGGAGGGTTCGAAACTCATGACCGGTATGTTACAGCGCATGACACTGGTCGCCGCGCCGGAAGCCCAGCAGCGGCGTCGCGATGCCTCGGCCGAGCGCGATCACCTTGAACAGTTCGCCCATTTCGCCCGGCGCCAGCAATACTTTTACGGCCCCGCTGGCGGAGAGCGCCTGTTTGCCACCCGCGGCCTGGCGCCGCGCCAGCAATTCGCCGATGCCGCAATTGATCAGGAAACCGGCCTGATTCGTGTAGCCCAGCACATCCAGCCCGGCTTCGAATCCCGCCTCGGCCACGGCGGTGAAATCGACATGGCTGGTGATGTCCGACAGTCCCGGCCACCAGAAAAAATTGTCATGGGCGCGCTGCCGGTAATGGCAGCGCAGGGTGCCGCGATGCCTTTGCGGGTGATAGAGCTCGTGGCGCGGCAAGCCGTAATCGATCAGGAGCAGCGCGCCTTGTTCCAGCCGTTGCCCCCATTCCGCCACCCAGGCGCGGGCGGCGAGGCTGATTTCGCCCTCAAAAGGCGCCTCGACCGGAAAGGCTGCCATCGCCTCGGCCAGCGCGCCCTGCGCCGGTCGTTCCGCCCAGCCAAAGCCGCGGTCCGTCTGCACCACCCCGCGCTCCATCAGGCCGCCACGCTCTCCATGGCGCCAGGCCACGGCATGGGTAGGAAAGGCATCGAGCAGCTCGTTGGCAATCACGCAGCCCACGAACTTTTCGGGCAGGTTGTTCAGCCAGACCACGCGCCCAGCCAGATGTGGCGCATTTGCCGTCAGCGTCGCCTGCTGGCGCGCGCGTAGTTCGCCGGACAGTTCGAGGATTGCATAACGCACCGGCAGGGCGCCCCGTGCTTCGAGCGCCAGCAATAAATCGGCGGCGAGCTTGCCGCTACCGGCCCCGACTTCCAGTATCGATGGGTTTGGGATGGCGGCAAGCACTTCGACGACCTGCGCGGTGAGCGCCTGGCCAAACAGCGGGGTGAGTTCAGGCGCGGTGACGAAATCGCCCGCTTCCCCGAATTTGAGCGAGCCGCCAGCGTAGTAACCCAGCCCCGGCAGATGCAGCGCCATGTCCATGAAATCGAAAAAGGGCAGCCAGCCGCCGGCCGCCTCGATGCGTTTGGCAATGCGGCGCGACAATTCCTGGCTGGCGGCCTGGGCGTCGGCGGAGGGGGTCGGTAATGTCGATGCGGGCGATGCTGAAGTTGGCATGGCGACATCTTACAATGCCACCCCATGAGCACCGCCGATCACGCCCGCCGCTTTTCCGGCATTGAACGACTTTACGGCGCCGGCAGCCTGGCGCGGCTGGCGGCGGCGCATGTTTGCGTGATCGGCATCGGCGGCGTTGGCTCCTGGGCGGTCGAGGCGCTGGCGCGTTCCGGTGTTGGGCGGCTGACGCTGATCGATCTCGATCATGTGGCGGAATCGAATATCAATCGGCAGATTCAGGCGCTGGCAACTACGCTCGGCCAGGCCAAGGTCACGGCCATGAAGGAGCGCATCGCCCAGATCAACCCGGATTGCGTGGTGGACTGCGTCGAGGAGTTCGTCACGCCGGAAAACGTGACTACGCTGCTGTCCGCTTGCGCTGTCGTCATCGACGCCATCGACCAGGTGAAGGCGAAGGCGGCGCTGATCGCACTTTGCCGGCGGAGCAAACTGCCGGTGGTGACGACCGGCGGCGCGGGTGGACGGGCCGATCCGACACGCATCAGGATCGATGACCTGTCGCGCACGACGCAGGATGCGCTGGCGAGCAAATTGCGCGCCCATCTGCGCAAGGAACACGGCTTCACGCGCGACCCGAAAAAGAAGTTTGGCGTGGCTTGCGTGTATTCGGACGAACCGATTCGCCGCCCGTTGGCGGCGGCTTGTGATGTTGATGAACCCGGGCTACACGGCCTGAATTGCGCCGGCTATGGCTCCTCGGTGGCGGTGACGGCGGGCTTCGGCTTTGCGGCGGCGGCGCACTGCCTCGCTATACTCCTCGAATGAACTCACCCGTTATTCTCGTGACTGGCGCCGCCCGGCGTGTCGGCGCCGAAATCGCGCGCACGCTGCATGCGGCGGGCGCCAATCTTGTGCTGCATTACCGCGCATCGGCGCCGGAGGCTGAAGCGCTCGCCGCCGAATTGAACGCGCGACGCGAAAAGTCGGCGCTGGCGAGACGGCGCGATTTGCGTGACATGGATGGTCTGGCGGGCCTGGTGGAAGAAGCCATCGCGCATTTCGGCCGACTCGATGCCCTGGTGAACAACGCGTCGAGTTTTTTCCCCACGCCGGTCGGCGGCATCGACGCGGCGGCTTGGGACGACCTGATCGGCAGCAATCTCAAGGGCCCGCTGTTTCTCGCGCAGGCGGCGGCGCCGCATCTGGCAAGGACCCGCGGCTGCATCGTCAACATCACCGACATCCACGCCGAACGGCCGCTCAAGGGCTACCCGCTGTATTGCGCGGCCAAGGCGGGCCTGCTCGGCCTCACGCGGGCGCTGGCGCTGGAACTGGGGCCGCTGGTGCGCGTCAATGCCGTCGCGCCGGGGGCGATCGAGTGGCCCGAAAATGACGCAGACTTTCCACCGGCGGCACAGGCGGCGATCATCGAGCACACCTTGCTCAAGCGCGTCGGTGCGCCCGGCGATATCGCCCGCACGGTGAAATTTCTCATCTTCGACGCACCCTACATCACCGGTCAGGTGATCAACGTCGACGGCGGCCGGACTGCGCATCTGTGAGCACCTACAAGGCGGCCCACAAAGCCGGGTTCGAAGCCAACAAACTCGCCAAGCGGCTGCGTCGCGAGGTCGGCCAGGCCATCGCCGACTTCAACATGATCGAGGAGGGCGACCGGGTCATGGTCTGCCTGTCGGGCGGCAAGGATTCCCACGGCCTGCTCGACGTGCTGCGCTATCTCAAGGAAAAGGCGCCGATCAATTTCGAGCTGATTGCCGTCAATCTCGACCAGAAACAGCCGGGCTTTCCCGCCGACGTGCTGCCGGCGTATCTCGATGGCCTGGGCATCCCCTACCGCATTGTCGAGGAAGACACCTATTCCATCGTCAAGCGGGTGATTCCCGCAGGCAAGACCACCTGTTCGCTCTGTTCAAGGTTGCGGCGCGGCATTCTCTATCGCGTGGCCGACGAGTTGGGCGCGACCAAGATCGCGCTCGGCCACCACCGCGACGACATTCTCGCCACGCTGTTTCTCAACCTATTTTTCGCCGCCAAGTTGAAGGCGATGCCGCCCAAGCTGGTGTCGGACGACGGCCGCCACATCGTCATCCGCCCGCTCGCCTATTGCAACGAAAAGGATTTGATCGAGTGGGCGCGGCTGCGCGAATTTCCGATCATCCCCTGCAATCTGTGCGGGAGCCAGACCAATCTGCAACGTCAGCAGATCGGGGAAATGCTGCGTGACTGGGAGAAGCGCTTCCCCGGCCGTAGCGAAACCCTGTTTCGCAGCCTCGCCCATGTCGTGCCCTCGCACCTCATGGATGCCCGACTCTACGATTTCGCCAACCTCAAGGCGACCGGCACACCCGACCCGGAAGGCGATACCGCCTTCGATGCAGGGGTTACCGTGAAAACTTAGCGTTTGCGCCGGGCAGGGAGGGGCGGGCCTTACTTCGTGGTCCGAGCAGGCCGCCCGCCAGCATGCCCAGCGCGCTGGCGACAAGACCGAAAAGCTGGGGCTGGATGTCCCCTTCGATCACGAAAATTTCGAACAGCAGCCAGGTGCCGAGACCGAGGACCACGGAAAGTGTCGCGCCGAGGTTGTTGGCGCGCGACCAGAACAGGCCGGCGGTCAGCGGCACGAAGGCGCCGGCGAGGGTGATGCGGTAGGCGTTTTCGACCATGCCGTGGATGGTGGCGTTGGTGGAGATGGCGTAGAGCGTGACCAGGCCACAGAACCCCACCACGGTGATGCGCGTCGCCAGCAGTAGTTGGCGGTCGCTCATATCTTTCCAGGCGCTCTTCAGTACGTTTTCAGAAAAGGTTACAGAAGGTGCCAGTAGCGTGCCGGAGGCCGTGCTCATGATGACCGAAAGCAAGGCGCCGAAGAAAATGACCTGCGCGGTAAACGGCATGTGGCCGGTGATCAGGCTGGGCAGGATCAGCTGGCTATCTTCCTGCATCAAGCGCGCCACCATGGCCGGGTCGATCAAGGTGGCGGTGTAGGCAAGGAACAGCGGAACTGCGGCGAAAAAGAAATAAGCGATGCCGCCGAGCGTCGTGCCCCAGATGGCGACGTGCTCGTTCCTTGACGCATTGACGCGCTGGAACACGTCCTGCTGCGGAATCGAGCCGAGCATCATGGTGAATAGCGCGGCGATCCAGGCCAGCATGTCGAGCGCGTCGAGTGTTGGCAGCCATTCGAGCTTGCCCTCGGCGGCGGCGCGTTCGATCACGTGCGAAAAACCGCCGGCCATGTCGCCGGCCCGCCAGGTCACATACAACAGGCCGAGCACGATGACGATCATCTGCGCGAAGGTGGTGAGCGCCACCGACCACATGCCGCCGAACAGGGTGTAGACCAGCACCACCCCGGCGCCGATCAGCACGCCCTGCTTCAGCGAGATGGCGTCGGCCGACAACACGTTGAAGACCAGCCCGAGCGCCGTGAACTGCGCGCCGACCCAGCCGAGGTAGGAGATGATGATGCACAGCGACAGCACCAGTTCGGTCTGGCGGTTGTAGCGGATGCGGAAGAAGTCGCCGAGCGTCAGCAGGTTCATGCGGTAGAGCGGGCGCGCGAAAATCAGGCCGAACAGCACCAGGCAAAGTGCGGCACCGAGCGGATCGGAGATCAGTCCGCGAAAGCCTTTGTCGAGGAAGGTGGCGGAGATGCCCAGCACCGTCTCGGCGCCGAACCAGGTGGCGAACACCATGGCCAGCACGAAATGGAAGGGCAGGTTGCGGCCGGCGACGATGTAGTCGCGTGCGTTGTGCACGCGCGTCGCGGCGTAAAGTCCGATCCCCACGGAAATTGCCAAGTACAGAACGACGAGCCAGAGCAGCATGATCGACCTCGTAAAATTGCCGCAATCGGGGCGGAATTATCGCACCAAGGGGCGGGCGATTTTACGTGTGATGGTGTTTCTGCCGATGCCCAGCAATTGCGCCGCCTCGCTGCGGCGGCCGCCAGTGGCGGCCAGTGCACGGTCGATCAGCGTGGCTTCAAAACTGGCGGAGAGGTTGTCCCAGACCGCCCCGGGCTGCTTGGCCAGCAGCCCATCAACGGTTGCCGCCAGGAGCGCCTGCCAATTGGCCGCGCCGGCTGCCGTGGCGGGCGCGGTGCTGCTATCGCGCATTTCGGCGGGCAGGTCGTCAATCTCGATTTGCTGCCCGGGAGCCATCACGGTCAGCCAGTGGCAAAGGTTTTCGAGTTGGCGGACATTGCCGGGCCAGGGCGCGGCTTGCAGGCATTTGAGCGCGCCTTCCGTCAGCCGCTTGGCTTCGACGCCGAGCTGTTGCGCGCTGCCCGCGAGAAAATGCCGGGCCAGCGCCGGAATATCCTCGCGCCGTTCCCTGAGCGGTGGCAGGCGCAGGCGGATGACGTTCAGGCGGTGGAACAGGTCTTCGCGAAACCGGCCCTCCCTGACGCAGAGTTCGAGATCCTGGTGCGTCGCGGTGATGACGCGCGCATTGCTGCGCAGGGGCTCCCGGCCGCCGACGCGATAGAACTGGCCATCGGAGAGCACGCGCAGCAGGCGGGTTTGCAGTTCGGCCGTCATGTCGCCGATCTCGTCGAGAAACAGCGTGCCACCGGTGGCCTCTTCGAAGCGGCCGCGCCGCTGCGCGGTGGCCCCGGTAAAAGCGCCCTTTTCATGGCCAAACAGTTCGGATTCGAGCAGGTCGCGCGGGATGGCGGCGGTATTGAGGGCGATAAAGGGTCCGTCCCGGCGCGGACTGTGGCGATGCAGCGCACGCGCCACCAGTTCCTTGCCGGTGCCGGATTCGCCGTTGATCAGCACCGTCGCATGGGATTGGGCCAGGCGACCGATGGCCCGGAACACCTCCTGCATCGCCGGCGCCTGCCCGAGAATTTCTGGCGCAACGGCTTCGGCGGCCGGCGCACCAGATTGGGGCGTCACCTGTTCCAGCGCGCGGCGTACCAGGGCGACGGCCTGGTCGACGTCGAAAGGCTTGGGCAAGTATTCGAAGGCGCCCCCCTGAAAGGCCGCCACGGCGGAATCGAGGTCGGAATAGGCGGTCATGATGATGACCGGCAGATCCGGGTGGGCTTGTTTCACCTGACGCAAGAGATCGAGTCCGCTCGCGCCGGGCATGCGAATGTCGGAGACCAGCACGCGCGGCGCCGCGCCCGCGCCGAGTTTCGCCAGCGCCTCGTCGGCGGAGCCGAAGCTGACGCAATCAATGTTTTCGCGCGTCAGGGCTTTTTCGAGCACCCAGCGAATCGAGCGGTCGTCGTCGACGATCCAGACATCGGTCATGCGGATTTATCCTTTTCATTTTTCAGCGGCAGGCGCAGGGTGAAGCGGGTGCGGCCGGGCGCCGACTCGGCTTCGATGCTGCCATGATGGTGCTGAACGAAACTTTGCGCCAGTGCAAGGCCAAGGCCAGTGCCACCCTGCCTTCCCGAAACGAGCGGGTAGAAAATCCGGTCGCGGATTTCTTCAGGGATGCCGGGGCCGTTGTCGATGATCTGCAATTCCAGCGCCAGCCGGTAGCGTTTTTTGGCCAGCGTGACCTGGCGGATCGCGCGGGTGCGGGTGATGATTTCACCCGTACCATTCATTGCCTGCGCGGCATTGCGCAGGATGTTGAGCAGGGCCTGAATCAATTGTTCGCGGTCGCCGGTGAGGTCGGGCAGCGAGGTGTCGTAGTCGCGCCGCACGCGCACGCCAGGGAATTCGGCGTGGATCAGCCGCCGCACGCGTTCGAGAATCTCGTGGATGTTGATCTGCGCCGGCTGCATGGCGCGGTGTGATGACAGCAGCCGGTGCAGCAGGTCCTGTAGCCGGTCGGCTTCGTGAATGATGACATCGGTGTACTCACGGAGCGGCGGCGCGTTTTCCATGCCCGCCAGCTCGCGGTCGAGCAATTGCGCCGAACCGCGGATGCCGCCGAGCGGATTCTTGATCTCATGCGCCAGGTTGCGGATCAATTCCTGGGTGGCGCGTTGCTGCACGGCCTCCTGCTCCTCGCGCACCACGCGCAACTGCTGGTCGATGGGACGGAATTCCAGCAGCAGGCTGGCCCCGCCAGTAGCCTCGGCCTCGATGGGGCTGACGGTGCAATCGAGGTGGATCGGCTCTGCGTGGTCCTTCGCCACGACGATGTCGTGGCCGGTATAGCCCCACCGGTTGGCGAGTGCGTTTTCGAGCGCGGCGACCAGCGTCGACGGCGCACCCAGCAGTTGTTCCAGCGGCTGGCCGAGGCAGACCCGCTGGCTGACGGCGAAGAGGTTTTCGGCGGCCGGATTGCAGTGGCGGATGCGCAACTGGCCGTCCAGCAGGAGCACCGCCGAGGAGAGCAGGTCAAGTCCGGCGAATGCGGCGGGGTTGGGGTGGCGAGAGGGCGGTAAATTCATGGCTTAATCGCTAGCAAGAACCGCGCCAAGTCACTTTATTTCAGGTTGCCGATTTCCCTGCGAATCGACACGATGTTGCGCTCGTGGAGCTGCGCTTTGTCGCGGAAGGACTGGATGCGCGCCTCGCGCTTGCCGCCCTGGATGCCGCCGCCGGCGATGCGCTCTTCGGGCAGGATGAGGTTTTCCTGTTCGGCCAGGGTTTTCTTTGCTGTATCGAGGTTTCTCTGCTCGTTCGCCAGTTCCTGCTCCAGGATGGCGCGGCGGTCGCTGTCGCGGGCTTTTTGCTGCTCGCCGCCCACGCGCGGGAAGTCGCCGGGCGTGGCCTGGCGCGGCTTTTGCGCCGGCGGGCTGAAGGTCGATACCGGCTTGTCCTGCGCGATGATCTCGCAGCTTTTGGCGCCCGCCGGCTTCTGGTTGGTGTAGGTCATGCGGCCATCCGCATCCACGCATTTGTAGAGCGTGTTGGCCTGGGCGGCGCAGGCGAGTGTCAAGAGGGGCAGTAACAGAGAGTGTTTCATCATTGCCGCAGTTTATGCCAAAGACGGGTCGATTGAGGCGAAAAAAAGGACAGGCAAGCCCGTCCTCTTTTTCGCAGTCCTCATGTGGGCGGCGGTCCGGCTTGCGCCGTCCCCATGCTGGCGGCGTTCGGCTGGCGCCGTCCCGCCAGCGCCGACTTCTACAGCGAGAAGTACATGTCGTATTCGACCGGGTGGGTCGTCATGCGGAAGCGCTGGACTTCCTCCATCTTCAGCTCGATGTAGGCATCGATGAAGTCGTTGGAGAACACGCCGCCGCGGGTGAGGAACTCGCGGTCCTTGTCCAGATATTCGAGCGCCTGGTCGAGGCTGGTGCACACGGTCGGGATCTTGGCATCTTCTTCCGGCGGCAGATCGTAGAGGTTCTTGTCGGCCGGCTCGCCCGGATGAATCTTGTTCTGCACGCCGTCGAGGCCGGCCATCATCAGCGCGGCAAAGGCCAGGTAGGGGTTGGCCGTCGGGTCGGGGAAGCGCGTCTCGATGCGGCGGGCCTTGTCGGAATGCACGAAGGGGATGCGGATCGAGGCGGAGCGGTTGCGCGCCGAGTAGGCCAGCTTGACGGGGGCCTCGAAGCCGGGCACCAGGCGCTTGTAGCTGTTGGTGCCGGGGTTGGTGATGGCGTTCAGCGCGCGGGCGTGCTTGATGATGCCGCCGATGTAGTAGAGGGCGAATTCGCTGAGACCCGCATAGCCGTTGCCGGCGAACAGGTTTTTGCCGTCCTTCCAGATCGACTGGTGCACGTGCATGCCGGAACCGTTGTCGCCGACGATCGGCTTGGGCATGAAGGTCGCCGTTTTCCCGTAGGAGTGGGCGACGTTATGCACGATGTATTTGAGCACCTGGGTCTGGTCGGCGCGGCGCACCAGGGTGTTGAAGACGGTGCCGATCTCGCACTGGCCGGCGGTGGCGACTTCGTGGTGATGGACTTCAACCGGGCAGCCGCACTCTTCGAGCGCCAGGCACATGGCGGAGCGGATGTCGTGGAGGCTGTCGACCGGCGGCACGGGGAAATAGCCGCCCTTGACGGTGGGCCGGTGGCCGGTGTTGCCACCATCGAATTTCTCGGCGGTCGCCCAGGCGGCTTCTTCAGAGAATACCTTGCAGTAGGAGCCGGACATGTCGATTTTCCATTCGACGCTGTCGAAGATGAAGAACTCGGGCTCGGGGCCGAAGTAGGCGGTGTCGCCCAGGCCGGAAGCCTTCAGATAGGCCTCGGCGCGCTTGGCGATGGAGCGCGGGTCGCGGTCGTAGCCCTTGCCGTCGGCCGGCTCGACCACGTCGCAGGTCAGGATCAGCGTCGTTTCGTCCATGAAGGGGTCGATGTAGGCGGAGGCGGGGTCGGGCATCAACTGCATGTCGGAAGCTTGAATCCCCTTCCAGCCGGCGATCGAGGAGCCGTCGAAGGCGTGGCCGTCCTCGAATTTTTCAAGGCCGAAAGCGGAGACCGGCACGCTGACGTGCTGTTCCTTGCCGCGGGTGTCGGTGAAACGGAAATCGACAAAACGGACTTCCTTTTCCTGAACCATCTGGATGATGTCTTGGGGTGTCATGGGGTGAGCTCCTGGAGGGTGTCTGAAAGCGTGCGGGATTTAACGTGGATAACCCTAGCAGCAAACGTGCCAGGATGGAATCAGCTGCAGGTAATTGTCCCATAAGGCAAAGCGCCGGGAATCTTTGCTCGTGTCGCACCGTGATGGTGCATGACTGCCGGCGAATGCACCATTACCGTGCATCATTTTCGGCATCGAGATGAATCAGCACGTCGAGCACTTCTGGGTGCGCCGCCAGCACCCGGTGGCGGGCCGCCTCGCCGATGTCGTGGCCCGCCGCCACCGTGATGCGGCCATCCACCTGGATATGCACATCGACGAGCACCTGATGCGCCATGCGGCGCGTGCGCAATTCATGCAGGTCAATCACGCCGGGTGTGGCGGCGAGCGTGGCGCGAATGCGCGCGACCTCGGCGGCCGGCAGGCCGGTGTCGATCAGTTCGCGCATCGCTTCCCAGGCGAAACCCGCCCCCGCCTTGATGATCATGCCGCCGACGAGGATCGCGGCGACTGAGTCGGCGAACGTAAAGCCGAGTAACGCACCGCCAACACCCACGGCAACGACCAGCGAGGACAGCGCATCGGCGCGGGCGTGCCAGGCGTTGGCGATCAGCATCGGCGAGCGCAGGCGTTCGGCCACCTTGAACATGTAGCGGAACAGGCCTTCCTTGGCCGCCAGCGTAAACAGTGCCGCCCAGATTGCCGCGATACCCACCGCGGGCAGGGCGTCGAGATTTTGCAGCCGACCCGCCGCCGCGATCAGGATGCCGGTGCCCGTCACCATCAACAACAGCCCGAGCACCAGCGAGGCGGCGGTTTCATAGCGGCCGTGACCGTAGGGATGCTCGGCGTCGGCCGCTTCGGCGCCCTTGCGGTTGGCCCAGAGCACAAAGGCGTCGGCGAAGATATCCGAGAGCGTGTGCATCGCGTCGGCCACCAGCGCCATCGAATGGGCCAGGAAACCGACCACGATCTGCATGGCCGTCAGCACCACATTTACCGCCACGCTTACCCAGGTAATCCGTTGCCCTTCGCGGAAGCGTTGCGGATCGACCTGCGCCGTTGGGGAAGGGATAGCGCGGAAAGGCGTACCGTGTTCGTGCATGGGTAAATCGCTATACTTGCCAGCCGCCAAAAAGTTGGATTCTACCGCTCATGCAAGCAGTGCCCTTTCAGTTCGAGCCCTTCAACGCGCTGTCAGACCAGGCCGCGGCAGCGCGCATCGAAGCCGCCCGCGCAAAACTCGGCAAGCGCGCCGTGCTCTTGTGCCACCACTACCAGCGCGCCGACGTCTACGCCCACGCCGACATCACCGGCGACTCGCTCAAGCTCTCGCGGCTTGCCGCGCAGTCGGACGCCGAATTCATCGTCTTCTGCGGCGTGCATTTCATGGCCGAGGTCGCCGACATCCTCTCGCGTCCCGATCAGATTGCCATCCTGCCCGATCTCGCCGCCGGCTGCTCGATGGCCGACATGGCGAGCCTGGCCAAGGTCGAACGCTGCTGGCGCGAACTGGCCACGGTGCTCGTTCCCGATGAAAGCGTGACACCGGTCACCTACATCAATTCCGCCGCCGATCTCAAGGCCTTCTGCGGCGCACACGGCGGCATTGTCTGCACCTCGTCCAACGCAACAAAAATACTCGAATGGTCGCTCAGGCGCCGCGAAAAAGTGTTGTTCTTCCCCGACCAGCACCTCGGCCGCTGGAGCGGCCACCAGATGGGCATTCCGCTGGAGCAGATGGTCGTCTGGAATCCCGACCTTGAAATGGGCGGCCTGACGGCCGAGCAGATCCGCAAGGCGCGGATCATTCTCTGGCACGGCTTCTGTTCGGTGCATCAGATGTTCCAGCCGGCGCAGATCGAGCGCTTCCGCGCGAAATATCCCGATGGCAAGGTGATCAGCCATCCCGAATGCAGCTTTGAAGTTTGCGCGCTATCCGATGCCATCGGCTCGACCGAGACCATCATCCGCGTCGTCAAGGAATCGCCGCCCGGCACGCGCTGGCTGGTCGGCACCGAACTGAATCTGGTCGACCGCCTCGCCAATGAGGTCAAGAGCGAGGGCAAGATCGTCCAGTTCATGGCCGATACCGTGTGCATGTGCTCCACCATGCAGCGCATCGACCCGCAACACCTCGCCTGGACTCTCGAAAATCTGGTCGCCGGCAATGTGGTGAATCAGATCAAGGTGCCGGCGCACGAGGCGCAGCTGGCGAAGGTTGCTTTACAACGCATGCTCGACGCATCGTAAAAGTCGGCGCTGGCAGGACGGCGCTTGCTCACTCGCCTTGCAGCCACTCCGGGAGGTCACGCTGGCCGTGGAGCACCCGCCAGACATCGATATGGTCGCTGTGTTCAACCTAAATTCCTCTGTTACCCCAATCCCGAAGCCAGACAAAGCGAAGTCAAACAGAGAGGCGAAGGGGATTTTGGCTTGGCCGCGATGATTCTCTCGACGATGTAGCGCACAAGGGCGCGCCAGCGTT
>Ga0208244_100500_pt1 | contig 37054 bp, 33 predicted proteins | sample SubbioCR12Aug_5A_FD_184828 | JGI IMG/M metagenome (GOLD analysis project Ga0208244, IMG submission 184828) | Serpentinite rock and fluid subsurface biosphere microbial communities from McLaughlin Reserve, California, USA - CR12Aug_5A (SPAdes) | ecosystem: Environmental > Terrestrial > Deep...
CCGCGCGAGCTGCTCGTCAGGAAGGCTTCGCTGAAAGGTTCGTCCAGGTCTGGGGCGCGATACTCGACCTCCAGCCCTGCCCCTCTCGCCAGGCGGATGACGGCCCGGCGCGTGACCCCGAGCAGGATACCCTTTCGGGACGTGACCAATACCCCGGCCTGGATGACGTAAAAGTTGCTGGTCATGCCTTCGAGTACACTTCCGTTTCGGCAAAGCAGGACTTCAAAGATATCGTCCCGCACCAGTTTGCGCAGATCGACGCTGGCTTCGATAAAAGCGGTCGATTTTAGCCGCGGCGTTTGGCGGGCTGTTTCAGCGCTGACAACGCGCACACCCTCCCGGTAGATTTCTGCGCCAGGGGGCGTAAACGGCTGGATGGTCACGAAAACGGCCCCGGGTGAGTCTGATACGCCGAGAGTCAGTCGAACGCGGGATTCTGCCTCCATGGCAGAGCAGGATTCGGCAAGAAAACGCCTCAATTCCCCTTCCGAAACATCGGGAGCGAGACCCTGCGCGGCAGCGGGCTGGTACAGGCGGTCGAGGTGGGCTTGCAGGCCGAGCGCCTTGCAACCGCCCGCGTAAGTACGGAAGGTGGTGTAAAGCCCCTGCGGCAGAAGGCGGCTGGCCTCGTCGAGGCTGGCCGCCTCGAGCGTCAATTCGCGCGCGCCCGAAGGGGTTATCAGGTAAGTTTTCATACCTGAAATCATACCCCTATCGGCTATAATTTTCCACCGATTCGGGACTCGAAAATCGCCCGATTTTTCGGTTGTGCCAGTTTCCAAAGTCATGAGACTTTGGAGTCCGTTTTTTTCGGAGAAAAATGTCCGCCTTTCAAAACGTTCTCGATTTCTACCGCGACCGCGAGTATTTTGGCAACCTGCTCAGGATTGCCCTGCCAATTTCGCTGCAAAGCCTGGTGATGTCTTCACTCAACATGGTCAATGTGGTCATGATTGGGCAACTGGGCGAAACCGAACTGGCCGCGGTGGGGCTGGCCGGGCAGATTTTCTTTTTGGTTAGCCTGATTTTGTTCGGCGTAGCCAGTGGCGCAGCCATGTTTACGGCCCAACTGTGGGGCAAGGGGGATGTCCCCAACATCCGGCGCGTGCTTGGGCTTTCGCTGAAGTTGGGACTGGTCGGGGCCGGGATTTTCTGGGCGCTGGCGGTTTTTGCGCCTGAAGCGGCCCTGCGCTTTTACACCGAAGACCCGGCTGTGGTGGCCCTGGGCGCCGACTTCCTGCAGATTTTCGGCTGGTCTTATCCGTTTTTTGCGGTGACCTTCGCCTATGCGTTTGTCTTGCGCTCGACCGGCAACGTGCGGCTGCCCATGGTTGTGACAATTTTCACCCTGGTGCTCGATGTCATCCTGGCCTACGGGCTGATATTCGGGAACCTGGGCATGCCCAAGCTGGGAGTCGAGGGCGCCGCCTGGGCGGGACTGATTGCCAGAATTTTCGAGACCACCCTGATATTGTCGGCGGTTTACTGGAAAAAGTCAAACCCGGCAGCCGCCAGCCTTCGGGACATTTTTGAGTTCGACTGGCTTTTCACGGTAAAAGTTATGAAGCCAGTTCTGCCGGTAATTGCCAATGAAATTCTTTGGTCGCTGGGCATTACCACTTATTTCGCCATCTATGCGCGGGTCGGCACCGATGCGGTCGCGGCGATTAACATTGTCAGCGCAATCGACCAACTGGCCTTCGTAGCTTTCATCGGCATGGGCAACGCCACCGCCATCCTGGTCGGCAACCTGATTGGCAAGGGCGATAAGGAAATGGCCTTTCGCTATGCAGGACGTTCGCTTGGTTTGCAGATATTGGCCGGTTTGCTGGTCGGTCTGCTGGTGGCCCTGTTTGCCGACGGCATTTTCAGCCTGTATAACGTTTCAGACAACGTCATCGAGAACGCCCGGGCAGTCTTGCTGATTATGGCGGCGGCCATCTGGCTCAGGGCAGCCAACATGGTCATGATTGTCGGCATCCTGCGCGCCGGAGGCGATACGCGTTTCTCGCTGGCCCTGGACGGAACCGTCATCTGGCTGGTCGGCGTTCCGCTGGCGGCCCTGGCGGCGTTCTCGTTCGGCTGGCCGATACAACTGGTCTACCTGATGGCAATGACCGAGGAGTTGACCAAGTTCTTTTTCAGCCTGTGGCGATTCTTCTCGCGCAAGTGGATTAACGACCTGGCCGAGACGATTGAATAAAAAAAGGGCGGCAAACGGATATTCTCCAGTTTGCCGCCCCTTTTGCTTTACCCTATCTTTCAGGCTGGATGGCTTTGTAAAATTTCACTTCCCCAGCCTCAAAAAACAGGATGTTAAGCGGCTTAACCGGGTCGCCATTGGTGACGAAATCAATTGGGCCGGAGACGCCGACATATTGTGGCAGGCTGTACAGTCCGTCGCGGATGTCAAGCGGGTCGAAAGAGCCTTGCATTTCGATGGCCGCAAAAATCATTTGGAAGGCGTCGTAGGTCAGGCCTGCCGCATCGACAGGGGAAATATTATAAGCATCCAGGTAGGCGCGCACAAAGACCTGGTTCTGGGGCGTTGTTACTTTTTCAGAATAGGTCGTGCTGGCAAAAGAACCCTCGAAAGCCGGTAAATTCACCAGTGACGGGGGATTCCAGCCATCGCCGCCGAGCAGGATTCCGTTATAGCCCATTTTTCGCAGGCTACCGGCCTGGAAAATCGCCTCCGCAGGGTAAACTGGCAGGAAAACCAGGTCAGGGTTGGCGTCCAGGATGCGCTTGAACTGGGCGTCCATATTCCAGTTGCCAGATTCGAAAGATTCCGAAGCAACCACTTCCCCGCCCAGGTTGGCAAAAGTTGCGCCAAAGAACAATCCCAGGTCGTTTGAATAGGTGTCCGTGCTGTCGTAGAGCACCGCCACCCGACGGGCGCGCAGGTCTTCATAAGCCAGTTTCGCCAGCGTCTCGGCCTGGAATGTGTCTGTAAAGGCCATGCGGAAGATGAAGCGGCGGTTCTCAGTCGTGCGCGGGTTGGTGGATGTCCCGCTCAACAGCGGGATACCGGCATCTTCAGCGATTTGCGCGGCGGCAATTGCATCGCCGCTGTATTGCGGGCCGACAATGGCAACCACGCCGCGCTCGATAATCAGGCTGCGGGCGGCATCAACCGCATTGGCAACGCCGTTCTCGATGGGGATGACCACCAATTCCACCGGGTGCTGCCGACCGGCAACCCGCAATCCGCCACTCTCGTTAATCTGCTGGACGGCCAGCTCGGCGCCGTTGAGGGTTGGCTGGCCGGAGGATTCGATTGTGATGCCATCCCCTTGCAGATAGGCGATCAACCCGATACGGACAGGTTCTTCCTGCACCGCGCCGCAGCCAGAAAGCATCCCCCCCGTCCCGATAAGAACAAGCAGAACCAGGCTAAATAAACGTTTTTTCATCGCGCGCTCCTTTTGCTTTGTATGGATTTTACACGAGCATTGGCGCAATTTACACTACAATTTCGTTATCTGGCCGGCTTTTCCTTGACAAAATCGCCAGCCCGATGATAAACTATTCGACGTTAATCTAATTCTTAAGAAAGGAGGCGTACTTCATGAATAATATTCTTATCAAAACCCCTGCTCGCGTTCGCGTTTTCGGCAGCCCTGTTTTGATTCCTTCTCGAAGTGCGCCTGTTGACTTGTAAAGTCGACCCTGTCTCGTCTTTTGACCGTGTGCGCACCACCGCACACGGTTTTTTTGTCTTAGTTGCTACAAGGAAATAAAATGAACACTACCGCGCCCACTCCCTTATCCCTGTTTGACCTGCGCCAGACACTGACCCCGAACCGCTTATTGGGCATCTGGCGAATTCTGAACGGCTACCACTGGACTTATGCCGGGGCAACCGCCAGCCTGGCAATTTCTGCGCTGGCAAAGACCGCCACCCTGTTCCTGCTGCGCTACTTTGCCGACATTATCGGCGGGGACGCACAGCCCCTGGCGGTCGGCTCGCAGCAAACCTACATCTACATCGGCCTGGGATTTGTCGGCCTGGCGCTTTTCGAGGGCAGTTTCTCCTTCCTGTCAGGAAGGATGGCGGCCTATACCGCCGAATCGGCCACCAAACGGGTGCGCGATTTCCTATTCGACCACATCCAGCGTTTGAGTTTCACCTATCACGGCCAGACGCCGACGGGTGACCTGATTGAGCGCTGCACATCCGATGTCGACGCGCTGCGGCGCTTCATCAGCGAACAGTCCATCGGCGTGGGACGCATCATCCTGCTCTTTGTGATTAACCTGGTCGCCATCCTGACTCTCAACGTGCCGCTGGGTCTGGTCTCGATTATCGTCATTCCCTTCATCCTGATTGTCTCGGTCTGGTTCTTCAAGAAAGTGACCACCGCCTACGAGAAATACCAGGAACAGGAAGCGGTGCTCTCGACCACCCTGCAGGAAAACCTGACCGGCGTGCGCGTGGTCAAGGCCTTTGCGCGCCAGGAGTATGAGAAAGGCAAGTTCGAGAAGGACAACTGGGAGAAGTTCCTGCGCGGCAAGTTGCTGTTGCTGCTGCATTCGCTCTTCTGGCCGCTCTCGGACATCGTCCTGAGCATGCAAATGCTGGGCGGATTCATCTTTGCCGCTTTCCTGGTCATTGATGGAACCATTACGACAGGCACGTATATCGCCTATGTCGGGCTGGTGGTCTGGCTCATCTGGCCCATTCGCAACCTGGGACGCTTAATCGTGCAGACCTCGACCGGGCTGGTCTCGTATGGCCGCCTGATGGATATGGTACGGCAGGAGCAGGAGCCGCTGGCGAAGGGCGCAATTCAGCCGGACGGCCCGGTAAAGGGCGAACTGGTCTTCGACAAGATCTGCTTCGAGTATGAAAAAGATCAGCCGGTATTGAAAGACATCTCGTTCAGCCTGAAACCCGGCCAGGTGGTCGCGCTGATTGGCTCTACCGGTTCGGGCAAGACCACCCTGGTCAACCTGCTGCCGCGCTTCTACGACTACGCCGGCGGTTCGCTCAAACTGGACGGCGTTGAGTTGACAGATTATCCGCGCGAATACCTGCGCAGGCAAGTCGGCATCGTCGAACAGGAACCCTTCCTGTTCAGCCGCTCCATCCGCGAGAACATCTCCTACGGGGTTGGGCGCGCGGTTACAGACGAGGAAGTCGAACGCGCCGCCAGCGCCGCCGCTGTGCATGAGGTCATCCTGGGCTTCCCGGACGGTTACAAGACCCTGGTCGGCGAAAAGGGCGTGACGCTTTCCGGCGGACAGAAACAGCGCGTGACGATTGCCCGCACCCTGCTCAAGAATCCACGCATTCTTATCCTGGACGATTCGACCTCCAGTGTCGATACCGAGACCGAAGCTGACATCCGCGAGGCGCTTAACGAACTGATGGAAAACCGCACCACCTTCATCATTGCCCATCGCATCCAATCGGTGATGAACGCCGACCTGATTCTGGTGCTCGACAAGGGCGAAATCGTCCAGTCTGGCAGGCACGACGAACTCGTTACCCAGGAGGATGGCATTTATCGCAAGATTTACGACATCCAGACGCGGGTGGATGAGGAGTTGCAGAGTGAGTTATCGACAGTCGAAAATCGATAATCGACTGTCGATAACCAAAATCGAATATCGAGTATCGAAAAACGACTATCGCATATTCAAGGAAGAATATAATGAGTACTGAACTTATCGAAATCGAAGAAGAAGAATATACCAGTCAACTGACCGGGCCGGTGCTGCAACGCATTATCGGTTTGCTGCGCCCTCACTGGAAGCACACCCTCGGGTTTGTGCTCGCCATCCTGCTGACCTCGGCCCTGGACGGCGCGTTTACCTACATCAACAAGGACATCATCGACAAGGGTATTGCCCTGGGTGACCGAACCACGGTTTGGAACCTGGCGATTCTGTATGGCGTGTTCGCCCTATTTCAGTCCGGCTTTGTGTTCTTGTTTATCTACCTGGCCGGAATCCTGGGTGAACGCATCCAGTACGACCTGCGCAAGATGTTGTTCAACCATCTGCAAGACCTGTCGCTTTCGTACTACTCACAGAACGCGGTGGGCCGCCTGATGGCGCGTGTGACCTCCGACACGGTCAAGGTCTCAGACCTGATGACCTGGGGGCTGCTGGACATCACCTGGGCGATTACCAACATTATCACCTCGGTGGTCTTCATGCTCATCATCAACTGGCGGCTGGCCCTGATTGTGATGGCGATTATCCCCATCCTGACCTTTATTGCCATCCAGTTCCGCAAGCGTATCCTGGTCGAGTTTCGCAACTCGCGCCGCGCCAACTCGAAGATTACCGGCGCGTACAACGAGAACATCCAGGGTGTGCGCGTGGTCAAGGCCCTCGGGCGCGAGGACGAGAACACCCGCGAGTTCCAGGTGCTGACCGGCAATATGTACAAGGCTTCGTACCGCGCGGCCTGGCTCTCGGCGCTCTTCCTGCCGGTGGTACAGATTATCTCGGCAGTGGCGTTGGGCGGTATCATCTGGTACGGCGGAATCCAGTCCGAAATCGGGCTGCTGACGGTTGGCGGTATCCACGCCTTCGTCTCGTACCTGACCTTTATGATGTGGCCCATCCAGGACCTGGCGCGTGTCTACGCTGAAATGCAGCACTCGGTGGCCTCGGCGGAGCGGATTTTCAAACTGGTCGATACCCCGCCGGACGTCCACAACAAGCCCGAATCCATCACCGCCGAAACGCTGTTGGGCGAAATCGAGTTCGACCACGTCCACTTCTACTACGAAGACCGCAAGCCGGTGCTGGAAGATTTCACCCTCAAGGTCAAGCCGGGTGAGACGATCGCCCTGGTCGGGCCAACCGGCGGCGGAAAGTCGACCATCGTCAACCTGCTGTGCCGCTTCTACGAGCCGACCGAGGGCAAGATTCGCATCAACGGGCACGACTACACCGATTACACCCTGCAAAGCATCCACAGCCGCATCGGCATTGTGCTCCAGACCCCGCACCTGTTCAGCGGCACGGTGCGCGAAAACATCCGCTACGGACGGCTGGAAGCCACGGACGAGGAAATCGAGACAGCCGCGAAAATTGCCGGGGCGCACGACTTCATCCTGACCCTGCCGAAGGGCTATGATGAGAATGTCGGCGAGGGCGGTAACCTGCTCTCGGTCGGGCAGAAGCAACTCATCAGCCTGGCTCGCGCCGTGCTGGCCCGCCCGGAGCTGTTCATCATGGACGAGGCCACCTCCAGTGTCGATACGCTGACCGAGGCGCTCATCCAGAAAGGCATGGACGCGCTGATGCAGGGACGCACCTCCTTCGTCATTGCCCACCGCCTTTCGACCATCAAACGCGCCGACCGCATCCTGGTCATCGAGGCCGGCAAGATTGCCGAACAGGGCACGCACGCCGAACTGCTGCGCCAGCACGGACACTACTACCGCCTGTACACCCAGCAGTTCAAGCAGGAGCGCGAACAGCAATACAGCGCCGCAGCCATGGTTCCGGCGATTAAGTAACCATCCCCCCGCCCTGGTGGGCTATTCAGCAGTGAGAAAGCATCATTCGTGATGCGCTCACTGCTTTTTTTATTGAACATGACAAACGACATGGAAGAAAATCCTTGACAAAAAATAGTAATCTGTTTACTATTTATGGGTTGCGTACAGACCCTGTTCGCAAGGAAGGAGCGCACATCATGCAACTAACCCTGCGCCTCGCATGGCGCAACGTCTGGCGGCAACGCCGAAGGACACTCATCATCGCCCTCGCAATGGGCGTGATGATGTCGCTGCTGGTGTTGTACGACGGCCTGATTGGCGGCTTTGAGCAGGCCATTTACGGGAATGCCATCCAACTGCTGGGCGGCAACATCCAGGCTCATGCGCCAGGCTATAACGAAAAAATCGGACGCAAGCCTCTGCTGCCCATCAACGACCCGGATGCGCTCATCCGCGCCGCCGAAGGCCACCCGGATGTGGCCGCCGCCTCGAAACGGATTGTCACCGGCGGGCTGGTCACCAACCGCGAAGGCGCGTTTGCCGTCTCGGTCGTCGGCGTGGAAACTGACAAGGAATCCCTCATCAGCCCGGTGGCACAGAATATCACTTCCGGGCGTTACCTGAACCCGGATGACGGCGACCTGATTGTCATCGGGCAGGGCCTTGCCATCGCCATGGACCTGGCCGTCGGCGACCGCATCACCCTGGTCGCCAACTCAACCCACGAACAGACCCGCCAGCGCACCATGACCGTGGTCGGCATTTACGACGTTGGCGTACCGAGCGTCGAAAAGACGACCCTCTACGTGTCCCTGCTCGAAGCCCAGCAACTGCTCGGGCTGGAAGGCCAGGTGACCGAAGTGGTCGTCTCGCTCGAACAAATCGGGCAGGAGGCCGGGGTGGTCAACTACCTCAACAGCCGCCTGGATGGATACGAGGTCGATACCTGGGTCAGTTCCTTCCCCGAACTCAAAGAGACCATGGACATGAAAACCTCGGTCATGGGCGTTTTCGGCGTCATCATGCTATGCGTGGCCGCGATTGGCATCCTCAATTCGCAAATGATGGCCGTCTTCGAGCGCACCCGCGAAATCGGCGTGCTGGGCGCGCTGGGGATGAAACCCGGCGGCATTATGCTCCTGTTCCTGCTCGAAGGCACCCTGATTGGTATGATGGGCGCGGTCATCGGAGCCGTTTTGGGAACAACCATCAATGGCCTGATGGCGTATTTCGGCATCGACTACGGCAGTTTTGCCGAGATGACCGAATACACCGCCCTCATTACCGGGCGCATTCACTCGCAAATGGTGCCGATGAAGGTGCTGCAACACGGCATCACCGTCCTGGTGATTGCCACCCTGGCAGCCTTCCTGCCGGCCCGCGATGCCTCCCGCCGCGAACCGGCGTCTGCGCTCCACCATGTATAGGAGGCATTCATCATGATGAATCTATTCAAACTTGCCCTTCTCAACCTCGGGCGCAACCGCCGCCGCTCGGCCCTCTCTGCGCTGGCCCTGGCCGTCGCCCTGACGCTGCTATTGTTCATGGCTGCCTTCTTCAAAGGCGAAATGCGCAGCGCAATGGAAGACACCCTGCGACTGGGCAGCGGACACCTGCGGGTCAGCGCCGCCAACTACGAACCGGAAAAACTCAGCGTGGCATGGGAATATCTTATCGAAAACCCGGGCCAACTGGCCGCGCAGATTGAGTCCATCGAAGCGGTTGATTTTGCCACCCCGCGCCTGATGGCCAGCGGAATTGTCACCATCGGCAACGACTCAACCGGGGTGCAAATCATGGGCATCGACCCGGCATCTGCGGCCAACGACCCTTACCGCAACCTGGTCTCGGGCGAATTCATCGTCGCCGATGACCGCTCCGGAATCCTTATCGGTTATCCGCTGGCCGAGTCGTTTGGCCTGCAAGTCGGCAGCCAGATTAATCTGCTGGTCAATACCGCCGAAGGCAACGTGGACGAGCAGCCCTTCACCGTGCGCGGCATCTTCACCACCGGCTCCAGCACCTACGATAAAGGCAGTGTCCTGCTGCCGCTCGACAAAGTCCAGGCTTTTTCCGGCGCAACCAACCGCGCCAGTTTCGTCTTTATCATGCTGCATGACCGTGAGCAGGCCCCGGCTGTCGCCGCCGCCATCACCGGCACGGCCTACAAAGTCGAAACCTGGACCGAAATGAACGAACTGCTGGTGCTGGTGAATGACTTCGCAAACGCTTACATCATGTTCCTCAACCTGCTCATCCTGGGCGTGACTGTCACCGTCATTGTCAACACCATGCTGATGGCCGTCTTCGAGCGCACCCGCGAAATCGGCATTCTATCGGCGTTGGGCATGAAAGGCCACCAGATTATCATCCTCTTCCTGGCCGAAGCCAGCCTGCTCGCACTGGGCGGCGTTGTGGTCGGGTTGCTGGCCGGGTCGGCCCTGTCGCTCTATTTCGGCCAGGTCGGAATCTACTTTGGCGATATCGGCGTCAGCGGCATGATTATGGGCGACCGCATCTACACCTACCTGACCATCGAAGACGTGGTTAAACTGACCATCACCGCCTTCGTTGTCACCCTGCTGGCCTCGTATTACCCGGCTCGCATCGCCTCGCGCATGGAACCCGTCGAAGCCCTCAGGGCTGAAAAATAAAAATCTAACCCCCTCCGGCCCGCTTCGCAGGGCCACCTCCCCCATTTTCCGCGAATTTCAGCGGAAAATGGGGGAGGCCGGGAGGGGCAGTTAAGGAGAAACATCATGGAAGTCGCAAAAATCGAAAACGTCACCCGCATTTACAAAATCGGTGATGTCGAAACCAAAGCCCTCGGCGGGGTCAGCCTGGGCATCGAAAACGGTGAATTTACCGCCCTGGTCGGCCCCAGCGGTTCGGGCAAAACCACCCTGCTGCAACTCATCGGCTGCCTCGACCAGCCCAGCAGCGGCTCGGTCTGGGTCAACGGACACGATGTCACCCGCCTCAACCGCAACCAGCGCGCTGACATCCGCAAAGGGCACATCGGGTTCATCTTCCAATTCTTTGCCCTCATCCCGACCCTGACCGCCTACGAAAACATCGAAATGCCGCTGCTGCTCAACGGCCACAGCGCCAAAGAACGCCACGAGCGCGTCATGGAACTGCTCGAAGCCGTCGACCTGCTCGACCGCGCCAAAAACCGCCCCGACCAGATGAGCGGCGGCCAGCAGCAGCGCGTCGCCATCGCCCGCGCCCTGGCCACCAGACCGGCCCTCATCCTGGCCGATGAACCGACCGCCAACCTCGACAGCGTCAACGGCGAACAGGTCATGGAAATTATGACCCGCCTCAACAAAGAAACCGGCGTCACCTTCGTCTTCGCCACCCACGACCCGCGCGTCATCAAATACGCCCGCCGCGTCGTCACCCTGCGCGATGGGTTGATTGTCACGTAGGGGTGCGCCGATGGCTCGCCCCTACCAGAAAAAACCAATGAAAACCAAAACCCTACCCATCCTTTTATTGATAGCCCTCGGCCTCTCGGCTTGCTCGGGGCTGGCCCCCGCGCCCACGCCGATTCCGACCCTCGTGCTTGGCTCCGGCGCGGACTCCCCTGCGCCTGCCTCGCCTTCGACAGGCGCGGTCGTCGCCTCGGGCTTCGTCGTCCCGGCTGAGGAGGCCGCGCTGGCCTTCGGCATGGCCGGGCGCATCAGCGTGGTACACGCCGCTGTGGGCCAGGCCGTCAAAGCGGGAGATGTCCTGCTCGAACTGGAGAACACCGCCCTTGAAATCGAAGTCGCCCAGGCCGAGCGGACGCTGACCGAGCTGACATCCCCCGCCGCGCTTGCCGCCGCCGAACTAACCCTGGCCAATGCCCAAAAAGCCCTCGAAGACGCCCAAAACAAAGTCGACGCCTTGCAATACCGGCGCGCATCCGAAACGCGCCTCGACAACCTGCAAGCCGAAATCGACCTGGCCAACCGGGCGCTTTCCCTAGCGCAGGATGCTTACAAACGGGTTGCCAGCCTGCCCGACGGCGACACCCGCAAGGCGACCGCGCTTTACAACATGACCCAGGCCCAACTGCGCGTCAACGCCTTGAATGCCGAATACAATTGGCTGACCGGAAAACCCACCGAAACCGACGCGGCCATCACCCGCGCCAACTTCGAGGCCGCCCAGGCTGCCTTAAAGGAAGCCGAATGGCACCTGCTGGCCCTCAAGGGCGAAAACATCCCACCCGAAGCCAGCGGCCCGCAACTGGCCGCGCTCGAAGCCACCCGTAACGCCCTGGCGCTTACCCAGGAACGCCTGAACGCCTCGCGCCTGCTCGCGCCGATTGACGGGGAAATCGTCAAAATTGAACTCATCGCCGGGGAATACGCCCAGCCGGGGATGCCGGTCGTTTTCATCAGCAATGTGCTTGAGTTGCAGGTGCAAACCAGCGACCTGAGCGAGCGTGACGTAGCCAAAGTGCGGGTCGGACAGCCGGTCAGCGTCTTTGTCAAGGCCCTGGGCGAGACCATCAGCGGCGAAGTCGTGCGCATTGCGCCGGTTGCCACCAGCCTGGGTGGCGACGTGGTCTACCAGACCACCATCCGCCTCGACAAGCCCTACCCCGAAGCCCTGCGCGCCGGCATGAGTGTGGACGTTCGCTTTGGGGAATAACGAATTCAAATAATCAAAAAGCGCGGATTTTTGTCCGCGCTTTTTGATTATTTCATGCGATTCTTCTTTCGCGATTTCTTTTCCTGCTTACGCTTACTTTTTTCTTTCTTCACACTCTCCTGCTTTTTCGGGATGATAGTGATTGGCAGCAACGGTGCGTCGTCATCCCTGAACATATGCTTGAAAAAGTCGTACTTCCTGGCAGGAGTGATACGTTCGCTCAGCAGCCCAAGTTCAACTTTGATGTCCTCGCAGTCGCCGGCCACCATCTCGTCAACATAATCCCCGGCAAAAGCCTTTTCGATCAGATCGATGTGTTCGACTGCTTTCAATTCCGCTAAATCCCAAATCAGGAAAGCGTTGAAGCCTTCATCCTGTTTTTTGTAATTTTCCAGCGCGCGGGCAATCAGGCTGGCGCACTCTTCGCGCTTGTCCGGGTAGCGCGTGGCAATACTGGCAAGCGCATCGGAGGCGCAGCCTCGCGCATAGATGCCATGTTTGCGGTCAAGCAGGTACGCGCCCAGAGGCTGGATGGCCGCCGGGCCAATCTGTTCAAAAATTTCCTTTGTGTCTCCATCCAGCCAGTCATTATCCTCTTCGTCTATCTGGTAAAAAATATCCAGGATGTCCGGAATGGCTTCTTCGGCTTTGAGTTGGGCCAGCGCTCGCCAGGCATGGACTCCCGCGTACCATTCGGGCAGGTCTTCATCGTCCGGCCACGACACCGGGGCTTCCATAAATCTCAGTTCGTCGTCTTTCATCAACCGAATCAATTCCGGTACATCGGCGCGTGAAAGGCCCATGGAGGCATAATCGAGCCACGGGCGTTCAGGACGGCCTAATTTCAACAATTGGTCAACAGGCGGGGTGTAAGGAGTGTTCATTTTATTGATTATTACCCATTCAAATATACATTTGCAGATATCAAGAAGGCGCGTTCCGGTGTGCCAATAAACTGGCCGTCATCATACATGGATAATTCATACTTTTCGTGGCTATAGGTGTAAAAAGCAAATCCCCACTGGTCTTCCCCAAAATAGCGCAGCCTGCACAGGTGCGTGGGAGTGTTACGTAATCGCTCGGCGTATTCCTCGCGAGTTTCAGACCAGTCTGCGGGAGGCCAGCCATCGGTAAGAACCGGCTCCTCATAAGAATCAATATAACAAAACTGGTTTTTAAAGCGAACTTCAATACGCGTGTACTTGCCGGAAAATTCCTTCTCCGCGAGAGCCTGGATGCGCCTTTGCACATCTGCCTGAACATCCGCAGGTATTTTCTTGCCGCCAGAACCGGGGTCGTACATCCACTGCTTGGGCATCATATATATCAACCTTTCGATTTACAGTATGGTCTCAGGCCATGCCATCCAGCGCGGACATGTCCTCCTCGCTCAACATCAAATCCAGCGCCGCCAGGTTCTCGGCCTGGTGCTGCGGATTGAACGAAGTCGGGATGGCAATCACCCTTGGCTGTTGAACCAGCCAGGCCAGCCCGACCTGGAAGGGCGTGCTGCCTTTTGCGCGGGCAAAGTCGGCCAGTTTCTGGCCCTTGAAGAAGCGGCTCTTGACCGGCGAATAAGCCGTCAGCAGGATGTCGTTTTGCTGGCAGTAGGCCAGTACGCCATTTTTCACATAAGAACGGTCGGGAATGCTGTACGGAACCTGGTTGGTCAGCAGCGGCGTTTCAGAGACAGACTGGGCTTCCTTGAGCAGTTTCAGGTTGAAGTTGCTGACACCCAAATGCCGCACCCGGCCCTCGCGCACGAGCTGGTTGAGGGCGCGGAAAGTTTCCGGCAGGTTCATCTCCCGTGTCGGCCAGTGGATAAGATACAGGTCGAGGCTGTCCATGCCCAGGCGGCGCAGGCTGTTTGCGCAGGCGCGCAGCACGCCATCATAATTGAGATGCTCCTGGCTGACCTTGGATGTGATGAAAAAGTCTTCGCGCGGCAAACCGGATTCGCGCACGGCCTGCCCGAGCAGTTCCTCCGAATGCCCGGCGGCGTAATATTCGGCGGTGTCGAAGTGACGGTAGCCCAGTTCGATGGCGGAGCGCAGCGCGGCCAGCGAGCGCCCGTCGTCAGCGGGGTTGGCCGTGCCTTCGCCGCCAATCGTCCAGCAGCCAAAACCGATTTTGGGGATGGAGGTGTTGTGCAGGGTTTCGTATTTCATAATTTTCATCCCAACCACCACCACACCAACCCCACCGTCGCCAGAACCGGCCAGACCCAGGCCCAGCCGCCGGCGTCGAAGGCTCCGCTGCCCAGGCCGAGCGTCTGGAAGCGCAGGACCGGGATGTCGGCAATTTTGGCCTGCAAGTCGGCCTCGCTGATGGTGCGCGGGTTGTAACCCTCGAAGAACCCGGCAAAACCGGCGTTTTTCAAGACCTGGCGCGCCATCAGGCTGCGCTCATCGGGGTCACTCACCGGTTCGCCGCGCGCGTAAATCGTCCCGCCCGGCATTAGCAGTTCGACCTGCGGATTGGCCTGCAGGTTGCGGAACCACTCGGCCCGCTTGCGGAAGCCCGAAAGGCAGTACACCGAGCCGTTGCGAATGGCGTAATTGACCGGCGCGTAGCGGGTTTTTCCGCTCTTGCGCCCGACGACCTTGATGACCATCATGTAGCCGCCAAAGGGCGTGCCGAGCAAGCCTCCCAGTCCCAGTCGGAAGACGGGGGTCATGAAAAACGTGTTCAGGAACCAAAAGACTTTACGCAAGATTGTGGACATAAAAACTCCATATTGTCGTTCGATGTGAAATCCTGTACACTATTTCGTATCGAGTCTCTTTTCGAGACAACCCCATTATATGCCCGCACGGGCATAGCCGCCAACGGAGACCCCATGATTGCAAAAATTTCAGACTTTCTTGCCCGCCTTGCCAAACCCTGGCTCATCCTGCTCTCGTTTGCGGTCATGGCCGCCATGATGGGTTACTTCCTGCCCGGTGCCCAGGCCCAACTGGAAGCCAGCGGCGGCGGCCCAATCGACCTGATGATGTTCCCCACCCCCGCAGCAGTACTGGCCGGGATAGCCGCTTTCAGCGCCGAGGGCCGCGCCTTTTATCTCATCGTCGAACTGACCTACGACCTGGTCTACCCGCTGGCTTACACCCTGTTCTACGGGCTGAGCCTGACCGTTTTGCTCAACCAGGTCGCCGCGCCGGGCAGTCCGTACCGGCGTTTGAACGTCCTGCCGGTAGTCGCCTTTTTCTTCGACATGCTCGAAAACATCGGCATTGTCAGCCTGCTGGCAAGTTTCCCTGCACAGTCGGCGGCCCTGGCGGCCTTTGTCAGCCTGGCAAACAGCTTCAAGTGGATGTTCGCCCTGGCCAGCATGGCCGCGCTGCTGATTGCCCTGCTCTTTTGGCTGGCGCACAAGTTTTTCAGGAAGAAGTAACCGGTTGCGCCAGCAGGCAGGCCGCCTCGTGCCCTTCAGCGACCCGGACGTAAGTCGGGTCGCTTTGTTTGCAGGCCTCCATCGCCACCGGGCAGCGCGGATGGAATCGGCAGCCGCCCGGCAGGTTGAGCGGGTTGGGTGTCTCGCCTTGCAGGATGATTCGCTCACGCCGCAAACGCGGATTTGGAACCGGCACGACCGACAACAGGGCCTTGGTATACGGGTGCTGTGGGTTTTTCAACACCTCGGCGGTCGGCCCGCTTTCGACAATTCGCCCCAGGTACATGACCGCCAGCCGGTCGGCAAAGTAAGCCACCGTGCCCAGGTCGTGGGTGATGAAGACAATCCCGACCGCGCGCTTTTTCTGCAAATCCTTGAGCAGGTTGAGAATCTCAGCCCGGATGGAGACATCCAGCATCGAGACCGGCTCATCGGCGATCAGCAATTCCGGTTCGAGCACCATCGCCCCGGCAATCACCACCCGCTGGCGCTGTCCGCCCGAAAGTTCGTGCGGGTAGCGCAAGAAGTAATCCTCCGCCGGGCGCAACCCGGCATCTTCGAGCGCGGATTTGACGCGCGCAATTCGTTCCTCACGCTTGCGAAGCAATCCATGCACCAACAGCGGCTCGGCCACAATTTCAAAAATGGTCGCGCGCGGGTTGAGCGACTCATACGGGTCCTGGAAGATCATCTGGGCGTGCTGGCGCAGGTGTTTGAGCGACATGCGCGGCAGGGTTTGCTGTTCGCGTGTGCCGACCGCGCCCGATTCGAGCGGGATCAACCCGGCCAGCGTCCGGCGGTCGGTCGCCCCAATCCGCTGGCCATTGAAAAGGATTGTGCCGTCGGTCTCTTCTTCCAGGCCAATCAGGGTACGCGCAATCGTCGTCTTGCCGCAGCCCGATTCGCCCACAATTGCCAGCACCTCGCCGCGCGCCAGCGAGAAAGAGACCCCGTCCACCGCGCGCACAACCTCCGGCTCGCGCCGCAGCAGCAAATCAACCAGCGAAGGTGTCAGTGGGAAGTGCTTGACCAGGTTTTCGACAATCAACAGGGGGGAGGCGCTCATAGTTTATCCACCAGTAAATGACAGGCCGCCAGGTGGCTCTCTCCAACCCGCAAAAGCGGGGGGGATTCGGTTTTACACCTGTTGATACAGACATGGCAGCGCGGCTCAAAGCGGCATCCGGGCGGGATTTCCGTCAGGCGCGGCGGCGTGCCGGGAATGGAGGCCAGCACCTCGGTCGGTTCGTTCAGGTCGGGAAATGATTCGAGCAATTTCTGGGTGTACGGGTGCTGCGGGTCGTTAAAAATCACATCCACCGGGCCGTATTCGGCCACCTTGCCGCCGTACATCACCACCACCGTATCGCACATCTCGGCCACCACGCCCAGGTCGTGGGTCACCAGCACAATCGCCAGCCCCAGCCGCTGTTGGATGTCATTGAGCAGTTCCAGCACCTGGGCCTGCACCATCACGTCCAGCGCGGTGGTTGGCTCATCGGCAAACAGGATGCTCGGCGAACAGGCCAGCGCCATCGCAATCATCGCCCGTTGGCGCATCCCGCCCGAATACTGGAAAGGATACTGCGCCCCGCGTTCCTTTGGGATGCCGACCAGTTCGAGCAATTCACCCACCCGCACCTCGGCCTCGCGCGTTGGCATCAGCCTGTGCAGGGTAATTGCCTCGCGGATTTGCTCGCCCACCCGCATGACCGGGTTGAGCGCGTTCATTGCGCCCTGAAAGACAATCGCCAGTTCGCGCCAGCGGTAGGCGCGCATTTCTTTTTCCGGGAGCGTCATCAGGTCAACGCCCTTGAAGAAAACCTGCCCGCTGATACGGGCGTTGGCCGGTAAAAGGCGCAAAATCGACATCAGGGCCGTTGTCTTGCCACAGCCCGATTCACCCACCAGCCCAAGAGTCTCGCCAGGATGTACATCGAACGAGATATCCTCCAGCGCCCGCGCCGCGCCTTGGTCGGGAATGAGAAATTCGGTGTTCAGGTTGCGGACACGCAGGAGCGCGGATTCAGCCACTTGCGGCCTCCGTTTCGACAACGCGGGCTTCGCCTTCGAGGTGATGCCCCGTCAGGCGCGGGTTGAGCATTTCCTCCAGTACGTTGCCGAGCAGCACACAACCCAGCGAAACCCACACAATCGCCAGTCCTGGCGGCAGGTAGAACCACCAGGCCCCGTTACTGATGGCGTTGCGGTCGAAGGCAAAATTGAGCATCGTTCCCCACGATGGCTGGGTCGGGTCACCCAGGCCCAGGAAGGCCAGCCCGGATTCAATCAGGATGGCGGTCGAAAGAATCAGGACGGTATTGGCGACAATCAACGGCATAATCTGTGGCAGGATGTGCTTGCGGATAATGTGGAAATTCCCGGCCCCAATTGCCCGGGCGCGGGCCACAAACTGGCGTTCCTTGATGCTCAACACCTGCGAACGCACCAGGCGGGCGGTGCTTGTCCAGTACAAAAGGCCGATGACCAGGATAAGAACAGTTAGCGGCGAAATTTTCAAGTCCATCTGGCGCAGGGTGGCAACCAGCACCAGCATCAACGGCAGGTCTGGGATGACCAGCAGGACATCGGTCATGCGCATCAGCAGGTTGTCGAGCCAGCCGCCGAAATAGCCAGCCAGGACACCAAACAAACTACCGACGAACATGGCGATAAACCCGGCCAGGAATCCAACCGTCAGCGAGATGCGCGCGCCATAAACCAGTTGCGTCCACACATCGCGCCCGGCATCGTCGGTGCCGAGCGGGCCATGCACCGAGGGCGGGGCAAACGTCAGCCCGCGCCCGGCCTCGTCGCGGATGACCGCTGTCGGGGGGTAGGGCGAGAGCATGGGGGCGATGATTGCCACCAAAACGGCGATCAGCACCAGCGCGGCGCCCGTCATCCCCATCCGGTTGCGACGGAAGACGCGCCAGAAATCGGCCAGGTTGCGTTTAAATAAGAGCCAGGATTCGTTCAAAGAAGGACTCCAAAATCTCCTGATTTTGGAATTCCAAAGTCAGGAGACTTTGGACTCCGGTTATCGCTATTTTGGAAAGTCCAAAGTCGGGAGGCTTTGGACTCCGGTTGTCAATTCGCCTTCACCCGCGGGTCGAGATAGGTATATAAAATATCCGCCAGCATGTTGGCGACAATCACACTGACGGCCAATAGCAGGAACGCGCCCTGCAAGAGCGGATAATCCTGCCGTATCAGGGCGGTGTGAAAGAGTTTGCCCAGGCCGTCATATGAAAAAACCGTTTCAATGTAAATTGCGCCCGAAACGGTAAAACCGAGATTGAGCGCAATCATGGTAACAATGGGCAGCATGGCGTTTTTCAGGCCGTGCCGCCACAAAACCTGCCAGTGACTCATACCTTTGGCCTTGGCGGTCAGGATGTAATCTTCGCTCAGGACTTCCAGGATGGACGAGCGCATGATGAGCATGTACTCGCCCAGGTACAGGATGGTCATGGTCAGCGTCGGCAGAACGAGGTGGCGCGCCAGGTCGGGCAGGACGGTATAAAGCGGCTTGCCGACATTTTGCGGGCTGACGATTCCGCCGGTCGGCAGGCCGAGCCAGGTGCTGCCCGCCGCCAGCAGGATTATTCCCAACCAGAAGGTCGGGGTGGCCCAGGCGATGAGCGAAAAGGTCAGCGCGCCGACATCGAAGGAGGTCTTGCGCTTCCAACCTGCGAACAAGCCCAACAACACGCCAAAAAAAATCGCCAGGATTTGCCCCAGGCCTATCAGCAACAGGGTGTTTCCCAGTTTCGACATCAGCACTTCAGCCACCGGCTGGCGCAGCGACCAGGAAACACCCAGGTTTCCGCCCGCCCACTGGCCGAGGGTGGCCAAGAACTGGTCAGGGAAGACCGGTTTGTCCAGCCCAAACTGCTCGCGCAGCGAGGCCTGCATTTCTGCCGAAATACGAACGTTCCGCCCGATGACCGAGCGTACCGGGTCACCGGGCAGAACGCGGAAGAGCATAAAGTTGATGACCAGCACCACGAAAATGGTCAGTAGTGAAAAAAGCAATTTTCGCAGCAGGGTATCGCGTCGGGACATTACTTGACCGGCTCGACGTTCATCAACGATTGGAAGGCATCAATACCGGTCGGGTATTCGATGAAACCGGTGAATCGGTCAGACCGATAGGCTTGCAGGACATCGTCGTACCACAGCACGATGTACGCGCGGTCGTTGAAGAGCATTTCCTGCATCTCCCAGACAATTTTCTGGCGCGCCGTGTCGTCGATGGTCATTTGTTGTTCGGCAAACAGTTCGTCATACTCCGGGTTGGAATAGCCGCTGTCGTTCCAGCCGCCTTCGACATATTGTTCGCTGGTCATCACGCTCAACATGAAGTCCGGGTCGGGGTCGGAACCCCAGCCCCAGATGACCATGTCGAAATCGGCATTCGGGTTGGTCGCCACCACCAAGCTATCCGGGTCGACCGCCGAGGGCGTCGCCTTGATTCCGATTTCCTTGAGCCAGTTGGCAATCATGTCCGCCGCGCGTGGGTAGTTGGAGCTGTCCGAAGGGAATTGCAGGCGCATTTCCAGGCGCACGCCACCTTTGGCGCGCACCCCATCGGCATCCAGCACATACCCTGCTTCCTCCAGGATGCGGCTGGCCTCAGCAAGGTTGAATGATACATCGGTCAGGCTGCTGTTGAACCAAAACCCACCGCCAAGCGTGGGCGGGACGATGCCGACGCCGGGAAGGCCCTGGCCCTGCAAGACCACATCCACCAAATCCTTTTTGTTGATTGCGGTCGCAATTGCCAGGCGCACCGCCGGGTCAGTGATGGCCGGGTTGCGGTTGGGAGTCGGGTCGTGGCCGTCAGGTGCAGAGTTGAGAATCACCTGGCTGAGCGAACGTCCCGACAGGGCAACCGCCGTAACGCCCTCGAAAGTTTCAACCGACTTGAACGCGCTGGTCGGCACTTCGGCGGCAAAATCAACATCGCCAACCTTGAGGGCCTGGATGAGTGCATCACTGTTGTCGAAGGTTTGGTAGACCAGTTGGCCCAGTTTGGCTTGCCCATCAAAATAATCGGCGTTGGCGTCCAGGATAATCACACGCCGGTCTTTATCCAGCGTACTGATTTTGAAGGGGCCGGTGCCAATCGGGCTGAAATTGCTGAAGTTTTGCAAATCTTCTGGTGTAGTGAAGCCTTCAAAATCCTTGGGGTGGACGATGTAAAGAAAAGAAACCCGAAACTCCATGTTACTGATGGGGTACTCGAGTTCGATTTCCAGGCTGCGCTCATCCAGCGCGCGCGCTTCGACAAAGCCGATAATGTAACCATAGTTGGTCACCCAGCCGTCCGAGTTTGTGATAAAGGCGTTGATGTTCCAGGCCACCTGCTCGGCGGTCAGGGATTCGCCGTTGTGCCATTTGATGTTCGGGCGCAGGGTGAATGTCCACACCAGGCCATCATCCGATTCCGACCACGATTCCGCCAGCAAGCCGGCATAACTGCCATCCAACTGCTCGGTCATCAGGGTTGAATAGACCAGGTCGAACATGGTGTAAGACTCAGACAGGAAGGCATAGGCCGGGTTCAGGGTATCGGGGAAGCCCAGCCATCCGACCCGCAGGGCCGCGCCAGAATCTTGCTGTGGCGCGGCAGGCTGGCCGCCACAGGCCGCCAGCAACAAGGCTGCAATCAGCAGGCAAAAAACAACTATCTTCTTCATAAAAACTCCTCCTTGGCGTAAGTGGAACTAAAAAAACAGGCGGAACGAAAGAACCGTTCTACGACCTGCTTTCCGGTAAAAAATATGGAAATCGCACATGCAAAAATTTTCCAATTTTTCTCCTCCGGCTTCATTTTACATGATATTCGATGAATAGGGATAAAAAACGCGCAAAATATGGCTGGATTCTGTGCCCAAAAGTCGTATACTTGGCCTGTGGAGGCAATATGTCAAAAATTATCGAAGTGACCGAAAAATACGAACGCAACGGCTGGCCGTCCATTCCGCGCCCGGATGTCAAAGCACCGGAAGGCTGGAGTCTGGCGCTCATCACTGCCCAGGAGCGCATCCGCAACCACCAACTCTCGCCGGATGGCAAAACCATCGCCTACATCCGCGATAACGGACATTTATCGGACGTTTTCACCCTGCCCTTCAAGGGCGGCTGGCCCGCGCGCGTCTCTTTTGACCGCAAACTGGCCGCATATTGGGACGATGAAATCCCGCAATGGTCGCCGGATGGTCGCTGGCTGGCCTTTGGGCTGGACGGTCACGTCCACCTCACGCCTGCAGATGGCGGACTGCCCAAAAAACTGACCGATTTCACCGAAGCCGCCGGCGGCCCGCGCTGGATGCCCGACTCGCGCCGCATCATCGTCAGCGTCACCCGCCACGAAGCCGACCAACTCGTCCTGACCGACATCGACGGCTCCTGGCCGCGCCCCCTGACCGACAGCCCGGATGGCGATCACTGGGACCCACATCCCGGCCCTGACGGCAAAGCCATCGCCTACGTCTTGCGCCGCTTCGACGACCTTAACCGCACCGATATCTGCCTGCTCGACCTGGAAAGCGACCAAACCCGCAGCCTCTACGGCCTGCCCAAAATTCGCGCCTGGCGTCCGCGCTTCTCGCCTGATGGCAAAACCATCGCCTTCACCAGTGAGCAGGGCGGCTGGAACGACCTGTGGCTCATCCGCCCGGATGGAGAAGGCCTGCGTCAACTTTCAAAACTCGGCGCGGATATTATCCAGCACGAATGGTCGCCCGACTCGAAAACCCTGGCGGTCATTGTCAACCGCGCCGGGGCCTTTCACCTCGGCCTGCTCGACGCCCAAAGCGGCGAATACACCGAACTGCGCGCCGGAAACGGTCTGCACACCAATCCCTGCTTCACCCCCGACGGCGCACACCTGACCTTCGAGTACGAGAGTCCACTCCAGCCGCCCGAAATCTACCGTATCGACCTCGCCAGCCGCAAAATCCGGCAGTTGACCTTCTCCTTCATCCCGGCCCTGGCCGCCAACAAACTGGTCATGCCCGAAGCCATCACCTACAAATCGTTTGATGGCCTCGAAATCCCGGCTTTTCTCTATCGTCCTGAAAAGCCCAACGGCGCGGCCATCATGCATCCGCATGGCGGCCCCTCCTCGCAATATGCCTTCGAGTGGGACGTGCTGGCCCAATACCTGGTTGCCAAGGGCTACACCTTCATTGCCCCCAACTATCGCGGCTCTACTGGCTACGGTATTGAATTTGAGCATCTCAATTACAACGACTGGGGTGGCGGAGACACCCGCGACTGCATCGCGGCAGCCAAATACCTGCAAACCCTGCCCGGTCTCGACGCAACCCGCATCGCCAGCATGGGTGGCTCGTATGGCGGCTACCTGACCCTGTGCGTCCTCGCGCGCGACCTCGAATATAACTTCGCCTGCGGCATCGCCAAATACGGCGACAGCAACCTGGTCAGTTCGTGGGCCCAATGCAAGCGCGAACTACGCCTGTATACCGAAATCTTCCTCGGCCACCCGGCCAAAAACCGCGCCGTCTACCAGGCTGGCTCCCCCATCGAAGACTTTCACAACATCCGCAAACCCGTCCTGCTCCTGCACGGCCTGGATGACGATGTCGTCCCGCCCGAAGCCTCCGAAGAAATCGCTCACGAACTCAAACGGCTTGACAAAACCTACGAATACAAAACCTACAGCGGTGAGCCGCATGGCTTCCTCATGCGCGCCACGCAGATGGACGCTTACGAGCGACTCGAGCGTTTTTTGGATTGGCATTTGTTGCCTTGAAATTGGTTGTAAAACTGAATTATATATTGGCTACACGAAGATAAAAGAAGGTGAAAAATGGCTGGCTTTTTCCGTTTCGACGACTTAACCTGGCCCGAAGTGGCCGACCTGCCCCGCGACCTTCCCCTCATCCTGCCGCTCGGAACGGGCTACCCCGAGCCTGACATCGAAAAGGCCCTGTTATTTCCAACCCGCATCGGCCTGCTGCCGCCTTTCCCGTTTGGTTGGCCCGGTTCCGGGCTGGAAGTTCCGCCGCCCGTCCTGGGCGCATATCTCAAAAACCTGCTCGATTCCCTGCGCGACGACGGCTTCACCCGCGTCTACGCCCTCACACCGCCGGGACTTGACCTCGGCCTGGGTACCTCGCAGCTATCCATCCTGTCACCTGATGCCTCGCACCTGATACCCCCAAATAGTGAACGCGAAAAAGTCGTCATCATCCCCATCGGCCACACTGAACAGCACGCCCTGCACCTGCCCCTCTCGGTCGATACGCTCATCATCGATGCCATTGCCAACGGCGCAGTCCAGATGGCTCCAGATATTGGCTACACGCTGCCAGTCATGCCGTACGGAGTCAGCACGCACCGCGAATCCTTTGCCGGGACAATGAACGCAGGGGGCCGCGCTTTCGAGGATTTCTGGTTGGCAGTCGTCGATACGCTCGTCGCGCGCGGGTTTGACCGCTTCTACCTGATGAGCGGGCATGGCGGCAACTCGTCCTTCCTGGTCAATGTGGTCAAATACGCCGGGGACAAACACAAGCGTATTTTCTGCGCCACCGCCTGGTTGCACACCTCCGGCCCGACAGGTGTGGCCGCGCTCGAAAAGCATCGCGAATCGCCTATCGGCGGGATGGGCCATGCCTGCGAACTGGAAACTTCGATGATTCTGGCCCTGCGCCCCGACCTTGTCCACATGGACAGGGCCAGGGACGATGTAGATTTCATCGCCTCCCCCAACTACTACATGGACTGGGTCGAGGGCGGCGCACTCGTGGCGAATCCGCCCTGGGATGACGATTCAGTCTACGGGGCGTATGGGGCAGGCAGTCTCGGCACAGCGGAAAAAGGCCAAATCTGGCTTAACGCAGCCATAGCGGAAAAAGTCGAACACATCTGCGAAATCCACGAACAGCACCGGCGACGCGAGGAACGCCGCCAGGCCGGATACGGCAACTGGGGCAAGAAATAAAAAGGCAGCCTTGCGGCTGCCTTTGCTAGCGGGCGCGCTCCTGTTTCTGCCAGTAAGCGCGGTCTTTGGGGTCTTCGGCGTCGAGCAGGCGTACATCGACATCCTGACGGATATTGTTACCGTGAGACTGCCACAGGTCACCCGCCAGTTTGCGGGCATCGGCACGCACACCCTGGCGCGCAAAATACTCGCAGATGCGCGCCACGTCGCGCTCGAACATCTTGAAGGCATTGCGGTTGCCGTCCGTGCTAACTACCTGGGGGAAGTCGATCAGCGTTATCTCACCCTCCCAGTAGAGGATGTTGTAGGCCGACAGGTCGCCGTGGACGCGCCGGTTGGCGAGCAGGATGTCGAGGTTGCGCAGTACCCGCTCAAAAAGCGCCCGGGCCTCGGCCCGGTCGAGCGAGACTTCGCTCAGGGTCGGCGCACAGCCCAACTCGTCGCCGATATAACCCATCAGGATGGCGTTCTTCTGCATGGCGTAGGCTTCCGGCACGTCGGCGCCCGCGCTGTGCAGGGTTTGGATGGATGTGAATTCGTGCGCAATCCACGAGGTGTGGCGCAGTTCTTCACCGTAGGCCGTGCGCTTGGCCATGGCATGCAGGTCGCCGTCGTTGATGATGTGGCGGCCTTCGTCGTCGAGGTCTGTGCGGCCCTCGCGGTAGGCGGCGTCGTTCTTCAGGTTGCGCAACATGCGCGGACGGTAAACCTTGGCCGCCACCAACCCGCCGCCGGGGATGGCTATCCCGGCCTGGCACTGGTAGACCGAGGCTTCCTTGCCGCCCTTGACGCGCCGCAGGACGTCTGATATCCACTGGTGTTCGTAAAACTCACCCAGCGAATCAAGCAGCCACCACGACTCGAAGCGGGCGGCCTTGTAGGTGAACTTGAACCCGGCGGCTGAATCATCCTGCTTGCGCAGGAATTCCTGCTCAGACCCGGGCAATTTCTTCGGATTGCGGTGCGGATAACGCTGCCGTCCCGTCTCGTCCAGGTCGAAGTCGTCGAGTTCGTCGTAGAGATTGTAAGCATTATTTGTATTCATGGTTTGTAATCGTTGTGAAATTAAAGCAAAAACCGCAGGTTAACCTGCGGCAAAAGGGAAAACAAAAGCCGCAGGGCAAGCGCACCTGCGGCAAAATATCAATCCAGGCCCGGCGTTATCAGACCAGGGCAGACTCCACAGGAGGCGCAACAAAAACGGTATTTCGAGAGATGGCTTTCATTCGATTGTGCCTCCTTTCTTGGTAAGTATAGAGTAAGATTTCGAGATTCTAGCATGTTTGTGGCAAGTGTCAAGGTTGTTCAGGCAAACAGGCCAAACAGTAACCCTCCGAGAGCGAGTAGGACCAGCGCCAGAACCGCAGACAGGGCCAGGAGGCTGTAATACAACTTTCGCAGGATGTGCCAGGCATCCGAAAACCAGCCCTGCAACGCCAGCGCAACCATGCCAAGAGTCGCCAGCAGCGACAGGAGTGGCAGGATAAAGAGTGGACGCGCTTCGCCGGGCAGGCCAAAGAAGAGCAACAACTGCGAATCGCCGTCAAGGTAGGCAATTACGACGGCAACATAGGCCACCAGGAAAATTGTCAGCAACGCGCCGTTCAACAACGCCAACGGGCTGGCCAGCCGCAACAGGCAACCCGGTTGCGGCGCTTCGGTGTCCTGCGAACGGAAAAGGCTGACAAACCAGGCCAGGGGCAGAAAAACCCAGGCCGAGCCGAGAACAACCAGAAGTCCGAGCAGCCCAAAGACTCCGGGCAGCACCCCGTCATCCAGGCGCAGCAACTTGAAGGTCAGCGGCAGGATGATTAAGTCGCGTGGGGCAAAAAAGGTCGGGGACTGGTAATCAGCCAGGCAGGCGGTATCCGGCGCTCGGGATGGCGCTTCCCAAAAATCCTGAATAATATGGTCGCTACACGCACTGTCAAATAGTTGGCCGTGCGCGCCCCAGGGGAAAAGCACCTGGTAAGCGTTGGAGAGATTTCCCGCCACCATGCGGGCGTAAGATTCTGGCGTCACCGGGTCGAAGCCGCCTGAAAGCAGCAGGGTCGGCACGTCACTCTGCACAGGCCGATTGACCTCCTCATCCGGCAAGAGCGGGACATTCCAGTCGGCGCAAGCCTGCAAAATCAGTTCCGGATTATCCTGGTTGAATTCGACAATCTCAGGCTGGATACCGCTGTAGTCCACATCCTGCGGGTCGAAAAAACCGTCTTCGGCGCACATGACCGAATAGTACATGCCATAACTCATGGTGCGGTCAAAAACAAAGAAAGACAGAATTTTGCTTATCATTTCAAAATCACCGCGCTGGGCGTCGTAAATGATGCGCGGCATCAGGCGGGCCAGGGTCTGGTCGTAAAGCATCTGGAACGCGGTGCCGTAAAACGATTGCCCATCGAGCAGGGCCGGGTGCTCGATGTCTGTATCCAGGTCGCGTATCATAATGCTGGCAGGGTTTTCGTCCATCTTGCGGACGGTTTCGTAAAAAACCTGCTCCAGGTTGGGATAATGCTGGTTGCAAACCGGGTCGGCCTGGCAAGAATCGAAAAAATAGCGGAAGGCGCGGTCTTCATGACGAATCAACCCGACAAAAAGGTTGACTTCAGCCGGGACGACCCCATCGAGCACGACGCTGCGCAGGCTTTCAGGGTACAGGCGCATATAGTGCTGGGCCAGGAGCGTGCCATACGAAACACCATACAAATTGATGCTGTCGTAGCCGAGGGCCAGGCGCAGGGATTCGATGTCACGCGCATTTTCCACGCTGTTAAAATCTGCCAGCGAAATTCCGTCGGCGCGCAGGCGTTCGGCGCAGCCCAACAGCGCCTCGCGCGAACGGCGCTGCGCTTCGTCATCTTCCAAAACCAGGTTCAGGGTTTCGAGGCTGTATTCATCAAATTCGTGGCAATACAGGGCCGGTTCGGAATGGAGCGTGCCGCGCTGTTCGAGCAGGACGAAGTCGCGGTTGCGGGCCAAGCGATGGTTGCCGAACAGGTACGAAGTATAGAAGTCAATCGTCGAGCCGCCGGGGCCGCCCTGAGCGAAGAATATCGGGTCGGGATAGGGCGCAAAATCACTGGCCTTGATGACCACCACTGCCAGGCGGATTGTCTTGCCCTGCGGGTCGTCATAGCGGGCCGGGACAGTCAGGTAATAACACAGGACGTCCCGCCCGGCGGCCAGGCCGGGGGGCAAGTCCACCATGCAGGTTGTCTCTTGCAAGTTGGGTGAACCCGCCTGCATCGGCGCAGCGGCAGGCAAGACCAGCAACGAAAACAAAGCCAACAGAACCAGGATGTGTTCTCTCTTCATCGGGCAACTCCATCGTAAAATTCAGAATTCGGGGTAGTGTAGCACATTCCGGCGGTTAAAAGCCAAAAGGACAGGAGTTTTCCTGTCCTTTGTGTGAGTGCGCTGGAGAGGACTTGAACCTCCACGCCTTGCGGCACATGGCCCTCAACCATGCCTGTCTGCCAATTCCAGCACCAGCGCGAGCAGGGAAGTATTATAATCGCCTTCGTAAACCTGTCAAGCAAAATTCAAACCAACGGGAAGAGACGATGAAATTCAAAATAATTCTAGCAGGCTTGTTTATTTTGTTGATTTTGTGCGTATTGGGAACGGCCATGGTTGGCTATTCGAACATTCGCTACACCTCTCAAAATGCAGTGCTGCGTTACATCAGCGAGCACAAAGACGATATTTCGGTGGCCTGTTTCGACCCGGCCAATCCGCAGGCCGGTTTCTACCATAACGAGACCGAAGCCTACCCGCAGGCGTCCACCTTCAAGATTTTGCTACTGCTCGGTTACGCCGAACAGGTCGAAGCCGGACTGCTCGACCCCGAGGAACAAATTCCCCTCTCGGCGCTGGAGGCCTACCACATGCCCGGCACCGACGGCGGCGCGCATCCCGAATTTCTGAAGTCGCTCGGCGAGGAGCGCGAAACCGCCAGCCTGTCCGAAGTCGTGGGCGGGATGATAACCTACAGTTCCAACGCCGCCGCCGACTATGTGCTCTCGCGCCTGGGCGGGGTGGATTGGAACAACCTGTACAGTCGCCTCGGGCTGGAACAAACCAGCCTGCCGCACTCGTACCTGGGCCTGTATCTCTACATCTCCAATCACGACACCGGGACCTACGACCTGATTTCGCTCGGCCCTGAAGAAACCCTGGCCGAACAAATCCGCCTGGAGAAGTTGTTCGTCAACGACCTCGAGTGGCGCGATGCCGAACTGAAATATCTGGCAAACTTTACCAACCAGCCCGGTGTGGAAGTCCAGGAGACAGTCACGTCTGATTTTGGCGTCCGCGCCAGCGCAAGCGACCTGTCTAAAACCATGCTGGCAGTCTTTGGCTACAGCGATGCGCTTTCGCCGGAAGCGCAGGCCATCGCCCGCCAACACCTCGAATGGCCGATGCAGCGCAACCCCGACAACACCAAAACCTTCAAGACCCTGGCGGTCAAAAACGGGGCCTGGCCCGGCGTGCTGACATCCGCCTGGTATGCCGAACCGCTGGACGCCGACCCACGTGTGCTGGTCGTGCTCTACCGCAACGTGCCCCGCGATTTTTGGAATGCCTGGCTGGCTTCGTTCAGCCAGCAAATGCTCGAAGTCAACGTGCTGACCAGCGCAAACTGCGGTCTGTACGCCGATGCTCTCGCGCCCTGATCGCCCGTGCGCCCAAAGAACGGTTATACTTCAGCAAAATTTAATCACAGGAGTTTGAGCAATGGCAAAAATTGCACTCGATGCGATGGGCAGTGACGAATACCCGATTCCCGACGTGACCGGGGCTGTGCAGGCCGCCCGCGAATACGGCGTGGAGGTCATCCTGGTGGGAGACGAGGAAAAAATCAAACCTGTGCTGGACGGCCTGAATCCCGGCGGGTTGGCAGTCAGCATCGTCCACGCGCCCGAAATGCTGACCATGGAAGACAAGGGCGTCGCCCTGGCGCTCAAAGCCCGCCGCCCCAACGCCAAAAATTCGATGGCCGTCGGCATCGACTTGGTCAAGAACGGACAGGCAGACGCCTTCGTCACAGCCGGGAACACCGGCGCGGCCCTGGCAACGGCTTACTTCCGCCTGGGGATGATTGAAGGGGTCGACCTGCCCGCCCTGGCTCCCGTCTTTCCCACCGCCACCGGCTCCTGTGTTGTGCTCGACATTGGCGCAAACCCGGATGTCAAAGCCGACAACCTGCGCCAGTTTGCCATTATGGGCAGCATCTATGCCGAAAAAGTGCGCGGGGTCAAAAACCCGAAAGTCGGCCTGCTCTCGAACGGAGAGGAAGAAGGCAAGGGCAACAACCTTGTGCGCGAGGCCACCCCGTTGCTCAAGAACGCGGGCCTGAATTACTTCGGCAGTGTCGAGGGCAAGGAAGTTATCGGCGGCAAGGTAGATGTGGCCGTCACCGACGGATTCACCGGCAATGTCATGCTCAAGTCCTCCGAGGCGGTCGCCAAACTGATTGTCGACAAAATCCGCGAGGCCATCAAGAGCGGCGGCCCGCTGGCCCTGCTGGGCGGGATACTGGTCAAACCGGCTCTCGGCAAAATTAAGAAACTGCTCGACCCGGCCGAGGAAGGCGCCGCCCCGCTCCTGGGAGTCAACGGGCTGGTATTCATCGGCCATGGACGTTCCGACGCTTTCGCCATTAAAAACGCCATCCGCGTGGCGAAGAACGCCGTAGAGGCCAACGTGTTAAAAGCCATGCGTGACGGAATTTCAGAACGCCTGAATTAGTGCCCTTTTCGGGGTAAGTTGGCCGAACAGGCTAAAAACAGTACCGAGACCAATCCATTTTCTACCAAGGACTCTTATATGGATAAAAAACGTGTTGTCATCACCGGCATGGGCGTTGTCAGCGTGCTCGGAACCGGCCTGCCCGCCTTTTGGGACGGCCTGCTCAACGGGCGTTCCGGCATCCGGCGCATTACCCAGTTCGACGCCAGCACTTTCCCCTGCCAGATTGCCGGGGAAGTGCCCGACTTTGTCCCCGAGAATTTCATGGACCGCAAGGAAGCCCGCCGCGTGCCGCGCTCGGCCCAGTTGGCCTACGCCGCCGCAAAAATGGCCGTCGACGACTCCGGCCTGCCCACACCCCTGCCCGAGCCGGAACGTTCCGGCGTGGCCTTTGGGACAGCCATCGGCGGCATGGATCGCGTGGACGAAGGCATAAAAACCATTCGCAGCCACGGATACGACCGCCTGAACCCGTTCACCGTGCCGACCTCCCTGCCCAATACCTCCGCCTACCTGATTTCGCAGGAATTCCAGTGTCTTGGGCCGACCATCACCGTCGGCACAGCCTGCGCCACCGGCACCCAGGCCGTCGGCGAAGGCCTCGAGATGATTCGCCGCGGCGCAGCGGATGTGGTCATCGCGGGCGGCACGGAAGGATTAATCCAGGATTTCGCCATCGGCGGGTTTTGCGCCATGCGCGCCCTGCCGGTCAATTACAACGACAATCCCGAAAAAGCCTCGCGCCCCTTCGACAAAGACCGCGAGGGATTCATCTACTCGGAAGGCGCGGCGGCCCTGGTGCTCGAATCGCTCGAACACGCCCTGGCTCGCGGCGCGCGGATTTACGCCGAGCTGGTCGGCCAGGCCTCCTCGTCAGACGGATTCCACATGGCCCAGCCCGACCCGGTCGCGGCCGGCCCCGCCCGCGCCATGAAGTGGGCCATCGCCGACGCCGGGTTAAAGCCCGAAGATGTCGATTACATTAATGCCCACGGCACATCCACCCCGCTCAACGACCTGACCGAAACCCGCGCCATCAAGGCTGTCTTTGGCGACCACGCCTACAAACTCGCCATCTCATCCATCAAGTCGATGATTGGGCACGCCATGGGCGCATCTGGCGCGCTGGAAACGATTGCCTGCGCCAAAATCATCAGCGAAGGCATCATCACCCCCACCATCAACTACGAAACCCCCGACCCCGAACTTGACCTGGACTACGTCCCCAACACGGCCCGCAAACAACAGGTCAATGTCGCCCTGTCCAACTCCTTCGGCCTGGGCGGGCAAAACGCCTGCGTCGTCTTGAAACGCTATCCATAATATACCCCGGGAGTCAAAAGTCTCCAGACTTTTGACAGTCAACTCCGCTCACAATAAGGAACTCGCCATGAACATCATCACCAACGAAAAAATTATCAAGCGCAATACCACCATTGGGCGCTACGCCACCCTGGTCGCCCTGCTCATCCTTATAGGCGGCATGTATATCACCTTCGCCTTCCCCGAAGACCCGCAATACGTCACCATCGCCTTTGCCGCCCTGTTGGTCGGATTCCTGCTCTCGCAGTTCGGCATCTACTTTGGCAACCGCTGGGGACGCCACCCGCGAGTCGATGAACGCCTGACCACCGCCCTCAAGGGAATGAACAAGGATTACACCCTTTACCATTACACTACCCCTGTTTCACACCTGCTGGTCGGCCCCGCCGGTGTCTGGATACTCGAACCCTACTACCAGCGCGGCACAATCACCTACGAAAAAGGACGCTGGCGTCAGCGCGGCGGCGGCCTGCTGCTCAGTTACCTGAAAATATTCGCCCAGGAAGGCCTGGGCCGCCCCGATATTGAAATCGATGCCGACACCCAGACCCTGCAAAAACACCTGACCAACCTGCTTGGTGCAGACAACGTACCCCCCATCAAAGCCGTCCTGGTCTTCACCGACGACCGCGCCGACCTGCAAGTCGAAGATACGCCCCATCCGGCGCTCAAAGCCCACGCGCTCAAAGAATTCCTGCGAAAAACCGCCAAGTCTGACCCCCTGCCCACCCCCGACTACAAACGGGTCATGGACGTCTTGCCCCAGGAATAGCTCAAATTTTGGCTATGCCCGAAATCGACAAAATCATCCGCAGCAAACGCAAAACCATCGCGCTGGTCATCCAACGCGATGGTTCTTTGATAATCCGCGCCCCGCTGCGCACGCCCGAAAAAACCATCCACGAACTGGTCGAGCAAAAATCGGACTGGATTACCCGCAGCCAGGACAAAATGCGCCGCAACCAGCCCGCCCAACGCCAGTTCGCCGACGGCGAGACCTTCCCGTTGATGGGCAAACCCTACCCGCTCAAAATCGTCAAAAGCCAGCGTGCCAGCCTGACCTTCGAGGGCGGCACATTCCTGCTGGCCGAAAAAGCCCGTCCAAGCGCCCGAGAAGCCTTCACCCGCTGGTACAGGCAGATGGCCGGGTTGCTCCTACCGGGCCGCGTCGAAACCCTCGCCAAGCAGCACAAATTCAAGCCCGCGAAAATCCGCATCACCTCGGCCCGCACGCGCTGGGGTTCGTGCAGCAGCACCGGAACCATCTCGCTCACCTGGCGGCTCGTCATGGCCCCGCCCGAAGTCATCGACTACATCGTCGTCCACGAACTCGTCCACCTCAAAATCAAAAACCACTCCAAGACCTTTTGGGATGCCGTCGCCGCCCTGATGCCCGACTATAAAGAACACGCCAAATGGCTCAAGCAACACGGCCAAACCCTGGATATCTAACATGAACATCGAAAGCCTGCACACCCGCCCCCTCCCCGCCCAACCCTGGGCCGAAGGTGAAAAAATCCCCTGGAACGACCCGGCCTTCAGCCAACGCATGTTGCGCGAACACCTCTCACAAGCGCACGACGCCGCCAGCCGCCGCGCCAAAATCATCAAAAAACACATCCGCTGGATACATGATTTTGTCCTGGCCGGAAACCCGTCCCGTGTCCTCGACCTGGGCTGCGGCCCCGGCCTGTACTGCGCGGAACTGGCCGCGCTCGGGCACGCGTGCCACGGTATCGACTTTTCTCCCGCCTCCATAGAATACGCCGTTAAAAACGCCCCTGCGAACTGCTCCTACACTCTCGGCGACTTACGGACAACAGACTTCCCGCCCGGCTTCGACCTGGTACAGTTTATCTTTGGTGAGTTCAACGTCTTCAACCCCGCTCACGCCCGCGAAATCTTGCAAAAGACCCACGCCGCCCTGCTCCCCAATGGACAAATCCTGCTCGAACTGCAAACCTTCGACGCCGTCGAGCAAATGGGCAACATGCCGTCTTCCTGGTATTCATCACCAGGCGGCCTGTTCAGCGACTCGCCCCACCTGTGCCTGATGGAAGCCTTCTGGGACGAAGAACAATCTGCCGCCACCGAACGCTACATTATCATCGAAAACAACGGCCAGGTCACCCGCTACGCTTCCACCACCCTGGCCTACACCGAAGAAGCCATCGCCGCCCTGCTGGAAAAAGCCGGCTTTCGCCAGGTAAACTTCCACGCCTCGCTGACCGGCGAAACATCCGAAAGTCCCGAAGACTTCCTGGTCGTCACCGCCCGCCGATAGCCGAATCTGCTTTACTGCCAAATCTTTTGGAGACAAACACACCGGCCGGGCCAGCCAGCAGGAACGCGAAAATCGCCGCCAGCGCCAACCCAGCTAACCCCAACACCCCCGTCCAAATAAAGGCAAACGTCGGCCCAAGGTTGACAACTGTTTCGCCATTAGAATCCAGGCAGATGAGTTCATATGCCGTTGCCGGCATATCGACCCCGCGCTCATCCCTGATAGTGGTGGCGTAAGTATAAAGTCCTGGTTTTGTTCCTTCGGGGCATAGATACCCGCCAACAGTTTCAACAACAAAATCAGTTTGCGATGTAAAGCCGGCCGTCATCATGCCAACAGGAGCCAGGCAAGAGCACATGGCGCTGAATAAAACAACCCATACAATACAACCAACCGCCATGCCTTTTTTCATAGCCGCTCCTTAAGCGAAAGAAATATCAAAATTCAGTATAGCATGCCTGTCAAGCACAAAAAAGAAGCCGATGGAGTTCATCCATCGGCTTTGTTACACTTATTTTAAGTTGTCTTTACCGTTGCAGTTGCACCCCTTTTCGAATCACTTACCAAATCATCTCTCACTTGCAACGTACTTACCAACAAAACACTCTTGCCGAGGAAAGGACGGGAAACCTTCTTCGTGTCGAGGTGGACATCTGGGAGCGGCCTTCTTGCGGCATCACCAGGAGGATACTCACACCCCGGCCTTTCCCCTCATGCTGTACGGTTCCATTGTTTCGATATGAACCTCCTTTCTTGCGAATGGAAGTAACTTCTAAAGACATCATACAATAAAAACACCTGTTTTGTTCCTTAAAGTTTGCTTGCACATCTGTAAGCGCTTGTCTGGACAGAAAAATCCGCCATTCATTGTAGAATTTAATATCCCCGTTCAAAATCAACCCGATACTTAACAGGCTGACCTTCCGCGTAGCGAAGGTAGTTTTCGACGAACAGGCGCGCAATTTGGACCGGAAAACTCGGCGCGGAGGTATGGCTGGTAATCATGAGGTTCGGCGTCGTCCAAAACGGATGTGCGGGCGGTAGCGGTTCCTGCTCGAAAACATCCAGCACCGCCCCGGCCAGCGCGCCCGATTGCAGGGCCGCGATTAACGCCACTTCATCCACCGCCGAGCCGCGCCCAACATTGATGAACAAAGCGTGGGCAGGCAGCCGGGCCAGCAGGGCCGCATCAACCACCCGGCGCGTTTCAGGCGTGGCGGGCAGGCTCGAAACCAGGTAATCCAGGCCGGAGGCAAAATCAGGCAACTGCCCGGCCTGAAAATACTCGTCCACATATTCGCAATCTTGGCTGGCGCGGGTGTGACCGCGCACCTTCATCTCGAAAAAACGGGCCGTGCGCGCCAGTTCCGCGCCAATCGAGCCGACTCCCAGCAGGCCAATCGTCTTGCCGCGCAGTGTTCCGGTCAGGGTCGCGTCCCAGCGGGCCTCCTGCTGGGCGGCAAAACGCTGCAAGACCTTGCGCTCGTGGAGCAGCAAATACGCCAGCACAAACTCAGACATCAGCCCGCCAAAGACCCCGCGCGCGTTGCTCAATACATAATCCCGGCGCAGGGATGCGTCCAGCAGCGGCTCGACCCCGGCCCAGGTGGATTGCGCCCACTTCAGGCCGCGCAAATCTGGCAAATGGGCGCGAATCAAATCCGGTTCGCCAAAGACAATCTCGGCCAGGGCAAAATTCCCGGCCTGTGCGCCGTCCAGGATATGCAAATCGGGCAGTTGCGCCGCCTCGAGCAGGGAGCGGTAAGTATCGGCCTGCTTTGAAAGAATTAAAAGCTCAGGCATAAACACTCGCCTACAACGTGCCGCGAACCATGCCGCCGTCGACCGTCAGCATGACGCCGGTAATATAACTGGCCGCCGGCGACACCAGGAAGGCCGCGGGTCTGGCAAACTCATCCGGCTGCGCCATGCGCCCCAGCGGCGACTCGGCCATTTGTTTGTCGATTTCCTGCTCAATCGTCGTGCCGTTCTGCCCGGCGCGGAAGGTCATCAACTCGGTCACGCGCTCGGTTTCCGTCCAGCCGGGCAAAATCGAATTGAAACGAATCCCTTCCCGGCCCAGTTCCAGCGCCAGGGTCTTGGTCAGCCCAACCGTCGCCGCGCGGATGCTGTTCGAAAGCACCAGGTTCGGGATGGGCTGTTTGACCGAGTACGAGGTGATCGTCAGAACCGCCGCCGCGTCAGACTGGCGCAAATGCGGCAGGGCTGCCCGAATCAGGCGCACATGGCTCATCAGCGAAAGGTCTATCGCCTTCTGCCAGGCCGCCTCGTCAAAAGACTCGAACGCGCCCGCAGGCGGCCCGCCGGCGTTGGTAATCAGGATGTCCAACCCGCCCAGCCTTTCGACCGTTTCGGCAATCACCCGCTCCGCCGCGCCGGGTTCGGTTATATCGGCGGAAATCGCGACTCCCCCCAGCCCTTCCGCCGCGATACGGAGTTTCTCCCCGCCCCGGCTGTTGAGCGCAACCCGCGCCCCTTCAGCAGCCAGAGTTTTTGCGGTCGCATATCCCAACCCGCGCGAAGCCCCGGTGATGAGGGCGCGTTTTCCAGAAAGTCCTAAATCCATGTTTTACCTCCAGTAACCAGTGTTCAGTATCCGGCGTACACGCCCTGAGCGGAGGCGCAGCCGAAGTCGAAGGGCCTTAACCAACCTACCAACCGCCAATCTCCACCTTGAAATCCCAAACATCCCCGTCCGTCCAATTGGCCTCGACCCAGCGTTTGACTGTTTCGAGCGCCGATTGCAGGAAGGCGGGATCGTTGCCAATCATCGCGCAGCCAATCAGCGTTTCACCCCATTGGTCGTTCAGCCCGACCTCTGCCACGGACAAGTTGAACTCGCGCCGCAAGCGATTGATGAGCGGCTTGATGCGTCCGCGTTTCTCTTTTAGCGAAGCGCATCCCGGCAGGCGCAGGTGAATGGTCAGGGTCGCAATCATCAATGCAAGATTTCCCGGTCGGCCTGTTCCGCCTCCTCGTAGATTTTGCGCACCTCGGCCTTGATTTCGGCGCTGGCACTGGGAGTCAGGGTGATAAATTTGACCAGGTCACGGGCCTGGCGCAGCAAATCCTTGACCCCGGCGATATACGAAAAGTCATATTTGCCTTCGGGCGGCACAGGCAGGTCACGCGCCTTTTGAATCAAGGCCCGCGCGCGGGTAATTCGCTCAGCAGCAGGGATAAGTTTT
>Ga0208244_100501_pt1 | contig 37053 bp, 28 predicted proteins | sample SubbioCR12Aug_5A_FD_184828 | JGI IMG/M metagenome (GOLD analysis project Ga0208244, IMG submission 184828) | Serpentinite rock and fluid subsurface biosphere microbial communities from McLaughlin Reserve, California, USA - CR12Aug_5A (SPAdes) | ecosystem: Environmental > Terrestrial > Deep...
TATGGATGAGTTCAGGGAATGGCAGGCGGTTCAAAATGCCTCCGCCGACAGCGGCCAGGTGGTCGCGCTTAACAGCTAAACAACAGGATTTGCCGGATCGAATTTACAGCAAAATTTGGACTTGACCCCCCGACCTGGGCTCGAACCAGGGACACACGGATTAACAGGCTCCACCATTGATTCAATACTGGCGCGGGTTTGAGTGACATTTTTGCTCCGCAAAGTGCATAAAAATAGCCTTGATTTGGCGCGGGTTTCAGAAGTTTAGCGGAGAAAATTCTAGATAGATACGTACGAACTATTATTAAACTGGCCTTCGCAACTACTTCATTGATTTTCAACCATTACAGGATCTGTTTGTTTGGGAACGGTATCAATGATTAGCATTGGCACCATGGTTGCAGGTAAGCTCATACGTACACAAGTATTCTGACAGTATTCGCGCCAGTATGGCCAAACATGATAAGGAGCATTTACACGTCCAAATTCTTTAATTTCGTCATTCGAAAGTTCTTCTTCAGCTTTAATCAAATACTCAACGCAGAAAATGGCAGTAATCTCAGATGCTAAATTACTTTTAACCCATTCTTCGTTCTTCATTTCGTCATCACTTGGTATGCCCTTAATGTAGCGCATACCAGCTTGAATGAAATACCTTAAAAATTGATGAGTTGCAGTATTTTCAGTTATCGACTTTTTATCCACGCGGAGTGTGTCAATTCTGAACTGACCACTTAACTGCTGATTCCCAATTAAAGGATCGAATTCATTCAGAAACGCAGAACTGCTAGCGTGTAAGTAAATGCTTTGAAGATCTAGCCTTCTGGCGATATTTTTTGCTTGAATAACCATTTGTTACGCGCTTAATTCCTCGGTAAAACGCCAATGTTCATCATTCGCTCCTGAAGCCGGGAGGAACTTAACAACATTATTTCCAGTTATTACTGGTTTGGCATTCATTAGATAAGGTAGGTGCTCCAGAGGCTCGCACACTACTTCGAGTGTCTGCCATGGTTGCATGGACTTAGCTACATCCTTCTTGCGGAATATTACGTCAAAGTCATAGCCAATAGCTTTGCAGATATCATGAATTGTGCGCAGAGTGAGGTTTTCCATACCAGACAAAACTCGACTAATCCGACTTTTTTTCCATCCAAGCAATTCTGCCAGTTCAGAACGGGTTGTTTCTGAATAAGCTACAAGCGTGGCTAAATTTGTCCCTACTTCATCTTTCTTAATAGATAAATCATCGGCTTCGAGCACGGCTAAAATGTCGGCAAAGTCTGCCTCTTTGTTGTCAACACCTAACTCTTGTAATTTATCTTTAACTTTCATATCGTCACCATCTTTATCAAATTGTGTTCTTGGCATAATAGAAAACTTTCGCAAGCATTTTCTAAGTCTATTTTTTCGCCGCTCGTCAGTTTGTCTTTGCGTTTTGATAGTCCGTAAAAAATAACGATGGTTTTGTCTGCACCATAGCAAAAATAAATGCGAACATTACCACTTGGCCAGATTCGATATACTTTTTGTTCTTGTCCGTTAGAAGGGCGTTTAAATGTATGACACTCATGACATTTTTTACTATCGTATATATCCTGAAGAGGCTTGCCGAGACATGCGAATCTGATTAGTTTGGCCATGCCGCTTATTAAGTGCTTGCCATCCACTTGTTCCATGTCCAATACCGAAGTTAATAACTTACAGCTCTTGGAGTTATTCTCCGCACACCAACCACAAACTTTCCAGCCATTTATACAGCCTGTGAGTTCTTGAGCATTTGGCTCAAAATCAGACAACTTAAATTTTCTTAGATGGAACACCGGATTGTTCACTTATATGTTAACTATGTCAAATTTTTATAGGTTTAGTTCGTGAAAGTAGAATTTTTTTATATGGTTAATCGTTTTAATTATTGTTTAAGCAAGTGGAGGTTACCACTTATTTTTTATATGCCAAAGCTATAGACATAGCTAGCATCCGGCGAATAAATAAGCTTGGTAACTATATTGCGGAGAGAGGCTAGAGTTGCGGAGCAAAATGAAAAGGCTGACATTGCTGTCAGCCTTATAGATACTGGCTCCCCGACCTGGGCTCGAACCAGGGACACACGGATTAACAGTCCGTTGCTCTACCGACTGAGCTATCGGGGAATCGATAGAAGGCGCAATAATACTGACTTGGCGGCCTGAGGTCAACATTGGACGAGGATAAATTATGAAAAAATACAGACGAATTCTGATCGCCATTCCTATCATATTGATTGTATTGGTAGTCATCCCGTTTTTGATTCCCATGAGTTCGTACATTGCAAAAGCGGAGCAGGCGGCGAGCGATGCTCTGGGAGTGCCGGTGAAGATCGGCGGCCTGCGCGTGGCGTTGTTGCCGACGCCGCGACTTAATGTCAGCGATGTGGTGGTGGGCAAGGATGAGGACTTTACGGTGGAGGATGTGGCGGTGGTGCCGGCGATTTTTTCGTTGTTCTCCGATGTGAAGACAATTTCGAGCCTGAAGGTGAAGCGGCCGGTCATCAAGAAGTCGGCGCTGGAGATCATCTCAGCGTTGGGCAAGGGCGATGAACCTGCATCGGAACCCGCCAGCGTGACCATACGCGAAATCAGCATCAGCAAGGCGAGGCTGGTCTGGCCGGATATGGAGTTGCCGGAATTGAATGTGGATATCCTGATGACACCCGAAAACAAGCCGGAATCTGCACAGATTGCCACAGTGGATAACAAGGTGAAGATCGACCTGATTCCTGAAGAGGGCAGGCAGCTTATCACCATGACTGCAAGAGGCTGGACTTTGCCTGTGGGCGTACCTTTGCTGATCGACAAGCTGGATAGTGAGATGGTGTTGGTCGATAGCCGGCTGGATATTCAGAAACTGGATATTGAGCTCTATGAGGGCAAGGTCAGCACCAATGCGGTTCTGAGCTGGCAGAAGAATTGGGAGCTGAACGGCAAGCTGAATGTTGCTGGCGTTGAGGTGGCGAAGCCGGTGAGCATGGTCAGCAAATCGACGCAGTTAAGCGGCAAGCTGAGTGGTGACGGCAGCTACAAGGCATCCGCGAAAGAGCCGGCAAAGCTGATGGACCAGCTTTACGCGAATTTCAGGTTCAAGGTGCTGAATGGGGTGCTGGATGGTGTCGACCTGGCAAAAGCGGCGACATTGCTCGGCAGCAAAGGCGGCATGGAAGGGCAAACCCGGTTTGATACGTTGACCGGTGTGCTGAATGTTGCCGGCAAGCAATACCATCTGCGCAATCTGGATATCGTCTCCGGCCTGCTCAAGGCGAGCGGTGATGTCAAAATCAAGCCGAACAAGGAGCTCGACGGCGAGGTCAAGGTGGAGGTCAAGAAGGGTGCAACGCTGGCGGCAATCCCGCTACAGGTTTCCGGCACTACGGAAAAGCCCATGGTGTTCCCCACCAAAGCCGCAATGGCTGGAGCTGCAGCCGGCACAGCGATACTCGGCCCCGGCGTCGGGACCAGTCTCGGCATACAGGCAGCAGACAAGATTAAAGGCTTGTTTGGCAGCGATAAGGATGAATGACGGATATTTGAAATACAGCCGGACTCTGGGTTTAACCGGCCTATATGCCAAGGAGCCCGGGCAGGTCGCGGATTGAATCAAGCACTTGATCAGGCTTGATGGGTGAGGCATCCGCGTAGCTTTGCCGGTATTTTCCGGTGCGTACCAGGATGCCTTTCAATCCGGCCTGCTGCGCGCCACCGACGTCGGAATCGATGTCGTCGCCTATCATGCCGACCTCGCTGGCCTCTAGCTGCATATCCTCCAGTGCGGCATTGAAGAAGTCGGCCGAAGGCTTGCCGATAATCATGGCCTTGGTACCGCTCGTATATTCCAGCGCTTCGATAAAGCCGCCGATATCCATCTGCAGGCCGTGTTCGGTCTGCCAGAAGCGGTTCTTGTGGATGGCAATCAGTTTGGCGCCATTTACCAGACAATTGAACACCTCGTTGAGCATGGAGTAAGTCCAGGCGTTGCCGATATCGCCGACGACGATATATTCCGCTGCCGTATCCGATTGCTTGAATGCAGCAAAATCCTGTTTGACATCATCCGCCAGCAACAGCCGGCACACCGGGTCGCCCTGTTTCTGCAGGTAACGCAGCGCGGCCTGCGGCGCGCTGATGATCTCATCGGCCGGGATATCGAAGCCGAGTGCGTTGAGCTTGCTGCTGAGTGATGCGAGCGAGAGGGTGCTGGTGTTGGTGACAAAGCGGCACTGGATATGGCTGTTGCGGATGCGGGTAGCCGCATCGAGTGCACCATCTATCGGCTCCTTGCCGACATATAGTACGCCGTCCAGATCGAACAGCATGCCTTTGAGTTGATTGAATGCATTCATGATTCGCTCCTTTTTAAAGGATTGAAAACCATAAGATCCATTAACAAGTTGCTCTTGTTTGAAGCAAAAATCAAATCATCGTTCTGTTGCCGGAAATAAAAAGGCGGCCATCAGAGGCCGCCTTCGGATGATGCTGATTTGTCTGCCTGAATTAGCTCAGGGCGCGCTGGATGCGGTTCAGCGCCTCTTCCAGATTCGCCATCGAAGTTGCGAAGGAGATACGGAAGTAACCTTCGGCACCGAAGGCGGAACCGGGCACGACGGCGACGCCGACGTTTTCAAGCAGGTACTCGGACAGCGCCATGTCGCTTGCTTCGGCAATCTTGCCGGCCTTGTGCAGGTTGGCGATCGCCTCGCGTGCATCGGGGAAGGCGTAGAACGCGCCACCGGCCTTGATGCATTTCAGGCCGGGCATCTCGTTGAAGCGGCGCACGACGAACTCATGACGCTCGATGAAGGCTTCGACCATGGGTTGGATGCATTCCTGCGGGCCTTCCAGCGCGGCTTGTGCGGCGACCTGCGAGATGGAGGTGGGGTTGGAGGTGGACTGCGATTGCAGGATCTCCATCGCCTTGATGATGTAGGCCGGGCCTGCGGCATAGCCGATACGCCAGCCGGTCATGGAATAAGCCTTGGAGACGCCGTTCAGCACGATGCAGCGGTCTTTCAGTTCCGGCGTGGCATTGAGGATGTTGTAGAACTTGTCGCCGGTGAGGTTGACGTGCTCGTACATGTCGTCGGTAGCGACCAGAATCTGTGGATGCTTCTTCAGCACTTCACCCAGCGCCTTCAGCTCGTCCAGCGTATAGACGGAGCCGGTCGGGTTGGAAGGCGAATTAATCATGAACAGCTTGGTCTGCGGAGTGATGGCGGCTTCCAGCTGTTGCGGCTGCAATTTGAAATCCTGCTCGATGCCGCATTGGATGATGACCGGTTTGGCACCGGCGACCATGGCGATATCGGCATAGGAGACCCAGTAAGGCGCAGGAACGATGACTTCGTCGCCCGGGTTCAGTACCGCGAGGGCGAGGTTGAAGATGCATTGCTTGCCGCCGACACCGACGATGACTTCCTTGTCGGTATAGTCGAAGCCGTTGTCGCGTTTGAACTTGGCAATCACGGCCTTTTTCAGACCGGGGATACCGGCTACTGCCGTGTACTTGGTAAAGCCGCTGTCGATGGCTTTCTTGGCAGCGTCCTTGATGTGTTGCGGAGTGTCGAAATCCGGTTCACCGGCACCGAGGCCGATGATGTCACGGCCTTCGGCCTTGAGTCTGGCGGCACGTGCAGTGACGGCCAGCGTAGGTGATTCTTTAATGCTTTGAACGCGCTTGGAAAGTACCAGTTCGGGTTGCGACAAGATCGAAATCCTTGAAAAAGGTTGAAGATGCAAGAAAAGATGTAATTTTACTCACAAATTCAACCCGGCGTAACTGGCAAGCCACCAAAAATCAACAGCTTGCCGGGCAGTTTATCGTCTTGCTGAATTCCGCGGCGATATTCTTGCTGATGCCGTTTAATGCCATGCTGATGGCGTTTGCTTCATTGGTGTTGCCTTTCGCGGATGCCATGACGCCTAGGCGGAACAGTGAGTCCGTGTTGACGGCATCCAGTTCGACCGATTTTCGATAGGCTTTTTCCGCTTCAGTATTCTTGCCCAGCTTTTCGTTGGCCATGCCAAGTTCGAACCAGGCGTCGCTGCTATCAGGTTCGGCTTTGATCCAGCGCATGGCGACATCTTCCAGTTCTTTCCAGTCTTCTGTCAGTTGGGGCTTCGCGATCTGCAAAAAGTAGGGCATGGTGTCCGGCACGATGCCTTCCCAGAAGGCATCGCCCTTGATCGGGAACCTGGTTTCGATTTCGCGTGTTTCCAGTTCTGCCAGCCATTCGATCGGCAGTACATAGAAATAGGCGTTGCGGCCACCGGTCTTGAAGGTATTGATGCCAACCAGCCGGCCATCGTTATCAAACAGGCCGCTGCCGCTGGCGCCCAGCGCAAATCTGGCGTTGGTACGTATTACCTTGCCTTCGTCCATTTCAAACAGGGATTTGACCGTGCCGTTGGAAGTCAGCGGCGTAGGTACGCCGCTTGAGTGTCCGATGGAAACGACCTCATCGCCTTTTTTCAGGCTATCGGCGCTACCGATTCGAACCGGGGCAACGTCCAGGTCTTCTGTTTTCAGCAGACACAGGTCATGCCAGCGGTTAGCCTGAACGGAAACGATCTTGTAGGTATCTTCACCGCGCGATACCCAGACCTGTTCGGTCTCACGGAAGGTGTGGCAATTGGTCAGTACCTTGTTTTCGCCGACGACGACTCCCGAGCCATAGGCCAGGCCGCCATCGAACTTGTAGCCACGTACCATGACGGAAGAAAAGAAGGATTCCAGCAGTTTTGTCCGGTCATAGGCATAGGCCGAAGGCACAAGGCTGCAGGTGGCTAGCAATACAAGAAGGTAGCGCATGTCATTCCCCAGTGTGTTGATCAGGTTTTGTCAGAACCCATAGTTGATGACTTGGAAGGCGGGCTAAAGTTCTGGGGCAAAAGTATCTCTGTGTAAAGATAGCAAGCGGAGTGGCAAGCCCTGATAAAATGGCAGTCTCGATTCAATGGCTAAAGATGTGATCGTTACCTATCCCAACAGTAGATATGAGTTGCACCAGCCTTTTCCGCCCGCCGGTGATCAGCCACAGGCGATTGAAAAGCTGGTCAGCGGTATTAACCAGGGCATGAAGTACCAGACGCTGCTAGGCGTTACCGGTTCCGGCAAAACTTTCACCATGGCCAACGTGATTGCGCAGATCGGCCGCCCGGCCATCGTCATGGCGCCGAACAAGACCCTGGCCGCACAGTTGTATTCTGAATTCCGCGAATTCTTCCCGAACAACGCCGTGGAATACTTCGTTTCCTACTACGACTATTACCAGCCAGAAGCGTATGTGCCTTCGCGCGATCTGTTCATCGAGAAGGATTCAAGCATCAACGAACACATCGAGCAGATGCGGCTTTCTGCCACCAAGGCATTGCTGGAGCGTGAAGACAGTGTGATTGTGGCAACCGTTTCGGCGATCTACGGCATTGGCGACCCCGGTGAATATCACGGCATGGTGCTGCATATTCACCAGGGCATGAAAATCAGCCAGCGCGATATCGTCAACAAGCTGATTGCCATGCAGTACGATCGTAACGATTTTGATTTTTCGCGCGGCACGTTCCGTGTGCGTGGCGATGTGCTGGATGTGTTTCCGTCAGAACTGAGCGAGACGGCGGTGCGTATCAGCCTGTTCGATGACGAAATCGAAGCGATCACGATGTTTGACCCGTTGACCGGGCAGATCCATAACAAGATTCACAATTTCCGCATTTTCCCCTCCAGCCATTATGTGACGGCGCGAGAGGCGACCTTGCGTGCGATGGAAACGATCAAGCAGGAACTGCGTGAGCGCGTGGATTTCTTCATCAAGAACAACAAGCTGGTTGAGGCGCAGCGTATCGAGCAGCGTACGCGCTTCGATCTGGAGATGCTGAACGAGATCGGCTTCTGCAAGGGCATCGAGAACTATAGCCGCCATCTTACCGGCCGCATGCCGGGTGATGCACCGCCGACGCTGATCGATTACCTGCCTGAAAACGCGCTGATGATCATCGACGAAAGCCATGTCACTGTGCCGCAGGTCGGCGGCATGTACAAGGGAGACCGCTCGCGTAAAGAAAATCTCGTCGATTACGGCTTCCGCCTGCCTTCGGCGCTGGATAACCGGCCGCTCAAGTTCGAGGAGTTCGAGAAGATCATGCGCCAGTGCGTATTCATCTCGGCGACGCCGGCCGAATACGAACGCACCCATCAGGAACAGGTGGTGGAGATGATTGCGCGACCGACCGGACTGATCGATCCGGAGATTATCGTCAAGCCGGCCGATACGCAGGTGGACGATCTGCTGTCGGAAATCAAGCTGAGGGTGGCGGTGCAGGAACGGGTGCTGGCGACGACGCTGACCAAGCGCATGGCCGAGGATTTGACGGATTATCTGGCCGAACATGGCGTCAAGGTGCGTTACCTGCATTCCGACATCGATACGGTGGAGCGGGTGGAGATTATCCGCGACCTGCGACTAGGCGAGTTCGATGTTCTGGTCGGTATCAACCTGTTGCGTGAAGGCCTGGATATTCCGGAAGTTTCACTGGTGGCGGTGCTTGATGCCGACAAGGAGGGTTTCTTGCGCTCCGAGCGTTCACTGATCCAGACCTCCGGCCGCGCCGCGCGGAATCTGAACGGCAAGGTGATCTTCTATGCCAACAGAATCACACGTTCGATGAAACTGGCGATAGACGAGACCGAGCGCCGGCGCAAGAAGCAGATGGCGTTCAATCTGGAGCATGGCATTGTGCCCAGGGGGGTCAGCAAGCGCATTAAGGACATCATCGATGGTGTCTATGACAAGGATGAAGCCAAGCGCGAACAGAAGGCCGCGCAGGATCAGGCAAACTATGAGGCTCTGAGCGAGAAGCAGATCCTGAAAGAGATGAAGCGTCTGGAAAAAGCCATGCACGACAGTGCGCAGAACCTTGAGTTTGAAAAGGCTGCCGAATATCGCGACCAGTTGAAGAAACTCAAGGCGAAGTTCTACGGCGCCGAGATTCCGGATCAGCCCTTGATCGAATAATGTTGTGCCAGCTTGGCGCCTAGCCAGCCCGCGATGAATTGCGGGGTGGATATCACTGCCATGAAAATCAGTGCCAGCGGCCATAACGACAGTGAGCTGCCGTTGATCAGCGCGGAGGCGAACTGTCCGGCAGCCATTGCCAAGGTCCAGCGCCAGGCTCTTTGCGGGAATAGATAAGCGATGACAAAGATGATCAGGCTCATGACAGGGATGCCGGAACTGTAATAGAGATCGCTATCCCAGGCTTCGTTGCGGTTTGTGATGGCGGCGATGCCCAGACAGACCAGCAGCCCGGACAAACTGGAGAGCGCGTAGGGCAACAGGTCGTTCTGCTTTTTCATGGCTGGCGTGTATGGATGTCCTGTGCTGTCAGGCGACTAGCTGAACAGAAAGCGGTAGAGCAGCCAGGCAAAAATCAGGAAAGCGATGATGGGAATCCCCATGTTGCTATCACCTTTGCGCATGGGCGCGATACTGCCGGGGTATTGCCGTTCATAGGTATCTATCCATTCTTTCGATTCTTTCAGCTCCAAACCCGTGTGCTCCCGCAATAACTTGATGGCTTCTATCTTGCGGCCTTGTTCGATGGCCCGAATGACGTCAAAAGGGACTTCTGTATTTTTGTTTGAGTTCATCTACTGACCTTTGCTGGATATCTGTGGGGCCGGATTCTGCAAAGTCTAGTACAGCAGAACATAAATAAAAAGCCCCGATTGTTCGGGGCTTTTTTGCGACTACCTCATGATTCAGGCTGGATTACTTTTCAGTTTGAACGATGACCAAAGGTTCATCCGTTGCCTGCTCATTGCCTTTTTGCTGCCAAGCGGCAGGTTTGCGGGCTTTTGGTTTGGCAGATGCTTCAGGCGCCTTTTCCACCTTGATGGCTTCACCCTTGGTTTCCACCAGTTGCAAACCGCTGGCTGCCAGATCGACAGGCTTCTCTTCCGCAGTCTTGCGGCGGCGAGGTGTGCGCGGCTTCTTTTCCGCTTTCTCAGCCTTGTCATCAGTCTCGGCTTTCGCGTTATCCTCGTCTGCCACTACACGTTCTGCGCTGGTCGCCGTTACAACGGTTTCAGCTTTAACCTTTTCTTCCTTGGCCGGCTTTTCTGCTTTTTCTGCAGGTTTGGCGGATACGGCCGGGCTCGTCTCGACTTTTGTCTCGATAGCCGGCTGGGCAATGACGGCCACCTCTACCGGTGTCTGTTCGACTACCGGCTTGCTGGTGACAACCTCAGCTACGATCGGAGCCGCTGGCTTGACGTTCTCAACCGGCTCAAGGTCCGTAATGCTGCCGGTTGCTACTGTCTGCTGGTTGACATCGCGTTGTGCATTCTCATTGCGCGGGCCACGATCGCGACGCCCGCCGCGGCTGCGGCGGCTGCGCTGCTCACCACCGGTTTCCACAGTGGCGGTTGCCAGTGCCGGTTTCTGTTCGCCTTGTGGACGTTCTGTCTGTTGGCGTTCGTTGCGAGGCTGCTGCTGGCGCTGTGGTTGTTGCTGGCGGTTGTTGCGGTCGCCGCTTGCACTGCGATCTGCTGAAGTTGCTGCGCCTTGCGGACGTTCAGCGCTTTGATCACGGTCACGGCCGCGACTGCGGTTGCGACGGTTGCCACGTTGGGTTTCGCGACGCTGGGCGGATTCGCTGCTGGATTCCTGCTTTTTCTCGTCGCCCAGACCCAGCCAGCCCAGAATGCGGCTAACGAAACCGGGCTCTTTGCGAGTCTTGGGAACCGGACTCTTCGATGTGGGTGCAGGAGATGCTGGCGTGATGCCTTTCACTGCGGCTTCGGCCTTGACCGGCTTGGCTTCCTGTTTGGCGTTGACGATATCTTCCTCGCTTGGCAGTTCCACCATCTGGTAGCTGGCACGGGTGTTTTCTTCGGTAACATCGTCGTGGCGTACACGGGTAATCGTGTAGTTGGGGGTTTCCAGGTGGATGTTGGGGATCAACACCACTTCTACACCCATGCGCTGCTCAATCTTGTGGATGTCTGCGCGTTTTTCGTTCAGCAGGAAGGTGGCCGCTTCAACCGGTAGTTGTACCTGGATGATGGCGCTGTTTTCCTTCATGGCTTCTTCCTGCGTGATGCGCAGGATGTGCAATGCGGTCGATTCGATGCCGCGGATATGGCCGGTGCCATGGCAGCGCGGGCAGGGGATATGGTTGGATTCGCCGAGGCTTGGACGCAGGCGCTGACGCGACAGTTCCAGCAGGCCGAAACGGGAGATCTTGCCGGTTTGTACCCGAGCGCGGTCGTAATGCAGTGCATCACGCAGACGATTTTCTACATCGCGCTGGTTACGCTGGCTTTCCATATCGATGAAGTCGATGACGACCAAGCCACCCAAGTCTCGCAGGCGCAATTGACGTGCAACTTCCTCTGCCGCTTCCAGGTTGGTATTGAAAGCTGTCTGCTCAATATCGGCGCCCTTGGTTGAACGGCCTGAGTTTACGTCGATGGATACCAGAGCTTCTGTGTGATCGATGACGATAGCGCCGCCTGATGGCAGGCGTACTTCGCGTGAGAAGGCTGTTTCGATCTGATGTTCGATCTGGAAACGGGAGAACAGCGGGATCTCGTCCTGATACAGCTTCACGCGAGCTACATTGCCCGGCATCACGTGGTTCATGAACTGTACTGCCTGTTCATGGATGTCCGGCGTGTCGATCAGGATTTCGCCGATATCGGGCTGGAAGTAATCGCGGATGGCGCGGATGACCAGGCTTCCTTCCTGATAAATGAGGAAAGCGCCGGCCTGAATGGTGGATGCACCTTCGATCGCGGTCCACAGTTGCAGCAGGTAATTGAGGTCCCACTGCAGTTCTTCCAGGTTGCGGCCGATGCCGGCGGTACGGGCGATGATGCTCATGCCGTTCGGGACTTCCAGCTGGGCCATGGTGTCGCGCAGTTCGTTGCGGTCTTCGCCTTCGATGCGGCGTGAAACGCCACCGCCACGCGGATTGTTCGGCATCAGCACCAGATAGCGGCCGGCCAGAGAGATAAAGGTGGTGAGGGCGGCGCCCTTGTTGCCGCGTTCGTCCTTGTCGACCTGAACGATGAGTTCCTGGCCTTCCTTCAGCACGTCCTGAATGCGTGCGCGGCCGCCTTCGACTTCTTTCAGGAAGTAGCTGCGTGCAACTTCCTTGAAAGGCAGAAAACCGTGACGATCGGTGCCGTAATTGACGAATGCAGCTTCGAGCGATGGTTCTATGCGGGTGATGACACCTTTATAGATATTGCTTTTGCATTGTTCCTTGCCGGCGGTTTCGATATCGAGATCGATGAGTTTTTGTCCATCGACGATGGCGACGCGCAGTTCTTCCGACTGCGTCGCATTGAATAACATGCGTTTCATTGAATGACTCCCGCGCTCTTGGCGGGCGGTGAGGTTGCTGCTGTGGCAGCAGGCAGTATTCGCTGGCAGCTCTGATCAGTAGATCAGAGTTCAGATTTTAAGCGGTGGCCTGACATTCAGTGCAGGTCACCGCAAGTTAGCACGAGCAGTGGTGCGCAAACGTGTTGCACACGCAGAAGCGCTTTTGACTAACACATGGCCATTTCAAGGCCTGTTTCCGCGATGCTTGGACACACTCACCATGGTGAGGTCGCTGGAAACTACCTGTTTTCGATGTGCGATAACAGATTGAATTGGTTGACGAAATTTCTCGTAAACGATAAGTGGTTAATCTCTTTGCGTTGGTTCTGTTTGAAACTGTTTCTCGGCTAAGCCGACAAAATCGGCTAAAATTCCATATTCCAGCTAACTCTTACCTTGCCTGCATTGGCAACATCATCTGCGGTGGCTAGAGCGCAATAAATTTATGACAAATTCGCTACTTATTTTTATTTGGCGAGCGAGTTAACCAAGGTATTTGTTGTTCCAATTAAGGTATTCTCGAATAAGCGCCTGAGCGGTTCTAAGTCGAAAATTGGCGCATTCAATACAGAAATTTCTTAAATGCAAACGTAGTATAGGCGAGATGACCAATATAAGCAAAGCAAGTATAAGTAAATCAAGTCAGCCACTTGCAGAAAACAAGTTAAGCGTGACCATGCATACCGTGGATGAGGGAAGTGCAGGACAACGCATCGACAATTTTCTCGCCAAAATCCTCAAGGGTGTCCCTAAAAGTCATATCTATCGTATTCTGCGCAGCGGAGAAGTGCGGGTGAACAGCAAGCGCATCGATGCCAGCTACAAACTGCTGATGGATGATGTCGTGCGTGTGCCGCCCATACGCATGACGGAGAAAGTTGCCAACGCAGAGCTGAAACCCGGGCAGGCACCGAGATTCGAGAAGAATATCGTATTCGAGGACGATGCCATGCTGGTTATCGACAAGCCTGCCGGCTTCGCTGTGCATGGTGGCAGCGGCATCAGCCGCGGCGTTATCGAACAGTTGCGGCTGGAACGCCCCAAGGCCAAGTTCCTGGAGCTGGTGCATCGTCTGGACCGCGAGACTTCCGGCATTCTGATGCTGGCCAAGAAACGTGCGGCGCTGGTACAACTGCACGATGCCATCCGTAACAACCAGACCGACAAACGCTATCTGATGCTGGTGCATGGTGACTGGACCGAGAAGAAAAAGCGCGTGAATCTGCCCTTGCATAAATATGTGCTGCCTAGCGGTGAGCGGCGGGTGGCAGTGCAGGAGGATGGGCAGGAGTCCGAAACGGTATTCTATCTGCGCAAAAACTTCGGTGAATTCAGTCTGCTGGAGGCGCAACTGATTACGGGACGTACCCACCAATTGCGTGTGCAGCTGGCGCATCTTGGTTTTCCGATAACGGGCGATGACAAGTACGGTGATTTTGTCGTCAACAAGGCCATGCAGAAGCGTGGATTGAAGCGCATGTTTCTGCATTCTGCTGAAACCACGTTGAAACATCCCGTCTCAGGCGAGAAGCTGAAACTGATTGCGCCCTTACCGGTCGAATTGGAGCGTTTCCTCAAACAGCTTGAAGCGGATAAACATGCCAAAGCAATATGATCTGATAGTCTTTGACTGGGACGGTACATTAGCCAATTCCACACAGATGATTGTGGACTGCATGCGTGAGGCCAGTGCCGATGCAGGCTTACCAGTGCCGGAGCCGGCAGCTGCCAGCAATATTATCGGTCTTGGACTGACCGAGGCAATACATGCCCTGTTCGGGGAGCTCAGTCCGACGCAATATCAGCAGTTGGTAGCGCGCTATCGCTACCACTACTATGCGCGTGATGAGGATACGCCTCTGTTCGAGGGTGTGATGGATGCCATGGAGTACCTTAGTGAGGCCGGATTCATGCTGGCGGTGGCGACCGGCAAGGGCCGTAATGGCCTGAACAAGTCACTGGCAAAGTCTGGTCTTGCCGATTTCATGCATGCGACACGTTGCGTGGACGAATGCTTTTCCAAGCCGCATCCGCAGATGCTGCATGAACTGATGGGCGAGCTGCTGACCGAACCGGAGCGTACGCTGATGATAGGCGATACTAGCTACGATCTGCAGATGGCGAGCAATGCCGGCGTCTCCAGTCTGGCGGTCACCTATGGCGCACATCCTGAGACCGAACTGAAGAAACACCAACCGCTGGCCTGTTTTGGCCAGTTCACCAGGCTGGATCAGTGGTTGCGTGAACATGCCTGAGCATATACGTGCCGTCTGCCGCAGCGAAGATGTGCAGGAAAGGGCGCAAGGTTTGCGTTTTCAACTGCCTGAGCTCGGTGAGCGCACCACGGGCTTCGTCGTGCGCTACAATGGCAGGCTGCAGGCTTATGTGAATCGCTGTGCGCATCTGCCGGTGGAGTTGGACTGGAACGAGGGTGATTTTTTCAATGTCACCCGGGAATATTTGATCTGTGCCACACATGGCGCGCATTATCAGCCGGAAAGCGGTGCGTGTGTGATGGGTCCGTGCAAGGGCAGCGGCTTGCAGAAGCTTGTGGTACTTGAGCGCGATGGCGAAGTATTGATACAACTGGATTCAATTAGCTAGGAATGTTTGAACATGTCTGATTATTCGAGTAACGGTCCCGACTGGGAACGTAAAACCATTGAAAAACTGGCCTTTGCTGCCCTCGACGAGCAGCGCCGCTCACGCAGGTGGGGGCTCTTTTTCAAGTCGCTGACCTTTCTTTATCTGATCGTCCTGTTACTGATCGCGATGGACTGGATAGGCAAAGGCTCTGTACCCAAACTGAATCACACTGCGCTAATCGATATCCAGGGTGTGATCGGCGCCGGTGCCGATGTTAGTGCCGAGTCGGTGATTTCCAGCCTGCAGGCGGCATTTGATAACAAGCGGACCAAAGGACTGATTCTGCGCATCAACAGTCCGGGCGGAAGCCCCGTGCAGTCCGGCATTATCAATGACGAGATCAAACGCCTGCGCGCATTGCATCCGGAAGTGCCGGTTTATGCTGTGGTCGAGGATATCTGCGCCTCTGGCGGTTATTACATTGCGGCAGCGGCAGATGAGATCTATGTCGACAAGGCCAGTATCGTGGGTTCGATCGGTGTGCTGATGGACGGCTTCGGTTTCACCGGGACGATGGAAAAACTGGGGGTGGAACGCCGCTTGGTGACGGCCGGCGACAACAAGGCGATTCTCGATCCATTCTCTCCACCTAATGAGCAGCATCAGAAATTCGCACAGAACATGCTGGATGAAATTCATCAGCAGTTCATCGGTATCGTGCGTGAAGGCCGCGGTGAACGCCTGAAAGAGACCTCAGAGACTTTCAGCGGCCTTTTCTGGACCGGTGAGGCAAGCATCAAGATGGGATTGGCTGATGGCTTGGGCAGTTCGGAATATGTGGCACGTGAAGTGATCAAGGAAGAACGCATCGTGGATTTTACCGTGCGTGAAGATTTCGCTTCGCGTTTTGCCAAGCGTCTGGGCGCTACGATGGCGAATCAGATCTCGCTGGGGAATTTGCGTCTGCAGTAAATCTTGAATAAATAAAAAGCCCTGGTTGCTTTGCAACCGGGGCTTTTTTATGCCTCGCGTTCTAATTAGCGTTCATTCATTATTTTGAATGAATGAAGTTGATCAGGCCGTTGGTTGAGCTGTCCAGGTCTGTCGCTAAAGTCTTTGCCAGCAGTTGCGGCAGGATGCCCTGTGCCAGTTGCTTGCCGAACTCCACGCCCCACTGGTCGAAGGAGTTGATGTGCCAGATGATGCCTTGGGTAAAGATCTTGTGCTCATAGAGTGCAATCAGCTTGCCCAGGGTTCTCGGGGTCAGTTTCTCGAACAGGATGCTGTTGGTCGGGCGGTTGCCGCCGAACACACGGTGCGGCAGCACGGTGCGGATCTCGTCATCGTTCAGACCCTGGGATTCCATTTCATGCTTCACTTCCAGCGGCGTCTTGCCCTGCATCAGCGCCTTGGTCTGTGCCAGCATGTTGGCCAGCAGAATCTTGTGATGTTCGTCACCATTCTGGCCGATGGCATAATGGCTTTTGATCGGTATCAGGAAGTCGCAAGGAATCAGTTTGTTACCCTGATGGATCAGTTGATAGAAAGCGTGCTGTCCGTTGGTGCCGGCTTCACCCCAGACGATAGGGCCGCTACTGAATTCGATCTTCTTGCCTTCGCGGTTGACAAATTTACCGTTGCTTTCCATATCGGCTTGCTGCATATAGGCAGTGAAACGTGACAGACCCTGGTCGTAGGGCAGGATGGCGTGTGTTTCAGTATTGAAGAAGTTGTTATACCAGACACCGATCATGCCCATGATCACTGGCATGTTCTGTTCCAGCGGTGCGGTGCGGAAATGGTTGTCCATTTCGTGGCCGCCGGCCAACATTTCCTCGAAGTTGTCCATGCCGATGTAGAGCGCGATGGACAGGCCGATGGCTGACCACAATGAATAGCGGCCGCCGACCCAGTCCCAGAATTCGAACATGTTGGCGGTATCGATACCGAAATCCTTGACGGCCTTGGCATTGGTGGAAAGCGCCACGAAGTGCATGGAGACATCTTCAGGCTTACTTGCGCGTTCCAGGAACCAGGCACGTGCGGAGCGGGCATTGGTCATGGTTTCCTGTGTGGTGAAGGTCTTCGATGCCACGATGAACAGGGTGGTTTCCGGATTGCAGCCTTCCAGCGTCCTGGCCAGATGCGCGCCGTCGACGTTGGCGACGAAGTGTGCATTGATATCGGAGGCATAGGGCTTCAGCGCATTGCAGGCCATCAACGGGCCAAGGTCGGAACCGCCGATGCCGATATTGACGATATCGGTAATCTTCTTGCCGGTAAAACCTTTCCAGCTGCCGTTGCGCACGCGTTCGCTGAAATCGCGCATCTGTGCGAGTACGCGATTGATGTCGGGCATAACATCCTTGCCGTCGACATAGACAGGGGTGTTGCTGCGGTTGCGCAGGGCGGTATGCAATACAGCGCGATGTTCGGAGAAATTGATTTTCTCGCCGGCAAACATCTTGTCGCGCATGCCTTCCACATTCATGTCGCGTGCCAACTGGAAAAGCAGGGAGAGTGTCTTGTCGGTAATGCGGTTCTTTGAATAGTCGAGCAGCATGTCACCGACTTGCAGAGAATATTTCTGGAAACGCTCCGGTTCTTTATCAAACATATCCCGCATGTGTAGCGGGAAGACTTCTTTCTGATGTTCGGCCAAGGCTTGCCAGACAGGAAAATTGGTAGGGTTTGTCATTAGTGTGTGGTTATTTAATTGATTTTTTTAAGTGTATAAGATCCGAATCGGTCATTATTTTAACTTAAAAATGACCCCAGCTAAAGGCGGCAAGGTCACGACAATCGATTGCGGATGATGCATCCAGGGGGTCGGTTCGGTGTCGACGCCGGCGCCATTCCCTTGGTTGCTGCCAGAGTAACAGCCCGCATCACTATTGAATATTTCCGTATAGTGGCCGGCTGCAGGCACGCCCAATCGATAGGGTTGGCGCAAGACAGGGGTGAAGTTCAGTATCACCAGCACAAAGCTGCCATCGCGGGCTTTACGCATATAGCTGATGACGGATTGGTCGGAATCATAGCAATCGACCCACTCAAACCCCTGCGGCTCGAAGTCCATCTCATTGAGTGCCGGGTCATTCCGGTACAGATGGTTCAGATCCTTGGAGATCAGCTGTACACCCTGATGCCAATGGGTGTCGAGCAGATGCCAATCCAGGCTGGCGTTGACGTTCCATTCGCGTCCCTGACCGAACTCGTTGCCCATGAAATTGAGTTTCTTGCCTGGTGTCGTCATCTGGTAGGTCAGCAACAGACGCAGGTTGGCGAATTTTTGCCAGGTATCGCCCGGCATCTTGTCCAGCAGGGAATGCTTGCCGTGCACGACTTCATCATGTGAGAAGGGTAGCACGAAGTTCTCGCTGTAGGCATAGAGCTGGCCAAAGGTCAGTTTGTCGTGATGATAGCGGCGGTGAATCGGGTCTTCTGCAATGTAGCTCAACGTGTCGTTCATCCAGCCCATGTTCCACTTCATGGAGAAACCCAGGCCGCCGAGATAGACCGGGCGGGAGATCATGGGCCATGCTGTGGACTCTTCGGCGATGGTTAGTGATCCGGGGAAATCTTCGTGTGCCATCACATTCAGTTGCTTGAGGAATTCAATGGCATCGAGGTTTTCCCGGCCGCCATACTGGTTGGGCAACCATTCATTGTGTTTGCGAGCGTAATCCAGATAAAGCATGGAAGCGACCGCGTCCACACGCAGGCCGTCGATATGAAACTCGCTCAGCCAGTAATAGGCATTGGCCAGCAGGAAATTGCGTACCTCGTTGCGACCGTAATTGAAGACATAAGTGCCCCATTCCTGGTGTTCGCCCAGACGCGGGTCCTCGTGTTCATAGAGTGCGGTGCCGTCAAAACGGGCCAGTGCCCAGTCATCCTTGGGGAAGTGGCCGGGTACCCAGTCGAGAATGACGCCGATATCGGCCTGATGGCAGGCATCGACAAAAAAGCGCAGGTCGTCCGGCGTACCGAAACGGTTGGTGACGCCGAAATAGCCGGTGGTCTGGTAGCCCCAGGATTCATTTAGTGGATGTTCGGAAACAGGCAGCAACTCGATATGCGTGTAGCCCATTTCCTTGACATAGGGAATCAGTTCGGCAGCGAGTTCACGGTAATTAAGAAAGTAGCCTTGCGCATTGCGCTTCCATGAGCCGAGGTGCATCTCATAAAAATTGAAGGGCGCATGCAGCCAGTCGACAGCTGCCCGTTTCTGCATCCATTCCTGGTCCTGCCAGGTGTGATGCGTCAATGAAGTGACTTTGGCCGCGGTGCCCGGTCTTTGCTCGAAACTGAAACCGTAGGGGTCGGTCTTGACGTGAATGTTGCCGCTGTCGCGGTTGCGGATTTCGAACTTGTAGAGTTCGCCGACACTCAGGCCGGGAATGAATATTTCCCAGATACCGCTGGAACCATGTACCCGCATCGGGTGGATGCGGCCGTCCCACTGGTTGAAGTTGCCGATAATGCTGACGCGTTCCGCATTGGGTGCCCAGACGGCAAAGCGAACCCCGTCAATGCCATGCTGGGTAATCAGATGTGCCCCCATGGTCTGGTGCGCCTGCAGCAGGCGGCCTTGCCCGAACAGGTATACCTCGTCGCTGCTCAGGCTGGAAGGAAAGGTGTAGGGGTCGTGTTGTTCGTAGCTGGAGCCATTGGCTTCGATACGCAGCAGGCAGGGTCTGACCAGTCCATCTCCATGCCATTCGAACATGCCGTTGGCGTGCATGCGGGTAAGAGGATCCCAGCCTTCAGCCGTTTTCAGCCAGACGCGTTCCGCATAAGGCAGGAAGGTCCGGAAAACTTGTTTGGTCGCTTCGCCCTTGGGCGCGTCATGTAGCCCGAGATAAGCGAATGGATCGTGATGCCTGGCACCAAGAACGAGTTGCTGCTGGATATTCTGTTTATGCTTGACCAAGGGTTTTCTCTTTTTTTAAAAATTTCCGGCTACCGCTCGATTCTACTAGATTCTCGTCAAAAATCGCGCCTATAATGGCTTCAAGGTCGTAGATAAAGGCGGAACAGCCCGTTACTACCGCTTCTTTGGCATTCGCCAATGCCAAACTATAAATCAGGAGAGCTCAAAATGCAGCAGGATTTAACTTCTTCTCGTTTCATAAGCGCACTAACTAAAAATACGGTAGCCCTGATTCTTGCGGGTGGTAGAGGCAGCCGGCTGAAGGATCTGACCAATTGGCGAGCGAAACCAGCAGTCCCGTTTGGCGGCAAGTTCCGTATTGTCGATTTTCCGCTTTCCAACTGCATTAATTCCGGTATCCGGCGTGTGGGCGTTGTTACCCAGTACAAATCGCATAGTCTGATTCAGCATATCCAGCGCGGTTGGGGTTTCCTGCGAGGCGAGTTCAACGAGTTCGTGGAACTGTTGCCGGCGCAACAGCGCATAGAAGAGGAATGGTACAAGGGCACGGCAGATGCCGTGTTCCAGAACCTTGATATTCTGCGCATGATGACGCCGGAGTATGTGCTGATCCTTGCCGGAGACCATATCTACAAGATGGATTATGGCCAGATGCTGGCAGACCATGTACGTAACAAGGCCGATATGACCGTCGCCTGCATCAATGTGCCGATAGAGGAAGCCAAGGCATTTGGTGTGCTCAAGGTGGACGAGAATTCGCGTGTCGTTGATTTCAAGGAGAAATCCCCCAATCCCGATCCCTTGCCGGAAGATCCGACCCAGGCTTTTGCCAGTATGGGTATTTATGTGTTCAATGCCTCATTTTTGTACGAGCAGCTGATTCGTGATGCGGATGACCGCAATTCCACGCACGATTTCGGGCATGACATCATCCCTTATCTGATCAAGAAATATCGGGTCTATTCCCACAGATTCACCGACAGCTGCGTGGGTGCGGCCAATGGCAACTACTACTGGCGTGATGTTGGTACGGTAGATGCTTATTGGGAAGCGAATATGGAACTGACCAAAGTGGTGCCTGAATTGAATCTTTATGATCACTCCTGGCCGATCTGGACGCATCAGGAACAATTGCCGCCGTGCAAGTTCGTGTTTAATGATGAGGGTCGTTGTGGTGGCGCGACTGATTCCCTGGTTTCCGGCGGCTGCCTGATCAGTGGTACCAAGGTGCATAATTCCGTGCTGTTTTCGGATGTGCGTGTACACAGTTACGGCCAGATTGATGGCGCAGTCCTCCTGCCCAAGGTAGAAGTCGGACGCAATGTGGTGTTGAAGAACGTCATTGTGGACAAGGCAACCCGTATTCCGGAAGGCATGCAGATCGGTGTCAATCCGGAGGAGGACCGCAAGCGCTTTCACGTGTCGCCCAACGGCATCACGCTGGTGACATCGGAAATGCTGGGGCAGGGGATACATTACGCACGATAGTTTCAGTATGCGTCCTGAGGCGCATCAACAGTTTTTTTTTGGAAATAAAGGTTTGACCAATGCCTGCGTCATCCAAGCTTTACCTCAATCTCTACTGGCACATGCATCAGCCGGATTATCGAGACAGTATTACCGGTGAATACGTCCTGCCATGGACTTATCTGCACGCACTCAAGGATTACACCGATATGGCCTACCATCTCGAATCCAATCCGGCTGCACGCGTGACTTTCAATTTTGTACCGGTTCTGCTGGATCAACTGGAAGACTATGCACTGCAGTTCAAGACGGGCGAGATACGTGATCCATTGCTGGCGCTGCTGGCAGAGAGGGATCTGAACAACCTGTCGGTTGCTCGCTGTGAGCTGGTCATCCAGAGCTGTTTCAAGAGTCATCACGAAAAGATGCTATCGCCGTTTGCGCAGTATCAGCGGCTTTACAATATCTTCAAGACGCTGGAGTCAGAAAGCGTAACGCCTTTCAATTATCTGTCTGCACAGTACAAGGCCGATCTTCTGGTCTGGTACCACCTGGCATGGACCGGCGAGAGTATCCGCCGTGAAAACAAGCTGGTGCAAAGTTTGATGGTCAAGGGGTTCCAGTTCACTCTGGATGACCGCTTGAAACTGTTCAAGTTGATTGGAGAACTGATTACCGATCTGATTCCGCGCTACAAGAAGTTGCAGAAAAGCGGCCAGATCGAGATTTCTTCAACCCCGCACTATCACCCGATATTGCCTTTGTTGCTGGATTTCAGAGCGACCCGCGATGCCATGCCATACGCACCGTTGCCTCGTAATAGCGTGTATTCAGGTGGTAGAGTGCGGGCTGAAGCGCATATCACGCAGGCACAGGATTCGCATGCCAGGAGATTCGGTGAAAAGCCGGCCGGCATGTGGCCGGCAGAGGGTGGCGTTTCGCATGCCGCCCTGTCGTTGCTGGCGCAACACGGTGTGAAATGGGCTGCGACCGGCGAGGGGGTGCTGGCCAACAGTCTGTACAAGTCCTACCAGACCTCGGATCTGCCGCCACGCGCTGAATACCTTTACAAGCCATACCGGGTCACCGATGGCGTCAAGGATATTGCCTGTTTCTTTCGCGACGATCTGCTATCCGACAAAATTGGCTTCGAGTATTCCAAACTGCACTCGAATGACGCGGTCAGGGATTTTATCAACACGCTTGAGCATATCCAGAAATCCACGCCCAAAGGGGAGCATCGTGTGGTCAGCATCATCCTTGACGGGGAGAATGCCTGGGAATATTACCCATATAACGGTTATTACTTCCTGAGCGAACTCTATCAGGCTCTGTCTGAGCATCCGCATATCGAGATGACGACCTTCAGCGACATTCTGGACAAGTGTAAAGAGGGAACTGTCAGCCCGGCAGATTTGCCGACGGTGGCAGCCGGCAGCTGGGTCTACGGCAGTTTCAGCACATGGATCGGTTCGCCGGAAAAGAACTTCGGCTGGGATCTGCTGTGCGATGCCAAAAAGGTCTATGACAAGGTGATGCAGTCGAACCTGCTCAAACCCGAGGAGCAAGCCGCATGCGAACGCCAATTGGCGATATGCGAGGGTTCTGACTGGTTCTGGTGGTTCGGCGACTATAACTCGGCCGTGAGCGTAGACAGTTTTGATCGGCTCTATCGCCGTAATCTCAGCAATCTTTATCATCTGCTGAAGCAGCCTGCTCCCGGTATTCTGAACAAGCCGATCAGTGTCGGCAGTGGCGATCCGGACATGGGTGGCACCATGCGTCGAGGACAGGAAGTATAAGCAGGAAGTACTAAGAATGAAATTTTCATCAATATTCTGCGAGGGGCAGAGTCGTGGCTAAAACGGTCGCTTTGTTATTAGGGGTGCATGCGCACCAACCCGTAGGTAATTTTGAGTCCGTGCTGGATGATGCGCACGTCCGCTGTTACGGGCCATTTTTACGTGTCCTGCATCAATATCCGGATTTCAAGTTTGCCATTCACCTCAGTGGCTGGCTGCTTGAGTACATGCTTAAACACTTTCCGGAGGATATGGCCTTACTGAAGGAAATGGTGGCGCGTGAGCAGGCGGAGCTGTTCGGTGCCGGATTCACCGAGCCGGTGCTGGCGGCGATACCGTCAAAAGACCGGGTCGGTCAGATCAAGAAGCTCTCTACCTATCTGCACAAGCAGTTCGGCACAACACCGCATGGCGCCTGGCTTACCGAGCGCGTCTGGGAATCGACCGTGGTGCCTGCCCTGTCGGAATCGGGTATCCGCTATGTGACGGTCGATGATTATCACTTCATGTGCACCGGCAAGGACAGCAGTGCGCTGGGTGGCTATTATTCAACTGAAGAGGACGGTCATCAGATCGATCTGTTCCCCATCTCGGAAGCGCTGCGTTACCGGTTGCCGTTTTCGCCAGCAGAAGAAGTGGTCGGCTATATGGAAAGTCTGGCCGATGACAGCAAGCAGGCGGCCGCCATCTATTTCGACGACATCGAGAAATTTGGCATCTGGCCGGAGACCTATGAATGGGTCTACGAGCGCGGCTGGCTGCGCAACTTCATCGAAGGCGTACTGCGTTCCGACATCATCAAGCCCATGCGTTACCGCGAATATCACGCCATGGCCAAGACCCGTGGTGTGGTCTATCTGCCGACCGCATCCTATATCGAAATGAACGAGTGGACGCTGCCGGTGCCTGCTGCGCATCATTACGCTGATCTGGTGCAGCAGGAGAAATTCAACAATCGTTACGAAGTGACCAAGCCTTATGTGCGCGGCGGCATTTGGCGCAACTTCTTCATGCGCTATCCGGAGTCGAACTGGATGCACAAGCGCATGCTCAAGCTTTCCGGGCGTTTCCATTCCCTGCCGCCCAACAAGCAAAGTCCGGAGATGCTCTCCGCGCTCTATGAGTGCCAGGCCAATGATGCCTATTGGCATGGCCTGTTCGGCGGTCTCTATCTGCCCCATCTGCGCCGCGCTGTGTTCAACGCCATGCTGAAACTGGAAGCCATGCTGGACAAGGTCACCGAACGGCCTTACAAAGTCCTGCAGGATCTGGACATGGATGGCTATGACGAAGCCTTCCTGCAGAACGGTCAGTTGCAGGCGGTCGCCCGGCTGGATGGCACAGCGTCGATCTGTGAGTTCGATTCCTATGTGCTGCATCACAACTTCTGCGATACGCTGACGCGCCAGGCCGAGCACTACCATCGCAAGGTGCATGCCGAACCGGCGCATGAAACAGGCGGCAGTGGAATTTCTAATCCGCATGAGCGTATGAACTCCAAACATGAGATCACCGAAGCGGATCTGGCGGTCGATGCTTATCGCAAGACCATGTTCATCGACTTCTGGAAGGATGAGGCGGCTGGCTTGAAGCAGCTCAGCTATCGCCGGCCGACGGCAGGCAAGACTTCGCTGGACTTTTGTGCCAGCCTCAGTGGCGGCAAGGTCGGCAAGAAGATTACGCTGAACAAGGAGACCTTGCTGACGCAGTACAAGTTTACCAAGCTGCCGCGTGGTTCCTTCACGGTCGAGATCAATCTTGCCATGCCGAGCTGCGACGGTCCGGCAGGCCGTTACCGTTCAGGCGAGAACATTCTTGGTGGTTTCGGCCAGCCTCTGAGCTTTTCCGGCATGAAGGAAATCATGCTGGAAGACGAGGTGCTCGGCGGTTCTGTCTATCTTCACAGCAGCCTGCCTTGTGCCTTCACCAGTTTCCCGCATTTCAGTGTCTCGCAATCCGAGGCGGGTTTCGAGAAGATCATGCAGGCGGTGACGCTGTTGCTGGAGTGGTCATCCGAGGCGTTGACGGACGAGTTGGAAATCGCCATTCGGGTAACGCCCGGCATTGCGGTAGCCAACTGACGGGCAGTAGAGCGGGGTGAACGACATGCAGAAACGCATCGGCGTCGATGTCGGCGGCACCAACCTGCGGGTGGCATTGGTGGCTGGCTTGCAAGTCTTGGATGAATATCGCTGCCATGCCGATTTCTCCGCCATCTGCCGGGAAAATCCACCGGATGTTGCCTGGCGGAAGATTATCGACGTCACTGTCTCGGCACTGCGGCAAATGCAACAACAGCATCCTGACACGACCTCGGTCGGCATCGGCTTTCCCGGTTTTATCGATCCGCTACGCGGCACCGTGCTGCAGTCGCCTAATCTGCCGGGCCTGCGCGATGTTGATCTGGCGGGCGATCTTGCTCAGGCATTGCAACGACCCGTGGTTGTGGAAAATGATGCCAATGCGGCGGCCTATGGCGAATACAAGCTGCATCCGCAGTCCGCGTCCAGCCTTATCTATCTTGGTTTGGGCACTGGCGTCGGCGGCGGACTGATCATCGATCACAAGCTGATGACCGGCACGCACGGCTTCGCCATGGAGGTCGGCCATCTGATCGTCGAGCCGGGCGGGCGCTTATGTGGCTGCGGCAATCGCGGCTGCATGGAGCAATATGCCTCCGCCAGCGGTGTCAGCCTCAGTTATGAAGCTGCTACCGGCAAAACACTGGAAGCCGATGCGATCGCCAGTCTGGCTAAGAAGGGCGATGCGCAGGCCCAGGCGGCTTTTGAGCTGGCTGCAAATGTTCTGGCGCAGGTGCTGGCGCATATACTCAAGGTGGTGGATGTCCAGCAGGTCGTCATCGGCGGCGGCATGAGCAGGGCCTGGCCGCTGATGCAGCAGGCCTTCCGGCAACGGCTGGATCAGGATCTGATCCCGGTGCTGCGCGGCAGGGTTGACGTCCGTGTTTCCGACAGCGGCGACCATGCAGGTGTCATCGGTGCCGCCTGTCTTTCTGCTGCAAATTACTGATAACTTTTTGCGATAAAGCCCGCTCAGCTGCCGTTGTTAATGCGGTCGCGGCCCTGGTTCTTGGACAGGTACATCGATTTGTCGGCCTGTTCGACCAGATTGAGCGCCACCCCCGTCTGTGCTGGAATCATGGTGGCGATACCCATGCTGAGAGTCAGAAAATCACTGACGCTGGATTTGGCATGCGGGATTTTTTCCTGCTCTATTGCTATTCTGCAGCGTTCCGCCACCCTTCTGGCGGAAACCTCATCAGTTTCCGGCAGGATGATGGCAAACTCCTCGCCGCCGATGCGGGCGACGAAATCGCGTGGTCGAGAGCCTGCTGAACTCAGGATACCAGCAACTCTGGTCAGGCAGACATCTCCCTGGATGTGTCCATATTCATCGTTATATTGCTTGAAATAGTCGATATCGAGCATGATCAGTGAGATAGGGGACTGGTTGCGTCTGGCATCGGCCCATTCGGTTTCGAGAATGGAATCGAACATGCGTCGGTTGGCAATGCCGGTCAGCCCGTCTTTGAACGACAGTTCTTCCAGTTTTTTCTGCAGCGTCAGCAATTCCTGCTCGGTCTTTTTGCGCTCGCTGATATCGAACATGAAGCCGATCAGCGAATCCACCTCGCCATTTTCCTTGCGCACGACATGGACGACATCGCGTATCCAGACATACTCTCCGCTGCTGGTCAGTGCGCGGTAATCGGCTTCGTGGTCGGTACCGGCCTGAGACTGTGCGACACAGTAATTCACCACCCATTCGCGATCCTCCGGGTGCATTCTGGATGCCCAGTCCTCTACGCTAACCCAGCTTTCCGGCTTCCAGCCCAGCAAGGCTTCGATCTGCGGACCTATGTAAGTGAATTTAAGGCTGCTCCACTCAATTTGCCATGGAATGGCTTTGGTTGATTCGAGCAGGGTCTTGTAAACGGCGCTGTCAGTGCTCATGTCGTTGCATTGTTCGTTCACTTGCTTTTCCCCTGACATTCCCTTAATCGACCCTTAGAACAGGCAGCTGATTGCTTTCATGAAGCTGTCATAACTCGCGATTATTGTTGTACGGTGGTGTGTTTGCAAAAGGCCCCAACATGCTTGTTGGTGCAATTGTATTTTGTAATGACATGATGATACTAGCCGGAATGTGGAGTTTATGGATATAACCAATAACTACTTATGTACGGCATTTGATGAGTTGGAGATGATTATTGCCGGCCGTAGGCTGCACGCAGTATTTCAGCCGGTCATCAACCTGGCAAATGCGGAAATGCTTGGGCATGAGGGGCTGGTGCGAGGACCTCAGGGCAGCCAGCTGCATTTCCCCCTGACGTTGTTAGAGACAGCGAGAAATGCCAACCGGCTGGCAGTTGTCGAGCGACTGAGCTCTGAAGTGGTGCTGGAAGCTTTTGCCACTTTCGGATCACATTCAAAGCTATTCATCAATGTCAGCCCTGAATCCTTTACACAATTCGCCACAAATATCGCCGCTATTCTGGCATATACCCACAAGCTGGGACTGGATCCAAGGACGATCGTCATCGAGTTGACGGAATGTACGCCGAATTTTGATTATCAGTTAATCAAGAATGCTGCCGGGCATTATCGCAAGATGGGTTTTGAAATTGCCATTGACGACCTGGGTGAAGGATTTTCAAGTCTGCGTTTATGGTCAGAACTGCATCCTGACTATGTCAAGATCGACAAACATTTTATCCAGAACATCAATAACGATTCAGTCAAACTGGAATTTGTGCGTTCGATCCAGCGCATTGCCGAATGTTCTGGCGCCAAGGTTATCGCGGAAGGAATTGAAAGTCCGGCGCAGCTCAGTATCGTCAAGGATCTGAAGATAGTCTATGGACAGGGCTATCTGTTCGCCCGACCTGCAGAAAGCCTTTCACCTGGAGTCTCGTCAGATGTGCGAGAGCTGATCCTTTCAAAAAAACTCAGTGTGTTCCCAAGTGCGGCACCAAGTTCACGGTTTATGGGTAATCTCAGTGGCCTGCATGAGTATCTTGACCCGGTGGCGCCTGAAACATCCAATGAGGAAATCTACACCATCTTTGAATCCTGCCCGCATTTGTATTCTTTGCCGGTGGTCAAGCAAGGCTCGCCGGTAGGTTTGATCAGCAGGTATTCGATCATCGACAGCTTCGCGCGTCTTTATGTGCGTGAGTTGTATGGCAAAAAACCTTGCAGTCTGCTCATGGATAGCAGACCTTTGATCGTTGAGCATGATATGGGTTTGCATGCGCTCAGTGACCTGATTACCCGCATGGAACCTCATCATTTGTCCAATGGATTCATTGTTGCCGAGAATGGGATTTATCTGGGTGTCGGCAGTGGTCATGCATTATTGCGCGTGATCACACAGATGCAGATCGATGCAGCCCGATACGCCAACCCTTTGACCATGCTGCCGGGAAACGTACCTATCAACGAGCACATTGACCGGCTGATTGCTGCGGAGGTGAGCTTTGTTGCCTGTTATTTCGATCTTGATAATTTCAAGCCTTTTAACGACGCCTACGGATTCAGGCGTGGTGATGAGGTGATTCAATTCGTTGGTGCACTGTTGAGCCAGGAAATCGATCCCAACCTGGATTTTCTGGGTCATGTAGGCGGTGATGATTTTATCGTGGTCTTCCAGAGTGCCGGTTGGGAAGTCCGCTGCCGCCAGATGATGCGTAAATTCGAGGATGCGGCGGCAGGTTTTTATGATGAGCTTGACCGCCAACAGGGCGGGATACAATCCGAGGACAGGTCGGGTAACAGGGTCTTCTTTCCGGTAGTCAGCCTCTCTATCGGCGCGGCCAAGATAATGCCTTGCCTCTATGGTAGCCATCATGAAGTCTCAGCCGCGATGGTCTCGGCGAAAAAACAGGCCAAGCAAATACTGGGCTGCAGCCTGTTTGTCGAGCGACGTATCCCTTGATTAGGTGCTCTGTGGAATAGCTTTGTCCGGCCTTTGCGCGATCAGCTGCGAAGCGACGGCGCTTATATAGGGCAGGGTCTGCAGGCTGAGCATGGTGACCCACAGTTGCGCGTCCAGATTTTCCACGCCGCGGCTGTAAAGCATGGCCACAGCGCATAGCGCCAGGGCGATGAGCAGCAGCAGTTCCTCTTGTACTGGTTCGAAGATGGTGAGTCGTCCGCCGGCTCCCTTGCCCTTGGCAGTCGGCTTGAAGACACCATCCTTCTTAATGAGTCCCATGATGATGCCCTTGGCGATGGCGTGCGACAGACCTAAGCTGGCGAGCGAGGCACCGAAGATATCGGACCAGCTGCAGTTCATGGTGCGGCGGTAGAGAATGGGCCCCATGGCCGCCTTGATGATGAGGAAGCAGAGGATAGGCAGCAGCATGATGGACATCGGCAGGCTGAATTCCTTGGGGAAGGCCAGCATGGCGATGGTCCAACCGATGGAGCCGAGCGTGAAGAAGAGTTGCAGCGCATCACCGAGCCAGCCGAACCAGCCGGTCAGGAAGTGATAGCGCTGGCCGAATTTGAGCGGTGATTTGCCGATCAGCATGGGCAGGTGGTGCTTGAGTATCTGCATGGCGCCGAATGCCCAGCGGAAGCGTTGCGACTTTAGCGCCTTGTAGTTGGCTGGCGTCAGGCCGCGGCCGAAGGTTTCGTCGACATAGCGCAGGTCCATGCCTTTCTCCAGGAGGCGCAAGCCGAGTTCAGTGTCTTCGCAGATGCACCATTCAGACCAGCCGCCGACCTCCTGCAATGACTGCCGGCGCACCAGTGTCATGGTGCCATGCTGAATCAGCGCGTTGCGTTCATGGCGATGGTGCATGCCGGTGCGGAAAAAGCCCTCGAATTCCCAGTTGCACATGCGGCGGAAGAAGTTGTTCTCCCAGTCGCGATGGGCTTGCGGTGCCTGTACTACGGCGACCTGATCCTCAGCGAAATGCGGCACCAGCACGGCCAGCCAGTCCGGAGTGACGACGTAGTCGGCATCGACCACACCGATAACTTCGGCGCGTGGATCGGTCTCCTGTAGCGCAAAGTTCAGCGCGCCCGCCTTGAAACCCGGCCATTGCGGCAGATGATGGAAGCGGAAATTGTCCGGCAGCGTGGCCATATAGGCTTCCACCGGCTTCCACAGGGCTTCGTCCTTCGTGTTGTTGTCGACGACGATGACTTCGAAATTCGTGTATTCCAGCTTTGCCAGGCTCTCGATGGTGGCGATGACCATGGCCGGCGGCTCGTTGTAGCAGGCAAGATGTACGGAGACGAATTTTTCCTGCGCCGCAGGTAGTGGCACGGCACGCCGGTAGAAGCGGCGCCAGCCGCCCTTGAACATGATCTCGCTGAACTCGACGCCGTAGATCATCAACACCGCTGATGTCATCAGCATGGCAAAGATGAGGCCGATCAGGATGACGAAATCGCGTAGCGTGTAGTAGTAATCCCCGGGAAGATTCCAGGCAATGACCAGTGTCGTGATGCAGGCCTGCGTCAACAATGCCATGGAGATGCGCCCGCCCAGACGCCAGTGGCGGAAGCGGTAGGCGATGAACAGTATGGGCAGGAAAGCGAGCAGGGTAGACCAGGCCGCCTTGGCAATCCAGCGGTCGTCGCGCGGCACAGCTCCGGCCAGCGAGAACTTGGGGTTGCGTTCGGCATCCAGCATGCCCCAATAAGGGCCGGCCCATCCTTCGATGTCAACCTTCCAGGGTTGGTCTATGGCTTCCATCAGATAATAGTCGTAGCTCTGATAAGCGGTTCTGGCGAGAAATTCCCGTACGAAGCGGGCCTGATTCACCTGCGACGCGACTGAAGCGCCGATGGCGGGGCCACGGCTGGGCCAGCCGACTTCCGTGATGACAATCTTCTTGCGCGGGAAGCGCTCCATCAATTCGTTGTAGCGCTGCATTGCGTAATCCACCGCTTCCTCTACCGGCACGCCTTCGTGGTAAGGCAGCAGATGGATAGAGATGAAATCGACATGCCGCACCAGTTCCGGGTGCTTGATCCAGACATGCCAGGGCTCGGCGGTCGAGATCGGCAGTTTGGTTCTGGTCTTGACCTGATCCAGATAGACAATCAACTCCTCGACTTCCAGATCCTCGCGCAGCAGCGCTTCGTTACCGATGATGAGTCTCTGTATGTTGGGGTATATCTCGGCTTTGGCCAGCAGAGTCTTGATCTCGCGTTGATTGGCTTCATCCTCCGGCCCCAGCCAGGCGCCTGCGGTCACTTTCATGCCGATAACGTTGGCAAGCGCCACCACTTCCGGATTTTCCACGGCACCATAGGTTCGGATGCGGTCGGTATAGGTATCCAGTATGCGCAGGTCTCTTATCAGCTGATCTGTTGTGGGGTAAGTCTGCTCAAGCGGACTCTGGCCCTTCTGGAATCCGCTGTATGCAAGGCCATGTATGATGGGCGGTGCATCGATCAGTGGTAACGCCCGGTTTATCCCTAGCCAAAGCGCGGCATGCACGGCAGCGATTGCCAGCGCGAAAATCAGGGGAGGTGTATAGCGTTTAACGGCAGCAATCATGGTTGGATGGTAGCGGAATCGGGTTGACGGTATGGATGCAGGGCAGATGATATCAGCAACAGCAGCAGGGCGAGCCAGGCCCATAGTTGCAGATTTAACGGCTCAAGCCACAGCAGGGTGAGGCTGAAGATCGCAGCCAGCGCCGGCATGTAGACAAAAGCCTTGGGCTGCGTAACGTTCTCCATACCTGCCAGTTTTGCCATCAGGCCGAACTGCAGTGCAGGCAGCAGGTAAAGGCTTAGCGGAAAATCGCGGTAGCGGCCGTCGAACAGCAGCAGGGCGCTGCAAATCAGCGCCGTCGCAGCCAGCAGCCAGAGGCTGAAACCTGCCCAGCGTTTTGCCGTGGCACTTTGATTCAGCACCAATGCTGGCAAGGCCAGCAGACTGACCCAGCCGACGAGGGCTACACCGCCCAGCGCCAGCCATTCAAGGATGTCGCGGCAGGCGGTGACAAGATAGCCTGCCTGCAGATAAGCCATAATGCCGGCAGCCGCGCCCAGCGGCAGCATCGCCAAGGCATTGCGTGTGATATTGCCGGTTGCCCGTGTTCGTAATCCGAGCAGGCCGAACAGCAGCATGCCGGCAAAGGCTGAGAACCATGGCCACCAGCCGTCATTGCGCTCGGCGATGGCATCGGTCAGCGAGAATTTTGCTTGCAACTGACTGTCGTACAAGCCCCAGTGGCCGCCTACAGTACCTTCCAGCACACGCTTCCAGGGTTGGTCAAAGGCTTCGATCAGGTTGTAGCGCCATTGTCTTTCGTAAGCCGCCTGCAGAAACTCGCGGATATAGCGTGCCTGATTAACGTTGCCGGGTGCGGAGCCGTTGCGGTGGCGTCCTGCACTTGGCCAGCCGGTCTCGCCGATGAGGATGGATTTATCGAACGTTTGCTCCAGCCTGTTCATGGTGGTTATGGCGTGATTGACGGCGGCTTCGATGGCTTGCGGCTCGTCTTCCCAGTAGGGCAGAATGTGCGCCGTGATGAAATCGACCGAATCCTCCATGTCCTTATGCTGGAGCCAGAACTCCCAAACGTCGGCATAGGTGATGGGTACGTCGGTCGAAGCTCTGGCGCGCTCCAGATAGGCTTTGAGCTGAGCAGGTTTTTGTTCCTGGCGTAGCAGTACTTCGTTGCCCACTATCAGTGCGCGAATCACGTCAGGATGCTGGTTGGCGAGTTTGATGCCCAGCGTCAGTTCGCGCTGATTGTCGGCATCGGTCCAGCCGATCCATACCCCAAGCAGAACTTCCAGTCCAAGTTTGCCTGCGGCTTCCGGCACATAGTCCAGTCCCTGGCCGACGGAATACGTGCGCACGCAATCGAAGCGTTCGGCCAGCAGGGCCAAGTCGTGCTCGATTTGCTGCGGGCTGATTTGCGTGCCCTTGATGAACGGGCTTTGCCCCGGCATGTAATAGGGTGCATAGGAAGCGCACTGCATCTTTTGCTGCGGCAGTTCCGGTACGGCGAGTTGTAGCGGCCGGTTCTGCCAATAGAGCCAGCCTGCGAGAGAGATCAGAAGCAGAATATTGAGGACAGCGAACAATCGGAGCTGGTTGCGGAGCATGAAGAATCCATCAATGAGGTCAAGCGTGAACCGGGAAATCCGGCTACAAAATCGCGAAATGCCGCAAAGCGCACATCATAATGCAGGTGGCGCGGCAATACAAAAAATCATGAAAAAACAAATGCTTCTAGCCGCATTCTCGGGATACAATGCGCGCTTGCCCGGCAACATTTTCTCTTCAAGCGATCTCATGAAACTTCTTATCGTTGTTTTTGTTTTGGTTACAGGTTTTTACAAAACCGCGCAGGCCAATCAACCTGCCTTCACCGGCCCCAACTACAGCGGCAAATACAGCTGTGAGGGCGAAAATCAGAAAGTTGGCAAATACAAGGTTGATGTCACCTTGCGCCTCAATCTGGTTGCAAGTTCCGGCAGATTCGGTGCCTACGAATATACCGCGGAAACTGAAAACGGCATCAAGTTTTACGGCAATGCAGTCTCGCTAGGTAATCAACTGGCTGCCAGCTACTATCTCGACACCGTGCGACGCAAGGGTGAGCCAACCACTGCGCTGGCCACAGCCAGACGCGTATCCGGCGGCCGCTGGAGCTTGCGCGTACAGTATTTCGAACCGGACGATTTTGGTGGCAACAACGGCAGCGAGACCTGCATGATGCAGCCGCCGGAAAAGAAAAAACCAGTTAGTGTGAACACGCCCTGATTCTGCATTGATGTGAGTCAAGCCTAAAACCAGTTCAATCGACTGGCTTTTGTCTTTTAGCCGGCGGCTTTTTGCGTGTGCCGCAGCAGCGCCCAGGCGACATGCTCGCGCACCATCTCATCCGCATCGTTCTTCCTGGCTTCAAGCGCCGCGATCACTTCAGACGTTGTCGGCGCGTTGCCCAAGCCTACGGCGATATTTCGCAGCCATTGCGCATAGCCTATGCGGTAGATGGCGCTGCCGGCCATCCTCGATTTGAAAGTGTCTTCATCCCAGCCGAACAGTTCGACCAGCGTCACATCATCCAGCCCGTGACGCACATGAAAGTCGTCCGTTGCGGTCAATTGTGCGAAGCGGTTCCATGGACAGGTCAGCTGGCAGTCATCGCAGCCGTAGATGCGGTTGCCAATCAGCGGCCGCAGTTCTTCCGGGATGCTGTCCTTCAGTTCGATAGTCAGGTAGGAAATGCAGCGCCGCGCATCGACCTCATACGGCGCGACGATAGCCTGCGTCGGACAGATGTCGATACAGGCGCGGCAGGTGCCGCAATGGTTCTGGCCTTGTGCATCAACAGGCAAGGGCAGGTCGGTGTAGATCTCGCCGAGAAAGAACCAGGAGCCCGCCTCGCGTGACAGCAGCAGGGTGTGCTTGCCGCACCAGCCGAGGCCGGCTTTTTCAGCCAGCGCCACTTCCAGCACCGGCGCGCTGTCGGTGAACACCCGATAGCCGAATTCGCCAATCTCTTGCGCGATGCGGCCGCACAGCTTCTGCATGCGGGCTCTCAATACCTTGTGATAATCCCGCCCCAGCGCATAGCGCGAGATGAAAGCCTTTTCGCCGTCCGCCATGACCATCTCGCTATTGGCGGATGCAGGCGGCAGGTAGTCCATACGCACAGAGATAACCCGCAGGGTGCCCGGCACCAATTCGGCAGGACGGGTTCGTTTATCGCCATGTTTTGCCATATAATCCATAGCACCATGAAAGCCCTTAGCCAGCCAATCACGATGCGCCTGCTCGGCCTGACTCAAGTCGGTGTCTGTAATACCGACCGCGCCAAAGCCGAGCTCAAAGCCCCAGCGTTTGATGTCGGCAGCAAGGCCGGATAGCTCGTTCGGATTCATATGAGCAAGGATTTTACACTGTACCTGGCAGATGAGGCGGCGACACTGGCGGCCGGTGCGCAACTGGCCGGCCATCTGCAGTCCGGCCTCGCCATTTATCTGCATGGCGATCTGGGGGCCGGCAAGACCACTTTTGTGCGGGGCTTGTTGCATGGCCTCGGCCACAGCGGCAAAGTCAAAAGCCCGACCTACACACTGGTTGAACCTTATGTGATTTCGAAGTTCAATATCTATCATTTTGACTTATATCGTTTTATCGACCCGGAAGAATGGGAGGCAGCGGGGTTCCGCGATTACTTCAACCCGCAAACCATCTGTCTGGTGGAGTGGCCGGAAAAAGCCGGTGACCTGATTCCGCAAGCGGATATGGATATCATCCTGCAACCTCGGGACGATGGCAGAATGTTGCAACTCCGTGCAAACTCAAGTCTGGCAGAGCAGTGCCTGCAGAAAATGAGAGCAGAATGAACCGAGTGAAACCGTATTCATGACCAGATCGACTCTTTTCAATCAGCCCCTGATCCATCAGGCCATGCTCAACCATCTACGGGCTTGGCTGTTCGTTACATGCCTACTGCTGGCCGGGGTGGCCGAGGCCGCACTTAACATCACCGCTACCCGCGTCTGGCCGGCGCCGGATTACACCCGCATCACCTTCGAGGCCAAAGACCCCATTCTGCATAGCATGATCATCCTGCAGAATCCGGACCGGCTGGTGATTGATCTGCAGGAAGCCGAAATCAGTCCGGCCTTGCGCAGTCTCAGCGACAAGATCCTCTCCAGCGATCCTTATATCAAGGCCGTGCGCGTCGGCAATTTCAAGCCCGGTGTCGTGCGCGTGGTGGTTGACCTCAAATCCGAAATCCGGCCGGAAATTTTCTCTCTGCCGCCAGCCGGCGAATACAGTCATCGTCTGGTACTGGATATTTACCCGCTGGTCGATCCGCTTATGGCCTTGTTGCAACAGCTTAGCCCATCCGATGCCGCACAGCCGCCGACCGCTGCTCCCGATACCAGTGCTGGCGTGATAGCACCGGATGCGACAGTGACGTCAGTGCCACCCGCTACTCCGGAACCGTCTCCGCAAGCTGATTCCGCGCCGCCAGCAGACAAGCCACTAACCAGCCGCATGATCACTGTAGTGCTCGATGCTGGCCATGGTGGCGAGGACCCTGGCGCCATCGGGGCCAGAGGTAGCAGGGAAAAGGACATCACGCTCTCCATCGCCAAGAAGCTGAAAGCGCAGATCGATAAGGAACCGAATATGCGTGCCGTGCTGACGCGTGATGGCGATTTCTTCCTGCCGCTCAACAGCCGTGTGCAGAAAGCGCGCAAGGTACAGGCGGATCTCTTCGTCTCCATTCATGCCGATGCTTTCACCCGCAAGGAAGCCAACGGCTCCTCTGTCTTTGCCCTGTCCGAACGTGGTGCCACCAGTGCTTTTGCACGCTATCTGGCGCAAAAGGAAAACGAGTCCGACCTAATCGGCGGTGTCAGTATCAATGTCAAGGATCCGCATCTCGCCCGCACGCTGCTTGATCTCTCGCAGACCGCCACCATCAACGACAGCCTCAAGCTGGGGCAGGCCGTGCTTGGCAAGATCGGCCAGATCAACCGCCTGCACAAGCCGCGTGTGGAACAGGCCGGCTTTGCCGTGCTGAAAGCGCCGGATATTCCCTCCATCCTGGTTGAGACCGCCTTCATCAGTAATCCGGAAGAAGAGAAGCGCCTGAACGACCCCGGCTATCAGGACAAGATGGCCGCCTCTATTCTCGCTGGTATCAAAGCATATTTCGCCAGCAATCCGCCATTGTCCAAATCACGGATGGCCGAATCGAGATTCGCAGACTGACATTCAATGATACTGAGCTTGCCCCCGAATTTCGGATACCGAGATAGCTTGAGATAATGAGCTATGGAGGTAATATGAGATGTTCAAGATTTCGAGGCAGAGTTACACGGGCGAGTTCAAGCTTGAGGCGGTAAAAATGT
>Ga0208244_100502_pt1 | contig 37032 bp, 36 predicted proteins | sample SubbioCR12Aug_5A_FD_184828 | JGI IMG/M metagenome (GOLD analysis project Ga0208244, IMG submission 184828) | Serpentinite rock and fluid subsurface biosphere microbial communities from McLaughlin Reserve, California, USA - CR12Aug_5A (SPAdes) | ecosystem: Environmental > Terrestrial > Deep...
CTGGAACGGCTGCGTGGCTCATGCTAGACTCCGTATTACTTTGTCACACATGGGGTATCGATCATGTCCGCGACGCTTACGGTGCGGCTCTCCGCCAAGGAAGCGAAGTCCCTCGACGCGATTTGCCGGATGACCGGCAAGTCGAGAAGCGAAGTGGTGCGCGAATCCTTGCGCGGCTACGAGGTACGCCGCAGCCTGGCCGCGATCCGCGCGGAACTGATGCCCAAGGCGCGGGAAGCGGGCTGGCTGACCGAGGAAGACGTCTTTCGCGACGTTTCGTGAAGATATTTCTCGACACCAACGTCTGGGTCAGCGCCTTTCTCGCACCCGGGCTGTGCGAGGAACTCCTGTTCCGCTGCGTCAACGAAGGCGTGGCGCTCACCAGCCCGCTGCTGTGGTCGGAGTTGAGCGCGGTGCTCGAACGCAAAGTGGCCCCGTCTGCGCGCGCAATGCAACACGCCGCGTTTCTGCGCGGCCTGACGGCGACCATCGCGGATGTGCCGGAGCCGGCCGCCGACAACGATGCGCGCCTGGTCGCGGCCGCCGCCGCAGCCGGCGCGCAACTGTTCGTGACGGGCGACCGCCGGCTCATCGAGTGGGAGCGCTCGGGCGCCATGCGCATCGTCTCGCCGCGGCAGGCGTGGGTCATTCTCTTTCAGCCTCCGGGCGTTTGATGGCGTCGGCGAACTGCCGCAGCCACTTGAGGAACTCGAGGGCTTCGTCGGTGGCCTGCATGTAGAACGCACTGTCGGCCTTGGCGTGCAGGCCATCCATGGCTGTCCTGAAATCGTGCGGCATGGGCGTGAACACCTTGTGCGTCTGGAATCGGCGCACCAGCCAGGCCAGCAGGTCGCCGCAGAATTCCTTGCCGGCCTTCCCGCGCTGCGAGGTTTCGCTGCCGGCCGACTGCCAGAATGCCAGCGCCGGCATCAAGCCGCTGCCCATGATGAGCGCCGGCGCGCCTTTGGCAAGCTTGCGATATTCCTCCGAACAAGCTTTTGCCTTGTCCCATGCAAACGCCGCCCGTTGCTGATCGAGGGTCTGTGCCATCGTCAGGCTCCTTGCGCCGGGTGGATCAGCACCAGTCCGCGGCCGGTGGTGGCGTCGCCGCCCATCTGCACCATGGCATCCGCGATGCCCGGCTGGGCCTCGCCGTTTCCGGCAATGAGGCGGGCGAGGACGGTTTCGGCGGCGAGCTTTTCTTCCTTGCCCTTGCCGCGCTCGACACTGGCCAGCACCAGGCCGGCGAGCAGCGATTCGGGCGGCAGGCTTTCGGTGTAGAACAGCCCGCCGGAATCGGCCGTGCCGGTGTCGTCTTTGATGCGCACATGCGGCTCGACCACGGTGGCGCTCTTGACGAAGTGGGCGAAGTCGCTGTCGGCGAGCACGACGAGGTCGCGCTTGAGCTTGTCGCGGAAGAAGGCGTGGGCGTCGCCTGGCGGCAGGGCGTTGTTCGCGAGCCAGGTGGCGATGTCGGCGCAATCGCCGACGCGGGTGAATTCGAAGGCTTCCAGGATCAGTTTGCCGTCTGTGAGCGCTGCGTCGGAAGCTGTCGCCGCGTTGCCGGTGCCGACTTCCGGGATCGTCCATTCGGCGGCAACCCCGGCGTTCGCCGCCAGGCGCTTGAGGCGCGCCAGGGCGTAGGGGCAGGTGGCCCAGACGAAGGCGTTTTTCAGCGAGCGCACCGGGAAAGCGACGAGCTGGGCGTCGGTGAAGGCCAGCGCGCCGGCATGCTCGGAGGCATCGCGTTCCGGGCCGAACAGGCGCTTGATGTCTTCGTGCTTCTGCCACGTGCGGGCGAGGTGATGGCGCAGCGCGCCCTTGATGCCGGAGCCGGCGATCAAGGGGTGGCCGCTATGCACCTCGCGCTGGATCGGGTTGTCGATGGCGCCGATGGCCGTGCCGGCGCCCATGTGCAGCGGCGTCATGCAGGAGTAGAACAGCAGGGTTTGTTTTTCGAACATTGCGAGAGTCTCCTTTCAGTTCCAGGCGCCCAGCCAGGCGCGGTTCCAGCCTTCGGCGCGGCGGCTGGCGTCGATGGCGTCATTGTCATCCCACAGGCCGCCAGCCGCCCATTCGGCAAGCTTGCCGGCGTCACCCTCGAATTCGTCGAACCACCAGACGCTGCCCGCCGGTGCGGCGCGCAGTGCCGGCTTGGGCTGGTTCGCCAGCAGGTTCCAGCCGGACACCAGTTCGTTGCGCGGCAGGGCGGCGCAGGCCAGTCGCGCGGAAAAGTCAGTCCCTGTGATACGGCGGGCCTGAGGGTCTACCCCCGGCGGCAGCCAGCCGCGGGCGAACAGGCCCGGCGTGGCGAGGATGAGGCGAAAGCGCCGGTTCTGTTCGATGGCGGCAAGCGGCGGCGGAGGTGGCGCCCACTCGATGCGCTGCCAGCGGGCGGCGCGACCGTCCCCGGCCAGCCGCAGATCGCCGGTCTGCGCGAACGCGGCATCCTGCCCTTCGGCGCCGACCAGGAAGCCGATGCTGTCCGCCAGCGCGACATGCTCGACGGCGAACAGCGCGCCCTTGGCCCCGGTGCGGCTGCCGGTGTCAAGCGCAAGGCCGGTGCGCACGTCACTCTTCCACAGGTCGCCGGCAGCGAGGATCTGGTCTGCGGCGGGCAGGCGGCCGGCCAGATACTCCCGCCAGCCGGCTTCGGTGAGCCACAGACCAGTTTTCGGTTTTCCCTGCGGTGCACGCAGCACGGGAATGAGCGGCAGGCCGTCGGGCAGATGCAGGCCGGCCGGGCAGGGGCGCGGTTCGAGCCGGTACACGCCGTCTTCCTGCACGACGAGGTCGGCAGGCAGCGGGTAGAGCGCCTCGATGCGTGCGTCGATGCGGCGCGCAAGGCTCGCCCGGGTGAGCCGGAAGTCGAGCGCATCCGCGCCGATCTCCTTCCGCTCGCAGGCGGCGAGCCGGGCGGGGTCGCTGACGATGCGGCTGCTGCGCAGCGCGCCGGCGAAGACCGAAGGCGCGGGCGGCATGGCGGCGGCGCCGAAACTGCCGGCGTCGCCGAACAGCCGGTGGCCGCGCGGGCTCAGGGTGTCGTGCGGCGTGATGAACAAATGGGTGCTCATGCGGATTTCCTTGCGGCGGGGGCGCGCACCTCGCGGGCGAGGAACTCCGCGCAGGCGAGCAGGTCGTCAAGAATCTCGCGCGGGGCGCGGATCCGGGTTTGGGTCGCTTGGGCGGCAAGCCGGCAGGCGACGGCGACGAGGTCGTCGGCCAGCGTGCCGTCGCCACCCTGGCGGGTGAATTGCAGGGCCAGGCGATTGGCGGCCATCGTCTGCCAGTCAGCGTCCTTTCCCGCGCCCGGCCAGTCCGGCAGCCGGTGCAGCCATTCGCGGGCGAGATAGACGGCACGGCGCGACATGCCGGCGTCCTCGCTCGCGCCGCCGATCAGCGCATTGCGCGCGCGCAGCAGCGCGCCAAAAGGGGTTGCGGCGACGGCAGCGGGCGCTGTGCCTTCCAGCCACCACGGCGCCATGAAGCCGACTTCGCCGCCGCCGCGCTTCACCACGCGCAGGCAGAAGGCGTTGCGCCCGGCCCCTTTGGCGCGGCCTTCGGCTTCGTCGAGTGCGCGCAGCACGGCCGCGAGCGGCGCCTGGTGGTGGGCGATCACCGCGCCCAGCGAGGCGCCGGCCTTGCCGCCCATCAGGCGCATGAGCCGGCCGTCGAGGACGCCGAAGCCGTTCTTGATCTGTAGCTTGTTTCCCAGGCCGACGCCCCATTCGTCCAGGTCGTCCATGCCGAGACCGCTGTAGGCGAGCCGCAGCAGCAGCATGGCGCGCGGCAGGTCGTCCACCGCGACCATGGCCAGCACGTCGTCGCCGCCGGCGTAGAGCAGCTTGCCCTTGCACAATTCCTCGACGATGTGCGGCGCCAGCCGCGCGGCGAAGTCGTTGAGCGCCTGCGAGATGGCGGCGTGGCGCCCGGGCGAGGGCGGGCGTTTTTGCTCCAGATACGCCATCAGCGCGGCATTGCCGGCGAAGCGCTGCGTCACGGTGTTGCGCACCTGCGGATGCCACGAGTCGCGGAAGGGCGTGGCGAATTCGCCGGAGAGCCAGGCGCCCATGCGGTCGCCGTCGAGCTTGATCAGGCCGTAGTAGGTTTCGATGCCGGTGCCGGTGATGTCCTTGACGCGGCGGGAGAGTTCCTCGAAGCGGGATTCGTCATCGGCCTCGCGTGCGGCGTCGAAGGCGGCCGGCAGCCGGCGCAGGATGTCGGCTTCCGGCGAACGCCTGACCGCACGCAGCAGTCGGCGCGGCAGTGCGACCGTATCCTGCCCGTTCGTCGCGGCGGCCAGCGCCCGGATGCGCCCTTGGCTCTCAACGTCGTTACAGGATCTGGCGAGCCGCTCCAGCGTGCCCGCCAGGGCCAGCGTGTGGGTGCTGACGACATAGCGGCCCACCGGTTGACCGACGAGCCGGCCGGCGCGTTCGGCGAAAAGGGTCGGCCACAGGCGCTTGAGGGTGCAGGGCGCGCACAGGTGTTCGCCGGCCTTGGTGCCGAAGCGCCGGTTCTCGGCAAGCTTCGGCCACGGATTGCCAGCCAGCGCCTTGCGTTCGCCCGGCGGCTGGGTGAGCCACTCGGCCTGCGGCGTGAGCCATTCGCGCTCGCCGCAGAGCGAGCAGCGGTAGCCGCCCTGCGGCACCTGCTCGAAGCCGCGCAGGGATTTCACGGCGGCAAGTCCGCGCTCGGCAAGATCGAAGACGGCCGGATAGGCGATGCCGGGGTTGGGCGTGTAGAACTTCGCCCCGTCGAGTTCGATGTCGCGCGAGAGAATTTTCCAGGCGGGGCCGGCGAAGAAGTCCTCGCCCTCGGGGATGAATGCGGCGAGCGCGGCTTGCAGCTCGGCCAGCGCCGTATCGCCGTCGCTGACTTTCGCCGGCCAGTCGGCGACCGCCCAATGCACTTCGGGGAAGCCCGCCAGTTGCGAAGCGATCTGCGTTTTCCAATGCCCGTCGTCGGCGTTCATGACGCGGCCCGCGGCGTCGGTCGTCCAGTCGAACGCAGCCTTGCGCACGGCCTGAGCCACCTGCCGGGCGATGGCCTCAGCGCGGGAGGCGGGCACGATGGCGAGGAACTTGTTCGGCAGCGCGGCGGAAAACAGCGGGTTGGCGTCGGAGGCGGCTTCGAGCAGCCCGGGTTGCGCGGTGCTCATCTTCTCGCGCCAGGCCGCGCCTTGTCCGGCCTGTTCCGCTTCTTCGAGCAACCAGGCATCGACGGCGGCCAGACCCCGCAATTGCGGGAAGACCACGGCATCGGGGCCCAGTTCGCCGGCCAGCGTCTTCACGCCTTCCCAGACCAGCGAGGAAAGCAGGTGCGAGCCGGCCCAGAGGTCGGAAGTCGAGCGCGCCTGGCGGATGAAGCCCTGCACCGGGCCGAAACTCATCGCCAGCAGCGCCGGGCGGTCGTTGGCAAACGTGCCGGCCAGCGCCGAGACCATGTCGAGGTGGTTCCAGATGCTGTGATCGGGTACCCGCGTGTCGGCCGGCAGCACCTGCCAGAGCTTGTCCAGATCGGCGGCGGGCGTCTCGGGACCGAAGCGCCAGAGGGCGAGGAAGGCCAGCCGTGGATCGTTTCCGCCCATCGCGGCGAGATCAAGGAAACGGTCCAGGCTGACAGCCTTGAGCGCCTCGACATGGGCGTCGTTGAGGTCGTTGATGCGAAAGCTCTCGGCCGAGAGCGGATGGATGATGACCGGGTCGCTGCCGAAGCGAACCTGCGCCCAGGCGGCGCGCTTGAGGTTCTCGCCCTCGGCGGTGGGAAACTGCGGTCGGTCGGCAGCGGCGGCCCACCAGTCGCCCTGCTTGACGGCATGCTCATCGCCGCCGTCGAGCAGCGCGGCGAGCGAGCGCCGCAAGGCTTTCACCGTGCCGCCCTCGTGGCCGGCGCGATCGCGCAGCAGCACCAGCGCCTTTTCCGCCGGATCGTGCAGCCAGGCGGCGAGCTTGGTTTGCCAGTGCGTGCTCATTGGCCGTCTCCTGTGCGGGTCATTTGCCGGTCGAGAACCTCGTGCACCGCGCGCCAGACTTCGGCTTGCTGTTCCGGCGTTACGCGATGCGGCAGGACTTGCGGAAGCGCGCAAGGCAGGTGAAAGGCCAATCCGGCATAGCCATTGCCATCCTTGACCACCTTGAAGCGAAGCTGGCTGCCAAGTCGCGCGGCGCCGCCTCAAGCAGCAACGTCATGATGCGTCACCGGATAGGCCAGGACGTGACGGTCGGCGAATTGCCCATCGCGCACGCCTTCGAGCGACAGGCGACGCTGGGTGCGAAACGCGATCTTGATGCGTGCCAATTCACGCATGGCCTCGCGCCAGTTCCCTTGCGGCCTGGTTTGCCACAACAGCAGGCCCTGGTCGTCGCGTCCCAGGGCGTGCGGCCATTCTTCGCGCAAGCACTCGCCGAGCGGACGGGAGACGCGGTGCAGCAGGTCCGCAGAAGGGGCGAGGGCGCCGTCGACGATCAGCGATCCCCAGCCGTTGCGAGAACGGGAGCCGATGGTGCCGAAGCGGGCGACGAGTTGCATCAGTTCGTCGAGCGGGAAGTTGTCGGGAGCGGAAATCCTGAGGGTGGTCTTCTGTTTTTCGGGGTCGATGGCGCTGCGCCGGATGTTCGTTCCACGGACGGTGCCCAACGAGGTCCCGGCATTGCGCTCATAGGTGAGCGGTCCGTAACCGAGATAGAGTTCGGCGCCGACATCCTGACCGTTTCCAACTTCCGGATGCCGCACTTTTTTCTCGCCGGCAGGCCACTGGTTCAGGACCCCTTCATCCCAAGCCCCCCCCAGCCGGATGCGCACCTGCGACTGCCGGGACTCGCCGCCGTCGTCGGCGGCAACGCCGAACCAGCGGCCTTCCTCGCGGCGCAGATCGTCCAGGTTTCGGGTGCCGCCGTTCCATGCCAGCAGCCGCCACCACTGCCGCAGCAGCGCCTTGATCGGCGGCGTGCGCCACTGCGCCCGCTGTTCGGCGTTGCCGAGAAAGGTCGGGGTGGTGAAGCCGAGACTGTATTCACATCTCTTCGGAGCCATGTCCTTGCGCACCTGTCAGGAATCCGGCCAAGCTTAATGATTGCGTCATTGCGGCGCAAGCCCGGCAAGCTTGCCGCAGGGGTGCCAGTACGTTTCTGCTAGACTCGTTTCAAAGGAGAAGCCAATGAGCGAAATGCGCCAACACACCGTCCAATGCCTCAGCCCCGGCGGCCTGCACCGCATGGCCTACGTCGAATGGGGCGACCCGCACAACCCGCGCGTGCTGGTCTGCGTGCACGGCCTTACGCGCAACGCGCGCGACTTCGATTATCTGGCGAAGACGCTGTCGGGCCATTACCGCGTGGTGTGCCCCGACGTGGTCGGCCGCGGCCGCAGCAACTGGCTGCGGATCAAGGACAATTACCAGGTGCACCAGTACGCCGCCGACATGGTGACGCTGATCGCCCGCCTGAATGTGGACGAGGTGCACTGGGTCGGCACCTCGATGGGCGGCATGATCGGCATGGCGCTCGCCGCGCAGGCGGACACCCCGATCACGCGCCTGGTGCTCAACGACGTCGGCCCGGTGATCAGCGCGGCGGCGGTGAAGCGCATCGGCGAATACGTCGGCCTTGCGCCGCAGTTCGCCAGAATCAAAGAGGCCGAGCAGTACGTCCGCCTGGTCAGCGCGACCTTCGGGAAATTGACCGATGCGCAATGGAAGCACCTCACCGAGCACGTCACGCGGCAGAAGGCCGACGGCGGCTACGAGTTCGTCTACGACCCGGGCATCGCCGAGCCCTTCCGCAAGGCGATGGACGGCGAGGACGTGCTCCTCTGGCCGCTCTACGACGCCATCCGCTGCCCGACCCTGGTGGTGCGCGGCGCCGAGTCCGACCTGCTCACGCACGAGACCTGCCTGGAGATGGGCCTGCGCGGCCCGAAGGCGACCATCGCCGAGATCCCCGGCGTCGGCCACGCCCCGATGTTCCTCGACGAGGCGCAGGTGGCGGTGGTGCGCGAATTCCTGCTCTCGAAATGAAGGCCGCCTTCATCCGCCGCTACGGCGGCAACGCCGTCGTGGAACTGGGCGAGCAGCCGATGCCGCAGGCGGGGCCGGGCGAGCTGCTGGTGGAAGTCCATGCCGCCAGCGTGAACCCGGTGGACTTCAAGATCCGCGACGGCATGCTGAAGATGATCGTGCCGTTCCGCTTTCCGCTCATCCTCGGCAATGATTTCTCCGGCGTGGTGCAGGCGGTCGGCGCCGGCGTGACGCGCTTCAGGCCGGGCGATGCGGTGTTCGCGCGCATGGACAAGCAGCGCATCGGCGCCTTCGCCGAGTTCGCCGTGGTGGCCGAGGCGGATGCCGCCGCCAAGCCGGCGAACCTCTCCCACGTCGAGGCGGCCGCGGTGCCGCTGGCGGGCCTGACGGCCTGGCAGGCGCTGTTCGAGATTGGGGGTCTCAAGGCAGGGCAGAAGGTGCTGATCCATGGCGGCTCGGGCGGCGTGGGCACGTTCGCCATCCAGCTCGCCCGCCATGCCGGCGCGACGGTCGCCACCACCGTCGGCGCGCGCAACGCCGGGCTGGCCCGCAGCCTGGGCGCTGATGTCGTGATCGATTACAAGACGCAGCGCTTCGAGGATGTCGTCAGCGGTTATGACCTGGTCTTCGACACGCAGGCCGGAGACATCCAGCACCGTTCCTTCGCCGTGCTCAAGTGCGGCGGCGTGCTGGTGAGCATCGCCGGCAAGCCGGACGGCCGGCTGGTGCGTGAATTCGGGCTGAATCCCCTCCTCGGCGTGCTGCTCGATTTCCTCAACCGCAAGACCCTGCGCCTGGCGAAGCGGCACGGCGTGCGCTACGAGTACCTCTTCATGCACCCGAGCGGCGAGCAACTGGCACAGATCGGCCGACTGCTCGCCGACGGCAGCGTCAGGACGATCATCGACAAGGTGTTTCCGCTCGACCAGGCGCGCGAGGCGCTGGCCCATGTCGAGGCCGGCCACGCCACGGGGAAGGTGGTGGTGGAGGTGAAGTCGCCGTATCACGGGGACTGACTTTTCTGTAGGCGCGGTTACATCGGATACCAGAGCACGACCTCGCCGCGTGCGGAAGGATTGCGCGCCAGCTCGGCTGGCGAAGGGCGATACACCTTGGCAATGAACGGCGGCGTGTGTTCGTCGAGAAATGCTTCAATCTTCGGCAGGGTCGCCACGAAATGCTTCGCCAACTCGGGATAGGGCAGCTTCCCGATCACGACCAGAAGCGCAACACGGTCCCGCATGACCGCCTCGCGCTCATTGATCTTGTGCCGGATGCGCTGGTCGTGGGTGATTGCGATGCGGCCCTGGGTCCCGCAATATTTTAGCCACTGCTCGTCGGAACCGCCGGGAGAAAACAGATCGTGATGCCGCTCGACGTGCAGGCCGGCGCTGGCGAGAATGGCGGGAAATTGCTTCCCGAGGTCGCGGTCGGTGAAATAGACGCGGCTCAAGCGGCGCGTTCGTAAAGGACGGCTTCTTCGATTTCTTCCGGCTTGAGGTCGTAGTCCTCGGCGAGGGCTTCAACCGTTTCACCGGCGTCGATGCGCCCGGCAATCGCTTCGGTGGAAATACCGGCGCGGATCACGACGGGGCGGCCGAAGGCAATGTTCGGATCGATGACGATGGGCCGTTCCGTCGTGGGCTCGGCGGAAACGTAGGGGTAAAGGCGCACTGGGAATTGCCATTGATCCCACTCGACACGCTTCAGATGCTCTTCCAGCAACCGCCGCATCGCCATCTGGCCGGAAGTGCTGAGGCTGATGAGCTTGCCGTATTCGTCGAGAAAGACTTCCCCGGCGTGGGTGCGCAGATCTTTGTTCAGCAGCAGCCGTTCGATCTTGAGCGTTCGTTCGGCATAGGCGATCGCCCTGCGCAGCTCGCGAATGGCAACCCCGTGCTCCGTCCGCAGCGAGCGCAGCACATGCGCTTCGATCAGGTTGTAGAACGAAAGCAGCGGGGGCTGCTTGCGCGCCGGCTTGAGCAGCGGCCGGAAGGTGGCGACGCTCTCGCCCTTGGGATAGGCGCGCCCGACCACCCACGACCGCAGGGTCGCGGCAGGCAGTTTGAGGTAACGCGCCGCTTCAGACAGGCTGTAGGCGGGTTGGTCTCGTAGGTTGATGTTTTTGGCGTCCATGATGATTTGGCGTTCGGACGGGATATTTTATGCTTTTGAAGCACCGTTGGGAGACTTTCTGTCTCCTGTAGTCGCCTTGCTGATGCAAACTATTTCGCCGTATCGCAGGGACTGACTTTTCCCGGTGCTAGAATCGTCCGTCATAGAGGGGCCGGGTAGCCCGTCATTCGCCTTCCGGCCATAGAACCCAGGAACCAAAAAAAATGGCTCGTCCCAAGAAATCCGCATCCGACACCGGCGCCAACCTCGGCTTCGAGGCCAAGCTCTGGGCGGCGGCCGACGCACTGCGCAACAACATGGATGCGGCGGAGTACAAGCACGTCGTCCTCGGCCTCATCTTCCTCAAGTACATCTCCGACGCCTTCGAGGCCAAGCACGCCGAACTCGAAGCGCAGAAAAAGCAGGGCGCCGATGCGGAAGACCCGGACGAATACCGCGCCGCCAGCATCTTCTGGGTGCCGCCCGAGGCGCGCTGGACGTATCTGAAATCGATGGCGCCGCAGCCGACCATCGGCCAGTTGGTCGATGACGCCATGGCCGCCATCGAGCGCGACAACGCCTCGCTCAAGGGCGTGCTGCCCAAGGACTACGCCCGCCCCGGCCTCGACAAGCAGCGCCTCGGCCAGATCATCAACCTGGTGAGCGACATTGCCCTCGGCAGCGCGGCCGACCGCGCCAAGGACACCCTCGGCCGCGTCTACGAATACTTCCTCGCCCGCTTCGCCAGCGCCGAGGGCAAGAGCGGCGGCCAGTTCTACACGCCCTCGCGCGTGGTGCGCGTGCTGGTCGAGATGCTCGCCCCCTACAAGGGCCGCGTCTATGACCCCTGCTGCGGCTCGGGCGGCATGTTCGTCAGCAGCGAGAAGTTCATCGAAGCCCACAGCGGCAAGCTGGGCGACATCTCCATCTACGGCCAGGAATCCAACTACACCACCTGGCGCCTGGCCAAGATGAACCTCGCCATCCGCGGCATCGACGCGCAGATCGCCCACGGCGACACCTTCCACCATCACGCACATCCCGACCTCAAGGCCGACTACATGCTGGCCAACCCGCCCTTCAACGACAGCGACTGGCGCGGCGAACTGCTGAAGAACGACAAGCGCTGGGTCTACGGCGTGCCGCCGGCGGGCAACGCCAACTACGCCTGGGTGCAGCACTTCATCCACCACCTCGCGCCCACGGGGCAAGCCGGCTTCGTGCTCGCCAACGGCTCGATGTCGTCCAACCAGTCCGGCGAAGGCGAAATCCGCAAGGCCATCATCGAGGCCGACCTGGTGGACTGCATGGTCGCGCTGCCCGGCCAGCTCTTCTATTCGACGCAGATCCCCGTCTGCCTCTGGTTCCTCACCCGCAACAAGCGCGGCTCCTCCCCCTCTCCCCGTGTGCGGGGAGAGGGCCGGGGTGAGGGGCAGGTTTTCCGCGACCGCCGCCACGAAACCCTCTTCATCGACGCCCGCAAGCTGGGCACCATGGTCGACCGCACCCACCGCGAACTGACCGACGAAGACCTCGCCAAAATCGCCGGCACCTACCACGCCTGGCGCGGCGACAAGATTTCTCCCTCTCCCCTCGCGGGAGAGGGCCGGGGTGAGGGGGAATACCAAGACATCCCCGGCTTCTGCAAATCCGCAACGCTGGAAGACATCCGCAAACACGGCCACGTCCTCACGCCCGGACGCTACGTCGGCGCCGAGGCCGCCGAGGACGACGGCGAGCCGTTCGAGGAGAAGATGCAGCGGCTAGCCGCGACGCTGCGCGAGCAGCAGGCCGAGGGGTCGAGATTGGACGCCGCGATCGCCGCCAACCTGAAGGGGCTTGGGTATGGCGGGTGAGTGGACTTCCGCGACCCTTCAGGACGTTTGCAGCACCATCACCGATGGTGCTCATCAATCGCCCCAAGAAGATCCCGAGGGCCTTCCGATGGCCTCGGTCAAAGATCTTACGCGTCACGGGATCGAACTCGGGGACTGCAAGCGCATCTCAGCGGCTGACTTCACAATACTCAAACGCCAAGGCTGCATGCCTGAATTGGGTGATGTTCTGATTGCGAAGGACGGCAACTCAGCGCTCGATACCGTTTGCGTTCACAGGCTTCATCAAGAAGTTGTGCTTCTTTCCTCAGTGGCCATCCTAAGACCAAATGCAAGGGTCGATTCCGATTTCCTGCACTACTACCTCGATGCACCTCAAACCCGCGCACTCCTGAAGGCCGGATTTAGGTCTGGCAGCGCGATTCCACGCGTCGTGCTCAAGGATTTCCGTCGAGCCCCTGTAACTGTCCCGCCCCTGAGGGAACAACGCGCCATCGCCCACATCCTCGGCACGCTGGACGACAAGATCGAGCTGAACCGGCGCATGAACGAAACGCTGGAGGCCATGGCGCGGGCGCTCTTCAAATCGTGGTTCGTGGACTTCGATCCCGTCCGCGCCAAGGCCGAAGGCCGCGACCCCGGCCTGCCCAAGCCCCTCGCCGACCTGTTCCCGGATTCCTTCGAGGACTCGGAACTAGAGGAGATTCCGAAGGAGTGGAAGGTGGGGACCCTCGCTGACTTCGCGATTTTGAACTCGGAAAGCTGGTCGAAGGAGACACGCCCAGAGGTCATCAACTACGTCGACTTGTCGAACACGAAGTGGGGAAGCATTGAGGCGGTCACGTGCTATGCGCAGCGAGACGCGCCGAGTCGAGCGCAGAGAGTGCTGCGACCAGGAGATACAATCGTCGGGACGGTGAGGCCCGGCAACGGTTCCTATGCCTTCATCTCTGCCGATGAGCTTACCGGAAGCACCGGGTTTGCCGTTCTGCGACCCCGCAGAACGGAATACGCACAGTTCGTTTACCTGGGGGCGACGGCTTCTGAGAACATCGAGACGCTTTCGCACTTGGCAGATGGCGGAGCGTATCCGGCGGTTCGGCCGGAAGTTGTCATCGCAACGCAAGTGATCCGACCAAGCGACAAAGTCCTCGCTCGTTTTTCGATGCTCTGTGCTCCGCTGTTGGGAAAAATTGCGCAGAACGAACGCGAGTCCTACACCCTCGCCGCCCAACGTGACGCGCTGCTACCCAAGCTCATCTCCGGCGAGTTGCGCATCAAACAGGCCAAACACCTTTTCGAAAGGACTGCCTGATGGCCGACATTCATCTCACTCAGTCGGAAGCCGATGCCTTGATCGCACTGGACAAGCGCAGGCTCGATGAAGAGCATTACCCCTGTCCCATGTCGGGGTCGATCATCGTCCCGCTGGAATCCTTCGACAAGCGCGAACAGTTTCTGCTTGACATCCATCGGGGCCGGATCGATCTGCTGAAGGGTAAATATCAGAATCGCGCGCGGCAGGTTATCGTGCTGGTGCGGTTGGACTTCGGTGGGGCGCCGCATCGAAACCCGGACGGCGAGGAGGTCGGCAATCCGCATCTGCATGTGTATCGCGAGGGATTCGGCGACAAATGGGCGGTGCTTGTACCTCAGGAGAGTTTCCCGAGAATGAACGATCTTTGGGGCACGCTGGAAGACTTCATGCGGTACTGTAACGTGACGTTGCCGCCGCACATTGATAGAGGGCTGTTCTCATGATCGAGGATATCCAGAAACTGCTGGACGATTATCTGGCCTGGCTGCGGGACAAGACCTCGCTGCGCCAGATTCACGAGTGGGTGGAAATCACGACGCCCTATCTGGATCGACACAACGATTACATCCAGATTTACGCCAAGCGGGCGAACGACGCGTTCATCCTGACCGACGACGGCTACACCATCGACGACCTGGAGCAAAGCGGCTGCAAGCTCAACAGCCCCAAACGCCAGGAGCTGCTCCATATGACGCTGAATGGCTTTGGCGTACGGCTGCACGACAATGCGCTCGAAGTGCATGCCACGCCTGATAATTTCGCGCTGCGCAAGCACAACCTGGTGCAGGCGATGCTGGCCGTGAACGACATGTTCTATCTTGCCGTTCCCATGGTGGCGAGCCTGTTCTACGAGGATGTCGTGAGCTGGCTGGATCTGCACGACATTCGCTATACGCCGAAAGTGAAGTTCACCGGCAAGACGGGGTACGACCATCTGTTCGATTTCGTCATTCCGAAATCGCGCAAGCAGCCGGAGCGCATTTTGCAAACTATCAACCGCCCGAATCGGGATACGGCCCAGGCAGTGGCGTTCTCTTGGATCGACACCAAAGAGGTTAGGGCGCCCGATTCAAAGGCGCTTGCTTTGCTGAACGACTCTGAAATCGCCATCTCGTCGGCGGTCCTCGATGCTTTGCAGAACTACGACGTGCGGCCGATCCCGTGGAGTAGGCGAGAGGAGGTTTGGGAGGAGCTTGCCGCGTGACCAACCGCACTCTCTACCACATCACCCACGCGAACAATCTCGCCGGCATTGTTCGCGAAGGGTGCTTGTGGTCGGATGCGCGGCGTATCGCCAGGGGTTTTGTGAGCACGAATATTGGCTACAGCCACATCAAGGCGCGCCGGATGCGCCGGCCGGTTGCGGTCTCGGCGGGAGGCGCATTGGGCGATTACGTGCCTTTCAACTTCTGTCCGCGCTCGGTGATGCTGTACGTGGTGTCGCAAGGGCACGAGGGTTATGCCGACGGGCAGCGGCCCATCGTGCATCTGGTTTCCTCGATTCGGTCCATTCAGGCCGCCGGACGGCCGTGGTTCTTCACGGATCGCCATGCCGATCTTGGGTATGCCCGGCTGTTCGATTCGCTGGACAGTCTCGCCGAGGTGGATTGGGCGGCGATGCCGGTTCGCCAGTGGGGCGGCGACCAGGAACTGAGGGAAAAGCGGCAGGCGGAATTCCTGGTGCATGAATGGTGCCCATGGTCGGCCATCGAGATTGTCGGCGTGATGAACCGTGAGATCGCCGCGCTGGTGGAAGCGGCAATGGCCGGAGCCGTCCACCGACCGCGCGTCGAAGTGCATCGGGATTGGTATTATTGAGGCAGGAGGCGGCATGTTCGAATTGACGAGGGGAAATCTGCTGGAGGCCGATGTGGTGGCCGTGGTCAACACGGTCAACACGGAAGGCATCATGGGCAAGGGTATCGCGCTCCAGGTGCGCAAGGCCTACCCGGAGAATTATGAGGCCTACCGGAAGGCATGCGAGGCGGGCGAGGTGCGCCCCGGCAGCATGTTCATTTTCGACCGGCAGACCCTCACGACCCCCCGCTACATCATCAACTTCCCCACCAAGCGGCATTGGCGCAGCAAGTCGCGCATGAGCGATATCGAGTCGGGGTTGGTTGCCCTGGTGGCCGATGTGCGCCGGCTGGGCATCCGGTCTGTCGCGGTGCCGCCGCTGGGTTGCGGACTGGGCGGCCTGCCCTGGCCGCAGGTGCAGCGGCGCATGCGCGAGGCTTTCGAGCAATTGCCGGAGGTTCATTGGCTGGTCTATGAGCCGGCCGGGTCGCCGGATGCCCGGGAGATCAAGAACCGCACCCCCCGGCCGAAAATGACCAAGGGCCGCGCGGCCGTGCTCGGGCTGATCAACCGCTACCTCGTGCCCGGCTTCGGCTATCCGATCTCCCTGCTGGAAATCCAGAAGCTCGTCTATTTCCTCACGGAAGCGGGCGAGGAACTCAACCAGGTTCGTTTTGCCAAACACCATTACGGCCCTTATGCGGATGTGCTGCGGCACGTGCTGGAAAAGATGGACGGCCATTTCATTGCCGGCTACGGCGCCGGCGAGAACAAGCCGGATACGCCGATCCACCTGCTTCCCGAGGCCGCCGCCGAAGCCGAACATTACTTGCAGGAGCATGCCGATACCCATGCCCGCTTCGACCGGGTGTCCGAACTGATCGAGGGATTCGAGACGCCTTTCGGCATGGAGTTGCTGGCCACCGTGCATTGGGTGGCGACGCGGGAGACGCCGGAAGCTGCCGGCAAGCCGGAGGCGGCGCTAGCCGCCGTGCGTGCGTGGAGCACCCGCAAGGCAGAACTGATGCGGCCGGAGCACGTCGAGGCTGCCTGGCGGCGTTTGCATCAATTGGGTTGGTTGCAGTAACGCTATCCGGCGAACCGTTACAGAGCTATAGGGGAGCCGGCATGAGCGAAGTCGTCATTTATCAGAATGAACGGAGTCAAACCCAGGTCAGCGTGCGTCTGGATGGGGAGACTGTCTGGTTGACGCAGCGCCAGATGGCCGAGCTGTTCGACACGTCGGCCGACAACATCAGCTTGCACCTGAAGAATATTTTCTCGGAGGGCGAGCTGGGCGAGCCGGCAACTGCCGAGGATTTCTCGGTAGTTCAAACCGAAGGGCGCAGACAGGTCACCCGCAACGTCAAGCACTACAACCTTGATGCCATCATTTCGGTGGGATATCGGGTTAATTCCAAGCGCGGCGTGCAATTCCGCCAGTGGGCTACCCGTGTGCTGCGCGAGCACCTGGTGCAGGGCTACACCTTCAACCAGACCCGGCTGGCCGAGCGTGGCCTGCTGGAAGCGCGGCAGACGCTGGACCTGCTGGCACGCACACTGCAAAACCAGGCGCTGGTGGACGACACCGGCCGCGCCGTGCTGGAACTGATCACCGGCTACGCCGACACCTGGCGGCTGCTGCTGGAGTACGACGAAAACCGCCTCGTGCTGCCGCCTGGCGCCCGGCCGTCTTCCGGCGTGCTGGCTCATGACCGGGCCGGCCACGCGATCGCCGATTTCAAGCGCGAACTGATGGCCCGCAACGAGGCCACGCCGCTGTTCGGCAACCCGCGCGGCGAAGCGCTGGAGGGCTTGCTCGCCAGTATCGAGCAGACCATGTTCGGTGAGGCGCTGTACCGCTCACGCGAGGAGAAGGCCGCCCACCTGCTCTATTTCGTCATCAAGGATCATCCGTTTTCCGATGGCAACAAACGCATCGGTTCCTTCCTGTTCATGCTCTACCTGCAACAGGAAGACATGGCGCACCAGATCAACCCGCAGGCGCTGACCGCGCTGGCCTTGCTCATCGCCGAAAGCGCCCCGGCCAGCAAGGACTTGATGATCCGGCTGATCATCAATCTGCTGGTGGAGCAGGGCGCATGAGTAACTTCACCGAGTCCGTCGTCGAAGAGGCCGCCCTCGCCTGGCTGGAAGCGCTGGGCTACACCGTACTGCATGGCCCGGATATATCGCCCGGCGGCAATACCCTCACCCCGGCCCTCTCCCAGTGGGAGAGGGAAAAATACTCGGAGGTGGTGCTGGAGCGGCGAGTCAGGGATGCGCTGGCGATGCTCAATCCCGCCCTGCCCGCCGAGGCACTGGAAGACGCCTTCCGCAAGCTGACGCGCAGCGATGCGCCGTCGCTGCCGGAGCGCAACCGCGCGGTGCATCGGATGCTGGTGGATGGCGTGACGGTGGAGTACCGCCGGCCGGATGGTTTCATCGCCGGCGCGCAGGCGCGGGTGATCGACTTCGACACGCCCGGCAACAACGACTGGCTCGCGGTCAACCAGTTCACCGTGGCCGAGGGGCAGCACACGCGCCGGCCGGACGTGGTGCTGTTCGTCAACGGCCTGCCCTTGGCGGTGATCGAACTCAAGAACCCGGCCGATGAGAACGCCACCGTCTGGAGCGCGTACCAGCAGCTCCAGACCTACCAGGCGCAGATTCCCGCGCTCTTTGCCACCAATGCGGCGCTGATCGCCTCCGACGGCGTGCAGGCGCGCATCGGCGCGATTGGTGCGGGCAAGGAGTGGTTCAAGCCCTGGCGCACGATCAGCGGGCGCGAGGATGCGGCGGCCAAGCTGGCCGAGTTGCAGGTGGTGTTGGAAGGGGTGTTCGAGCAGCGCCGCTTCCTCGATCTGCTGCGGTACTTCATCGTGTTCGAGGACGCATCCGCCGATGGGAGCGGCGGCAAGCTCATCAAGAAAATGGCGGGCTACCATCAGTTCCACGCGGTGAACGTGGCGGTGGAAGAGACGCTGCGGGCGGCGAATGCCCACAAGGCTGCACAAACGCCCGGACGCTACGAGACGGGGCGCAAACCCGGCGGCGATCCCGGCGACCGGCGCGTCGGGGTGGTGTGGCATACGCAGGGTTCGGGCAAGAGCCTGACGATGGCCTTCTACGCCGGCCGCGTGATCCTGCACCCGACGATGGAGAATCCGACCCTCGTCGTACTTACTGACCGCAACGACCTGGACGATCAGCTTTTCGCCACCTTCGCCCGCTGCCGCGATCTGCTGCGGCAGCCGCCGGCGCAGGCGGCCGATCGCGCCGACCTGCGCGAGAAGCTGGCGGTCGCCTCGGGTGGCGTGGTGTTCACGACGATCCAGAAATTCTTTCCTGAAGAGAGAGGCGACCGTCATCCGGTGCTTTCGGATCGCCGCAACATCGTCGTCATCGCCGACGAGGCGCATCGCAGCCAGTACGACTTCATCGACGGCTTCGCGCGGCACATGCGCGATGCGCTGCCGAATGCCTCGTTCATCGGCTTCACCGGCACGCCCATCGAGCAGACCGACGCCAACACGCGCGCGGTGTTCGGCGACTACATCAGCGTCTATGACATCCAGCGGGCGGTCATCGACGGCGCGACGGTGCCGATCTACTACGAGAGCCGGCTCGCCAGGCTGGAACTGAAGGAGGCCGAGCGGCCGAAGATCGATCCCGAGTTCGAGGAGGCGACCGAAGGCGAGGAGGTCGAGCGCAAGGAGAAGCTGAAGAGCCGCTGGGCGCAGCTCGAAGCCGTGGTCGGCTCGGAGAACCGGATCAAGCTCGTCGCCCGCGACCTGGTGGAACATTTCGAGAACCGCCTCGCCACGCTGGAGGGCAAGGCGATGGTGGTGTGCATGAGCCGGCGCATCTGCGTCGAGCTGTACCGCGAGATCGCGGCGCTGCGGCCGGAGTGGAGCGCCGATGCCGACGAGCAGGGCGCGATGAAGGTGGTGATGACCGGTTCGGCGTCCGACCCGCTGCCGTGGCAGCAGCACATCCGCAACAAGAAACGGCGCGAAGACCTGGCGCTGCGGTTTCGCGACCCGAAGGATTCATTCCAGATCGTCATCGTGCGCGACATGTGGCTCACCGGCTTCGACGCGCCATCCCTGCACACCATGTACGTGGACAAGCCGATGCGCGGGCACGGGCTGATGCAGGCCATCGCGCGGGTGAACCGCGTGTTCAAGGACAAACCGGGCGGCTTGGTGGTGGACTACCTTGGGCTTGCCGACGAGCTCAAGAAGGCGCTGGCGACGTACACCGAGAGCGGCGGCACCGGCAAGACGGCGATCGATCAGGCCGAAGCCGTTGCGGTGATGCTGGAGAAGTATGAGATCTGCCTCGGGCTGTTCCACGGTTTCGATTGGTCGAAATGGATCTCGGGCACGCCGCAGGATCGGCTGTCGCTCCTGCCAGCGGCGCAGGAACACATCCTCGGCCAGGACGACGGCAAGCCCCGGCTGCTGCGCGCGGTGACCGAACTGGGGCAGGCCTTCGCGCTTGCAGTACCGCACGAAGACGCGCTGAAGATCCGCGACGACGTGGGGTTCTTCCAGGCGGTGCGGGCGGTGCTGGCGAAGGGAACGCCGGGCGAGCAGAAGACGGACGAAGAACTGGAGCACGCCATCCGGCAGATCATCTCCCGGGCGGTGGTCTCCGACGGCGTGATCGACATTTTCGCGGCGGCCGGGCTGAAGAAGCCGGACATCTCCATCCTCTCCGACGAGTTCCTCGCCGAAGTCCAGGGCATGCCGCAGCGCAACCTCGCGGTGGAACTGCTGCAAAAACTGCTGAAGGGCGAGATCAAGGCGCGCTCGAAGCGCAACGTGGTGCAGGCGCGCTCCTTCGCCGAGCTGCTGGAGCAGGCGGTGCGCAAGTACCAGAACCGCGCCATCGAGACGGCCCAGGTAATTGAAGAACTGATTCAGCTCGCGAAAGACATGCGCGCCGCCAGCGCGCGCGGCGAGACGCTCAAGCTGAGCGAGGACGAGTTGGCGTTTTACGATGCGCTGGAAGCCAACGACAGCGCGGTCAAGGTTCTTGGCGAGCCGACGCTGGTCAAGATCGCGCGGGAGTTGGTGGAGACGGTGAAGCGGAACGTCACCATCGACTGGACCGTGCGCGAGAATGTGCGTGCCCAGTTGCGGGTCATCGTCAAGCGCATCCTGCGTAAATACGGTTATCCGCCCGACAAACAGGAAAAAGCGACGCAGACGGTGCTGGAGCAGGCGGCGCTGCTGTCGCAGGACTGGGCGTTGGCCTGACCTCGCCGTATTACGCAGACTGACTTTTGTAGGAGCGGCCTCCCGGCCGCGAATCGGCCCTGAATCGCGGCGTGGACGCCCCTCCCAGCGCTCTTGTAGGTCGGCCTTCAGGCCGACAGACGCCCCAGTCGGGCTGAAGCCCGACCTACATAAGCACCGCCGGTTCTCAGTACGTCTCGACGTGATACCGGCTTTTTTCCCTTAGCTGCGGCAGCAGCCTGTCCCAGTCGCCGCCGTGCTGGCGGCAGACGTCGCGGAAGGATTCGTCGACGCCTTTCTCCATGCCCTTCAGGCCGCACAGGTAGATGTAGCAGTTCTCGTCGTTGATCTGGCGCCAGACGGCGTCGTGGCGGGCGCGGATGAGGTCCTGCACGTAGCGCTTGGGCTCGTTGGGCACGCGCGAGAAGGCGAAGTTGATGTCGATGAATTCCTTCGGCAGCTTCATGAGCGGGCCGAAGTAGGGCAATTCGTCCGGCGCGCGGGCGCCGAAGAACAGCATCAGTTCGCCGCCTTCCTTCTGGTCGATGCGCCGGCGCCGTCGCTCGGTCATGGCGCGCATCGGCGCCGAACCGGTGCCGGTGCAGATCATCATCAGGCTGGAGCCCGCATGGTTGGGCATGAGGAAGGTGGCGCCGAAGGGGCCGATGACCTGCACCTTGTCGCCCTTCTTCAGGTCGCACAGGTAGTTCGAGCAGACGCCCTTGACCGGCTTGCCCTCGTGGTCCTCGGCGACGCGCTTCACCGTGATGGCGCAGTTGTGGTAGCCGGGACGCTCGCCGTCGCGCGGGCTGGCCACCGAATACAGGCGTACGTGGTGCGGCCGGTCGCCGGCGTCGGTGCCGGGCGGGATGATGCCGATGTTCTGGCCCTCGAGCAGGGGGAAGTGCACGCCGCCGAAGTCGAGCACGATGTGGCGGATGTCGGCGCTGGCGCCCTCGCCGGTGAGGCGGAAGTTGCCGGCCACCGTGGCAGTGATCGGCCCCTTTTCGCTGTAGAGATTCACCGCCGGTTTTTCCGCCGACCACGGCGCGGCCACCGGGCCGCCCTGGCCGGCAGTGGCCTCGCTGGTGAGGCGCGCCACGTCCTCGGGTTCGGCGATGGTCGCCGCCACGGGGGCCGCGGCCGGCAGCTCGTCCCAGGAAAACTGCTCCCCGACCGACCAGGGCTTGCCCTTTTCGATGGGGAACCAGTTGTCGATGGCGCCGGTGGGGCAGGGCGGCACGCAGGCGCGGCAGTCGTTGCAGATCTCGGCGTTCACGACGTAGTTGCGCGCGTCGTGGGTGATCGCCTTGACCGGGCAGGTCTCCTCGCAGGTGTTGCAGCGGATGCAGATGCCCGGGTCGATGAGGTGCTGCTTGACGATGTCGGCGGTGCTCATGGCGCCTCCAAATCCCCCCGCTCGCTGCCGCTCATCACCCCCTTTTCCAAAGGGGGTGATGAGCGCAGCGAAGCGGGGATTTCAGTTGAAACGCACGTACTCGAAATCCACCGGCTGGTTGTTGATGCCGCGCGCCGGCGGGGCGATCCAGTTGGCGAACTTGCCTGGTTCGGCGACGCGGCCCATGAGCGACTGCACGAAGGCGCGGTCTTCCTCGGTGGGCAGCCAGTCGCGGTGCTTGTGCGTCCACTCGGCTTCCGAGATCACCTTGCCCTCCGGGCTGAGATGCAGCTCGCCGAAGATGCCGATCTTGCGGTGAAAGCCCTTGTGCGGCAGCGTGAAGCGGAAGGGGATACCGAGCTTTTCCGGCACCTTGTTCCAGCGGTCGATGCCGCCCTGCACGTCCTTCACCCAGTCGTCGCGCAGGCGCTCGTTGAGCGCGGTGAGCGCCGGCACCTGCCTGGTGACGATCCTGTCGCCGACGACTTCCATCACCGGATACTCGGCGGTGTCGAGGCGGTGGTCTTCGCCGAGCTTGGTCTCCTCGTAGCGCCCCTTCAGGCCGTTGGTGTAGAAGGAGGCGGCGTTGGAGGATATCTCCGCGCCGTAGAGGTCGCTGGTGACGCTGTAGTGGAAGTTGAGGTACTTCTGCAGCGTCGGCAGGTCGACGACGCCCATGGCGCGCAGCTTGGCCGGGTCGTCGGTCTTGTGCTGCACCATCACCTCGCAGGTGCGCTGGATCATGCGGCTGATGCCGGATTCGCCGACGAAGAGGTGGTGCGCTTCCTCGGTGAGCATGAACTTGCAGGTGCGCGCCAGCGGGTCGAAGCCGGATTCGGCCAGCGCCGCCAACTGGAACTTGCCGTCGCGGTCGGTGATGAAGGTGAACATGAAGAAGGACAGCCAGTCCGGCGTCTTCTCGTTGAAGGCGGTGAGGATGCGCGGATTGTCGGCGTCGCCGGAGCGGCGCTCGAGCAGGGCCTCGCCTTCCTCGCGGCCGTCGCGGCCGAAGTGCGCGTGCAGCAGGTAGACCATGGCCCACAGGTGGCGGCCTTCCTCGACGTTCACCTGGAACAGGTTGCGCATGTCGTAGAGCGAGGGGCAGGTCATGCCGAGGTGGCGCTGCTGCTCGACCGAGGCCGGCTCGGTGTCGCCCTGGGTGACGATGATGCGGCGCAGCGTCGAGCGGTACTCGCCCGGCACTTCCTGCCAGGCCGGCTGGCCGATGTGCTCGCCGAAGTTCACCTTGCGCTCGGCTTCCTGCGGGGCGAGGAAGATGCCCCAGCGGTAGTCGGGCATCTTGACGTAATCGAAATGCGCCCAGCCTTTCGGGTCGACGCTGATGGCGGTGCGCAGGTAGACCTCGGCCTGGGAGGTATTGTCCGGGCCCATCTCGCCCCACCAGTTGAGGAAACCCGGCTGCCAGTGCTCAAGGGCGCGCTGCAGGGTCTTGTTCGACGCGAGGTCGACGTTGTTGGGGATTTTTTCGCTGTAATCGATGCTCATGTCTTGTCTCCAGTCGTGTCTGTCTTGTAGGAGCGGCCTACCGGCCGCGATTGGGCGCTGCATCGCGGCCGGTAGGCCGCTCCCACCTGTTTTTTAAACGCGCTCCCAGTTGAATTTGGCTTTGGCGCCGGTGCCATAGACTTTCAGCGCGCCCGCCTCGCCCACTGCGTTCGGCCGGTTGAAAATCCAGTTCTGCCAGGCGGTGAGGCGGCCGAAGATGCGCGTGTCCATGGTTTCGCCGCCGGCGAAGCGCAGGCTGGCTTCCATGCCGGTCAGCGCGTCCGGCGAGAGGGCGGTGCGCTCCTCGAAGGCGATGCGCAGTTCCTCATCCCAGTCGAGTTCGTCCGGGGCGAAGGTGACGAGGCCCAGTTCGGCCGCCTGGTCCGCCTCCAGATTCTTGCCGATGGCGGCGCGTGCGGCGGCCACGGGCGCGGCCTCGTCGGCGAAGCGGGTGGCAATCCGGGAGAGGCCGTTGTTCATTGAATAGAGGCCGAAGTTGGCTTCCGACAGGGCGACTTTCGGCGCACGGGCGAAATCGTCCTCGATCTTCAGCATGAAGCTGCGGTCGGCGGCCAGCGCCAGTTCGAGGAACAACCCGCCGAAGCAGGAGCCTTCGTCGAGCACGGCGAACAGCGAGCGCGAGGAGACGTCGAGGCGGCGCAGGGCGCGGCGCAGCATGCCGATGGTTTCGCGCACGAACCAGTTGTCCTTGAACTTCTGCAGCGTCGCATCGGCTTCCAGCACGGCGGCGAGGTCGCCGCGGGTTTTCAGTTGCCAGAGGCCGACGTCGAGGTCGTTGGTGCGCAGCATGAGGATGGCGTCGTCGAGTTCGCGCGCCATGGCCAGCGGCCACCAGCGCGCGCCCTGCGTGAGGATCTCCTCCAGCTCGTCCGGCTGGCGGCCCATCGGCGCCGACACGGTGAGCGTGGCGATGCGCGTGTCGCGGTCGATGCCGACATCGACGTGGGTGTAGTGGTAGCCTTTGTCATCGTCCTTGCGCTTGAGCGGCGTGAGCGCGATGCCCTGGCCGCCGGGGCGGTCGGACAGCTTTGCCAGTTCGGTGGCGCGCGCCTTCACCAGCTCCTCGAACTGCTGCGGCCTGGCGATGTGGTCGACCAGTTTCCATTCCAGCGCGCGCTCGGCGCGCACGCCCTCGGAAGTGGTGCAGAACACGTCGGCGAGGTCGCGGCGCATCTTGCGCTTGTCGACCAGGCGGGTGAGGCCGCCGGTGCCGGGCAGCACGCCGAGCAGCGGCACCTCGGGCAGGCTGACGGCGGTGGAGCGGTCGTCGATCATGGCGATCTCGTCGCAGGCCAGCGCCATCTCGTAGCCGCCGCCGGCGGTGGCGCCGTTGAGCGCCGCCAGGAACTTCAGGCCCGAGTGCTCGCTGGAGTCCTCCAGCCCGTTCCTCGTCTCGTTGGTGAACTTGCAGAAGTTCACCTTCCAGGCATGGGTGGACAGGCCGAGCATGTAGATGTTGGCGCCGGAGCAGAACATGCGCGCCTTGCCGCTGGTGATGACGACGCATTTCACCTCGGGGTGCTCGAAGCGGATGCGCTGCACGGCGTCGTGCAGCTCCATGTCGACGCCGAGGTCGTAGGAGTTCAGCTTGAGCTTGTAGCCGGGCAGGATGCCGCGGTCTTCCTGGATGTCCAGGGTCAATGTGGCGATGGGGCCGTCGCAGGCCAGTCGCCAGTGGGCATAGCGGGAAGGATCGGTGTCGTACGTGATCATCTAGTGCCTCCGTGGGTTGCTGCCCCCGCCAGCACTAAATGCATTAAAGTGCAGGAAGAAGCTTTATGCCGAAATATTGTACATATTCTGCAGATCTTCTTGACTTGCGTCAACTGATTTATTTGAGGTGTCAATGACGGCGTCGGCCTGGCCGTACAGGTCGTTGCGCTCCGCCAGGATGCGGCGCAGGTCGGTCATGGCCTCTTCGCGTCCGGTGATGGGGCGCATGTCGCCCTGGGCGATGACGCGCTGCATGTGCTCCTCGGCGCTGGCCTTGATCCAGACCGTATAGCAGGCCGAACGCAGCAATTCGTAAGTGGGTGCTTCTGTGACGAGGCCGCCGCCAGCAGCGATCACGACCTGTTCATGATGCTCGATGATGCGCTCCAGGCAGCGTTTCTCGAAGCGCCGGTATGCCTGCTGGCCATACAGGGAGAAAATTTCCGAGGAAGGAATGCCGGATTCACGCTCGATCTCGTCGTCGAGTTCGACGAAGGGTACGCCAAGGTTGCCCGCCAGACGCCGCCCGAGTGTGGACTTGCCGGCCCCACGCAAGCCGATGAGGGCAATGCGGTTGCGGCGCGATTGCGGATCCGGTTCGCCAAAGGCGCTGGAGAGGATGGCCTTGGCCTGCAATAGCTTCTTTGGCGAAAGCTTCTCGAGGTATTGGATCAGCAGGGTCAGTTCGATGGGATGGCCGTCCCGTTCGCTGATCAGTTCCGTCAGGGGGCAATCCAGCGCGGCCGAAACCTGACGCAACAGGAGAACGGAGATGTTCCCCTGGCCGCTTTCCAACTGGGCCAGGTAGCGCTCGGACACGCCTGACTTTCCGGCCAGCGCCTTGCGCGAGAGACCCAGTCGCGTCCGGGCATCCCGCACGCGGGCGCCGAGTTGCAGCAGATAGGCTTGCTCGTCCTGCGACGACTCGGCGGGCATCTTGGAGGATTCGGCCATCATTGCGTTTCCCCTTTGCTATATTGGGTTGCCAAGCTTGTGCATATAAGCATGCGGCTATGCACTATAGCACTTGCCATATCATTCTCGTGCATTATACTGTTCTTTCCTGCAGGGTTTATCGCACTGCGATCACCCCACATGAGATGGCAACTTGACAGCAGCACCAGCTTTCAACTGCCTTTCAGGAACTATACTGCAAACTGTAGATGGGGGTTAACCAGAAATGGGAAATAACACAGTCGAAGAATTTACTGCCTTGATCGCCGGCATCACCGGGCGCATTGCCGGCCAGCCCCTGGACGGCCAGTTGGAGTCTCGCCTGAATGCGGAATTTCCGGCAGACGGCGCCGAGTTCAACTGCGTCTTCGAGGCCTGCAAGGCCGCCATCGCCGCCGGCTGGATGTGCAACCGGGAGGCGGGCGGCATCAAGTTCGGCCGCGTCATCAAACCCGGCGAGGCGATCCACGGTTTCAGCGTCGATGTCGTCGAGATGGACGACTGCAAGGGGCCGCACCACCGCCATCCGAAGGGCGAAATCGACATGATCATGCCGCTCGACGCCGGCGCGAAGTTCGACGGTCGCGGCAAGGGCTGGCTGGTCTATCCGGCCGGCCATGCCCATTTTCCGACCGTGACGGGCGGCAAGGCCATCGTGCTCTACCTGCTGCCGGACGGCGCGATAGAATTTACCAAGTAGGTCGGGCTTCAGCCCGACGACGGCTGTCGGCCTGAAGGCCGACCTACAAAAAAGGAGGAGAAGAACATGCTGCAGCTATCCACGGCCGATCACAGCGTTTCGCCACCGCGCGTCATGGTGCCGCGCGACTTCAACGCCGCCCATGACCTGATCCAGCGCAACCTGCAGGCCGGACGCGCCGGCAAGACCGCCTTCATCGACGACACCGGCACCTGCACCTACGGCGAACTGGCCGAACGGGTTAACCGCTTCGGCAACGTCCTGGCCGGCCTCGGGCTGGAACAGGAGGCGCGCGTCATGCTGTGCCTGCTGGACACCATTGATTTTCCGACCGCCTTCCTCGGCAGCATCCAGGCCGGCATCGTGCCGATCGCTGCCAACACACTGCTCACCAGCGCCGACTACGACTTCATGCTCGGCGATTCGCGCGCCGGCGCGCTGTTTGTTTCCGAAGCGCTATGGCCGCAGTTCGAAGGCATCGTCGGCAAGCACAAGCATCTCAAGCACGTCATCGTCTCCGGCAAGGATGCCAGGGGCAGGCTACGCTTCGCGGACCTCATGGCGAAGGCGTCCGCCCAGTTCGAGCCGGCGCCGACCACGGCCGACGACATGTGCTTCTGGCTGTATTCCTCCGGTTCGACCGGCGCGCCGAAGGGCACGGTGCACCTGCACTCGCATCTGATCCAGACGGCCGAGCTGTATGCGCGCGGCGTGCTCGGCATCCGCGAGGACGACCTGGTGTTCTCGGCGGCCAAGCTGTTCTTCGCCTATGGCCTCGGCAACGGCATGACCTTCCCGATGTCGGTCGGCGCCACGGCGATCCTGATGGCCGAGCGGCCGACGCCGCAGTCGGTGTTCAAGCGCCTGCGCGAGCACAAGCCCTCGATCTTCTACGGCGTGCCGACGCTGTATGCCGCGCTGCTCGCCAGCCCGGATCTGCCGAAGCGGGAGGACCTGCGCATGCGCGTGGCCACCTCGGCCGGCGAGGCGCTGCCGGCGGACATCGGCAAGCGCTGGACGGAGCATTTCGGCATCGAGATCCTCGACGGCATCGGCTCCACCGAGATGCTGCACATCTTCCTCTCCAACCGTCCCGGCGAAGTGCGCTACGGCACCACCGGCAAGGCGGTGCCCGGCTACGGCATCCGCCTCATCGGCGAGGACGGCCAGCCGGTGAAGCAGGGCGAGATAGGCGAACTGCAGATCAGCGGGCCGACGTCCGCCATCCTCTACTGGAACAACCGCGAGAAGTCGCGCCACACCTTCATGGGCGAGTGGACGCGCAGCGGCGACAAGTACATCGAGACCGAAGACGGTTACTTCCAGTACTGCGGCCGCTCGGACGACATGCTCAAGGTCTCCGGCATCTACGTCTCGCCCTTCGAGGTGGAGGCGGCCCTGATGACCCACGAGGCGGTGCTGGAGGCCGCCGTGGTGGCGCATGCCGACACCGACGAACTGATCAAGCCCAAGGCCTTCGTCGTGCTCAAGCCCGGCATCGAAGCCTCCGCTGCGCTTGCCGACCAGCTCAAGCAGCACGTCAAGGACAAGCTGGCGCCCTACAAGTATCCGCGCTGGCTCGACTTCGTCGCCGAGTTGCCGAAGACGGCCACCGGCAAGATCCAGCGCTTCAAACTGCGCTGATCTCCGAGGAGCCGACATGCGCGTCCTGATCATCGAGGACGATCTCGACATCGCCACCAACCTCTACGAGTTCCTCGAGGGGCGGGGCAACACCGCGGACATGGCGCGCGACGGCGTCAGCGGCATGCATCTGGCCGTTTCCCTCGACTTCGACGCCATCGTGCTCGACCTCGGCCTGCCCGGCATGGACGGCCTCTGCCTGTGCCGCAAGCTGCGCCAGGAGGCGCGGCGCGACGTGCCGATCCTGATCCTCACCGCGCGCGACGTGCTCGAGGACAAGCTGGCCGCCTTCGATTGCGGCGCCGACGACTACCTCGTCAAGCCCTTTGCATTGCGCGAAGTCGAGGCGCGGCTCAACGCGCTTGTCGCACGCCGGCGCGGGCGCATGGTCGGCCGCAAACTGGCCTATGACACCATCGAGTATGACCCCGACAATTTTGCCGTCACGGTCGAGGGGCGTCCGGTGCATCTCTCGCGCAAATGCCTGCGCCTGCTGGAGATGCTGATATCGGCGCCGAACCGCGTCTATACGCGCGATGAACTCGAGCAGGCGCTGTGGGGCGACGAGCATCCGCAGAGCGACTCGCTGCGCAGCCACATGCACATGCTGCGTCGGGCGCTGACCGATTCGCGCGGCGGATCGCCGGTCGAGACGGTACACGGCATCGGCTATCGTTTTGCCGTATCCGATGCCCGCCAGACATAGCCTCCGCCTCAAGTTCGCGCTGACCTTCGCCCTCGTCGGCGCGGTACTGGTGCTGATCCACGCCGTCGCCATCCTGCAACTGAACCGCCACCAGGAATCGCAGCTCATCGACCAGATCGTCTCGGACGAGATGGAGGGGCTCTTGCAGCAGTACGAGCGGATCGGCTCGATCGACGGTCCGCCCTACCGCGACCTGCAGCGCTTCGACGTTCGGCCCGACACCCAGGCGCTGTCCCTGCGCAAGTGGTTCCGCGCCAGCTGGCTGGTGCATGGTTATGCCACACGCGGCGTCGAGGAACGGCTCCAGCTGCCCATGGAGCTGCGCGGGCTGGACCTGGGGTTTCATGATGTTGCGCGGGGCGTCGACCACTACCGCGTCGAGGTGCGCGAGATCGGCAGCATGCGCTTCTATCTCGCCTATTCGGTCTCCCTGCACGAGGAGCGGGCGCGCGCTTTCACCATTGCGCTGGTGCTGGGCGCCGCGTTCACCGCGCTGGTCACGGCGCTCATCGGACTGTGGGCCTCCGGCTGGCTGACGCGCCACGTCGTCGACCTGGCGCAGCGGGTGCGCGAACTGGACGGCCGCACGGGCGAGAGCGGCCTCGAGCGCTTCTACCCCGAGCGCGAAGTGGCCGAACTGGCCGCCGCCTTCGATGCCTACCACGCGCGCATGGCGCGGCTGCTGGAGCGCGAGCGCGCCTTCACCGCCGATGTCAGCCACGAGCTGCGCACGCCGCTCACCGCCATCCAGACCAGCTGCGAGCTGATGCTCGAAGACGCCGGCCTCTCGACCAAGGCGCGCGAGCGGCTGGAGAAGATCGACGCTGCCGCGGCGCGCCTGGCCGAGCTGGTGAACGCCTTCCTGCTCATGGCGCGCGAGGAGGCCGACGGCATCCGCGGCGAGGTGGATCTGCGCGAGTGTGTCGAGGAAGTGGCGGAGGCGGTGCGCGAGCGCGCCGTAGCGAAGGGACTGACTTTGCTGGTCGACACCCCGGAGAGCCTGCCCCTGCGCGTGCCGCGCCGGGCGCTGCACGTGGTGCTCTCCAACCTGCTGGCGAATGCGGTGAGCTATACGGAGCGCGGCACGGTGGCCTTGCGCACGCGCGGCGGCACGGTCGAGATCACCGACACCGGCCGCGGCATGGCGCCGGAGCAGATTCCCGAGCTGTTCCGCCGTTTCAGCCGCGGCGACTCCCTCGGCACCGGGGAAGGCTTCGGCCTGGGCCTGGCCATCGTCAAGCGCATCTGCGAGCAGGCCGGCTGGCAAGTCAGCATCGAGCCGCGCGCCGGGGGCGGCACGCGTGTCCTTTTAGCCCTGATTTGACAAGGATTTGACAAACTCATGACACGGATTTGACCGTGCGGGGCTAGACTGGTCCGGCTAAACTCCCATCGCAAACGGGGTCACAGCGCGGATCTCCGCAAAAATCAACCAGGAGGAGACAACATGAGCAAGAAAGAAAATGGATTCGACCGCCGCGAGTTTCTCAAGGGCACGGCGGCTGTGGCGGGCGCCACTGCCGTCGGCACGCTGGCGCCTTTCGGCCTGGCTCAGGCGCAGACGGGCAAGATCAAGGTCGGCCTGATGCTGCCTTACACCGGCACCTTTGCCGCGCTCGGCGTGGCCATTACCAACGGTTTCAAGCTGGCCGTGGAAGAACGCGGCGGCAAGCTGGGCGGGCGCGAGATCGAGTACATCGTCGTGGACGACGAGTCGAACCCGGCAAAGGCGCCGGAGAATGCCAACAAGCTGATCCAGCGCGACAAGGTCGATGTCATCATCGGCACGGTGCATTCCGGCGTCGCCCTGGGCATGGCCAAGGTGATCCGCGAGGCCGGCACGCTGTGGATCAACCCGAACGCCGGCGCCGGCGATGTCACCGGCCCGCTGTGCGCGCCCAACATCTTCCGTACCTCGTTCTCCAACTGGCAGACGACGCACGCGCTGGGCAAGGTGCTGAAGGCCAAGGGCCACCAGAACGCCGTCTTCATCACCTGGAAATACGCCGCCGGCGAGGAGATGATGCAGGGCTTCAAGGAAGGCTTCGAGAAGGAGGGCGGCAAGCTGATCAAGGAGCTGTATACGCCTTTCCCGCAGGTGGAATTCCAGGCGCTGCTCACCGAGATCGCCAGCATCAAGCCGGATGCCGTGGTGGCCTTCTTCGCCGGCGGCGGCGCGGCCAAGTTCCTCAAGGATTATCAGGCGGCCGGCCTCAAGGGCAAGATCCCGCTCTACGGCTCGGGCTTCCTCACCGACGGCGTGCTCGAAGCCGTCGGCGATGCGGGCGAGGGCGTCGAGACCACGCTGCACTACGCCGACAGCCTGAACACCAAGAAGGACAACGCCTTCCGCCTGGCCTATGCCAAGGCCTACAAGCTGCAGCCGGATGTGTATGCCGTGCAGGGCTACGATGCCGGCCAGTTGCTTGCGGCGGGCGTCGATGCCGTCAAGGGCAACATCGGCAACAAGTCAGCCATGATCAAGGCCATGGAGGGCGCCAAGATCGACAGCCCGCGCGGCCCATTTACGCTGTCCAAGGCGCACAACCCGGTGCAGGACATGTACCTGCGCAAGGTCGTCGGCAAGCAGAACCTGGTGCAGAGCGTGGCCTGGAAGGCGCTGGCCGATCCGGCGCGCGGCTGCAAGGCGTAAGGAACGCAACAACTCCCCCCTTTGTGACCGAAGGAAATCCCCGTGGGACAAAGGGGGGAAGCGGCTCGGCTATCATTCTCGATCAAATGGATTTCGCCTTCTTCCTCATCCAACTGCTGAACGGCCTGCAATACGGCCTGCTGCTGTTCCTCGTCGCCTCCGGATTGACGCTGATCTTCGGCATCATGGGCATCATCAACCTGGCCCACGGCAGCTTCTACATGCTCGGCGCGTATCTGGCCTGGTCGTTCGCCGGCCTGACGGGCAGCCTCGCCGCGGCGATTCTCGTCGCGGTGCCGCTCACCGTCCTCTTCGGCATGGCGCTGGAATGGCTGCTGATCCGCCGCTTCTACGAGCGCGACCACCTCTATCAGGTGCTGCTCACCTACGGCCTGATCCTGGTCTTCGAGGAGATGCGCAGCATCATCTGGGGCGACGACGTGCATGGCGTGCCGGTGCCGGCCCTGCTGAATGCCTCGATCCCCCTCACCGAGAACCTGTCCTACCCGGTGTACCGCCTGTTCATCTCCGGCGTCTGCCTGCTGCTGGCCCTGGGCCTCTACCTGCTGATACAGAAGACGCGGTTGGGCATGATGATCCGCGCCGGCGCCAGCAACCGTGAGATGGCGCAGTCGCTCGGCATCGACATCAAGTTCCTCTACACCCTGGTGTTCGCCCTCGGCGTCGCGCTGGCGGCCTTCGCCGGCATGATCAACGCGCCGCTCTCCTCGGTGTTTCCCAATATGGGCGGGCAGGTGCTGATCATCTGCTTCGTCGTGGTGGTGATCGGCGGCATCGGCTCGGTGAAGGGGGCCATGGCGGCCTCGCTCATGATCGGCCTGGCCGACACCTTCGGCCAGGTGTTCCTGCCGGAAGTGGCGGGCATGATCGTCTATGTCCTGATGGCGGCGGTGCTGGTATGGCGCCCGGCCGGACTGTTCGGGAAAGCCTGAGATGCGCACATCACGCATCACGAAAGTCCTCATCCTGTCCGCGCTCGTGGCGCTGGTGCTGTTCCCGGCCATGGGCGGCACGTTCTACATTCAGCTCCTGTCCAAGATCATGATCCTGGCCATCTTCGCCATGAGCCTGGACCTGCTCATCGGCTACACCGGGCTGGTGAGCTTCGGCCATGCCGCCTATTTCGGCCTGGCCGGCTACGCGCTCGCCCTGATGGGGCCGAAATACGAGGCGGCCAGCCTGTGGTGGTCGCTGCCGGCGGCGATGGGGGTGTGCGCCCTGTTCGCCCTCGTCACCGGCCTGCTGGTGCTGCGCACGCGCGGCATCTTCTTCATCATGGTGACGCTGGCCTTCGCCCAGATGCTGTACTTCGTCTTCCACGACACCAAGCTCGGCGGCGGTTCCGACGGCATCTACATCTACAACAAGCCGGAACTCAAGATCGGCGACTTCGCCCTGGCCAACCTGGACAAGGTCGAGCATTTCTACTACCTCGTGCTGATCCTCATGGCCGCGGTGTACCTGCTGCTGCGCATGGTGCTCAACTCGAATTTCGGCCGCGCGCTGGTCGGCATCAAGGTGAACGAACACCGCATGCAGGCGCTCGGCTTCCCGGTTTTCCGCTACAAGCTGGCCAGCTTCGTGCTGGCCGGCGCGCTGGGCGGCCTCGCCGGCTACCTCGCCGCGGTGCAGTTCGGCTTCGTCAATCCGGAGATTCTCTCCTGGCACAAGTCGGGGCAGGTGATGATGATGGTCATCCTCGGCGGCATGGGCACGCTGTTCGGGCCGGTGATCGGCGCCTTTGCCTTCGTGCTGCTGCAGGAGGCGTTCTCGAACCAGGCCCTGTTCGGCGCCTGGGCCAAGTACTGGCAACTGGCCATGGGCATTTTCATCATCCTGGTGGCGATGTACCTGCCGCAGGGAATGGCCGGGCTGCTGCAGAACCTGGGCCGCAAGAAAGAAATTGACGAAGCGGAAGAAGCAGAAGCAGAGGACGTTCCGGAGATAAAGGCATGACCGGCCCCATCCTGCGCACGACGGACCTGACCAAGCGTTTCGGTGGTCTGGTGGCCGTCGACAAGGTCTCGGTCGAACTGCATGTCGGCGAGGTGCATGCCGTGATCGGGCCGAACGGCGCAGGGAAATCCACCCTGACCAACCTGCTCTCGGGCGACCTGCCACCGACTTCCGGCACGGTGCAATTCGAGGGGCGCGACATCGCCGGCCTCAAATCCGACACCATCTCGCGCCTGGGCGTCGGACGCAGCTACCAGAAGACCAACATCTTCCTGCCCTTCACCGTGTTCGAGAACTGCCGCCTGGCGGCGCAGTCGCGCACGCCGCGCGCCTGGCGCGTCTGGCAGGGCGCGGGCGTCTTCGCCGACATCAACCGCCTGGCCGGGGAGGCCATGGAAGCGGCCGGCCTGGCGCACCGGCGCGACCGCGTCGCCGCCACGCTCTCGCATGGCGAGCAGCGCCAGCTCGAGATCGCCATGTGCCTGGCGACGCAGCCGCGCCTGCTGCTGCTCGACGAGCCGCTGGCGGGCATGGGCCCGCACGAATCGCATCGCATGGTGGAACTGATCAGGAAGCTGGCAACCCATCACGCCATCATGCTCATCGAGCATGACATGGACGCCGTCTTCGCCGTCGCGCACAAACTGACAGTCATGGTGAACGGCGAGGTCATCGAATCCGGCACGCCGGAAGCGGTGCGTTCGAGCCCCGCCGTGCAGCTTGCCTACCTCGGCGGGGAGGACAACCTCCATGGCTGAACTGTTATTGGAAGCCCACGGCCTGCACAGCTTCTACGGCGTCAGCCACATCCTGCATGGCGTGAATTTCTCCGTATCGCGCGGCGAGACCATCGGCCTGATGGGCCGCAACGGCATGGGCAAGACCACACTGATCAAATCGATGCTTGGCCTGGTGCGGCCGAAAGAGGGCAGCGTCAAGGTGCGCGGCAAGGACATGACGCAGTCCGCGACGCACGCCATCGTCCGCGCCGGCATCGCCTACGTGCCGGAAGGGCGCGGCATCTTCCCCAACCTGACGGTGCGCGAGAACCTCGTCATGGCGGCCCGCGCCGGCGTCGACGGCCGTCGCGAATGGGTCTTCGATCGCGTCATGGAAACCTTCCCGCGGCTGGGCGAGCGCGTCAACAACAGCGGCGCCCAGCTCTCCGGCGGCGAGCAGCAGATGCTCACCATCGGCCGCGCCCTGATGACCAATCCCGACCTGCTCATCCTCGACGAGGCGACGGAAGGCCTCGCGCCGCTCATCGCCAGGGAGATCTGGAACATCATCCGCACCATCCGCGCCTCCGGCATCGCCACGGTGATCGTCGACAAGAACTACGGCGCCGTGATGGCGCTGGCCGACCGCAGCGTGGTGCTGGTGAAGGGCCGCGTCGTCTTCGCCGGCTCGTCGAGCGAACTGACGGACAACGAAGAGCTGATGCACCGCTTCCTCGGGGTTTGACGGATGGGGTGTGACGGATTCCGATTGAGGTGCGACGAACCCCGTTCGTGGTGAGCTTGTCGAACCACGAACGAATTCATCGCAGATATTCATTTCTTCGCCCTTCGACAAGCTCAGGGCGAACGGAAATTTGATGACATGCAAACCGGTTTCATCCAGGCCGCCGGCCGCAACCTCGAATACCACCTCATCCCCGCCCACCAGGTGAACCGCCCGACGCTGGTCTTCCTGCACGAGGGCCTCGGCTCGCTGGCGATGTGGCGCGACTTTCCCGCAAAGGTGGCCGCCGCCACCGGCTGCCGCACGCTGGTGTACTCGCGCTACGGTTACGGCGAATCCGACCTCCTCACCGAACCCTTCACCGTGCGCTACATGCACGACGAGGCGCTGATCGCGCTGCCCGAGCTGCTCGACAAGCTGGACATCGACAAGCCGGTGCTGGTCGGCCATTCCGACGGCGGCTCCATCGCGCTCATCCACGCCGGCGGCGCCGGGCGTGACGTGGCCGGCCTCATCCTCATGGCGCCGCACGTCTTCGTCGAGGACCTCTCCATCGCCAGCATCGCCCAGGCCAAGGTCGCCTTCGAGACCACAGACCTCGCGCAGAAGCTCGGCAAATATCACAGCGATTCGACAAAGGCCTTCTGGGGCTGGAACGACATCTGGCTGCATCCCGATTTCCGCGCCTGGAACATCGAGGAATACCTGCCGCGCGTGACCTGCCCGGTGTCAGCCATTCAGGGCGAGGACGACGAATACGGCACGCCGGCGCAAGTGGAAGCCATCCGCAAACAGGCTGCCGGCGAGGTCGAAATCCTCATGCTCGCCGACTGCCGCCACTCCCCGCACAAGGACCAGCCCCAGGCCACGCTCGAGGCGATGGCGGGGTTCGTCGAGCGGATCGGTTGAAAGTCAGTCGCCGTGAGACGGCGATGCGACTGTTCTTATGCAGGCTCGGAGAGCCACCTGATGGAGTATCTGGGTTCAATATTCCCCGATCACCTTGTCGATGGCAGGTTTGATCTTGGCCCGGTCGGCCACACCCAACTCACCCACCGGCTGCTTCAGCCGCGCGACGTCGATGGCGAAAATCTCGTCGGCAGACAGCACGAATGCCCCAATCCCGGGAACCTCGACCAGCGGCGCCATGATCTCGACCGGCTGGGCATTTGACCGCAACGGAATGACCACACAGGCACCCGTCCGGCTCGTGATGTGATCGTTCTGTACGGCGAGCAGATAGGGGATTGCCGCCGACTTCGTCCCGGGATTCGGGTAGATGTGGTACTGAGCCAAGGGGTCAAACCCGCTCGAACTCTTCGCCTGCCAGCCCGGTTGAGGCAATGTCGCGCCCATGCGCGGTCAGGGCTGTTGCATTGCGCTCAGCCCACGCGCGGTTTTCAATCTCTTCCAGCATTCGGGTAAAGAACAACTCGGCCTGTGCCGACAAGTTGATTTGCTGCTTGTAGGGTTCCAGTTTGTCGAGCAAGTCCTGATTGATGGACAAGGACAGGCGGCCTTTCTTGACGGCCGTATCGAAAGCTTTCAACATTTCCATGTCTCCTGCGCATATATATGCGTATGAATATGCACGCTAACATGCCATATTGTCTATCGTCAAATTATTTCTTCGAGCTGCGCGTTCTTTCTGGTGATGGTCGAGCCGGCGGCCTGAAAAAACCGGCGCCAGCGGGACCGCGAGATCGCCAAATACGGAAAGTTGTCGTAATTGGCGATTTGACGAAGCAAGATCGGGGAGATATCCCGGCCCTGATGAAACGGAACCGTCGTGCAACGGCCGGAATGGTCACGGAATTGTTTGTGTGAGCCGCGCTGGCGGACTTCGGTGAAGCCGAGTTTGATGAGAATGGCTATGACTTCATTGGGCTTGAGGACGGGAACATTGCCCATGACTCAAGTTATGGCAACGTTTTGAACTCCGACAAACTCTGACTCAAGCGTGGGTT
>Ga0208244_100503_pt1 | contig 36983 bp, 19 predicted proteins | sample SubbioCR12Aug_5A_FD_184828 | JGI IMG/M metagenome (GOLD analysis project Ga0208244, IMG submission 184828) | Serpentinite rock and fluid subsurface biosphere microbial communities from McLaughlin Reserve, California, USA - CR12Aug_5A (SPAdes) | ecosystem: Environmental > Terrestrial > Deep...
GGTATCGGCATCGGTGCCCAGGGCGGTGACGCCCACGGTGGTGCCGACGCTGGCGTTCTCGGCGACGGTGTTGGTCGCCGGGTTGCTGTCGGCCAGCAGCACCGGGTTGTCATTGACGTTGGTGACGGCGATGGTGAAGTCGGCCGAGGTCTCGCTGCCGTCGCTGGAAGTGGCCTTGACGGTGATGGTGTGGCTGGTGGCGGTTTCGTAGTCGAGCGCGCCGGCCACCGTCACCACGCCGCTGGTGGCGTCGATGGCGAACTTGCCGCCGGCGTTGTCGGTCAGCGTGTAGCTGACTGTGGCGCCGGTATCGGCATCGGTGCCCAGGGCGGTGACGCCCACGGTGGTGCCGACGCTGGCGTTCTCGGCGACGGTGTTGGTCGCCGGGTTGCTGTCGGCCAGCAGCACCGGGTTGTCATTGACGTTGGTGACGTTGAGCGTGACGTCGGCGGCGGCCGACCAGTTGCCGGCGGCATCGCGGGCTTCGACGCCAAGAGTGAAGCTGTTGGCGCCTGTCTCGAAGTCGTTGTTGGCGACGCCAGCGGCGATACCGGCGGGGGTGATCTTGATCTCGCCAGTGTTGTCGATGGTGTAGTAGCCGTCGGCGCTGGTGCTGCTGCTGTTGGCGCTGAAGCGGAAGCGGGTGACGGCGTCGTTGTCTGTGGCTGCGACGATGCCGACGACCGCGTTGGCCACCTGGTTCTCCGCATAACTGAAGCTCTGGCTGGCTGTTACCACAGGGGCGGTGTTGTCGGCGTCGGCGCCGTCGATGGTGACCGTGACGAGTTGGCTTACCGCTTTGTCGCTGGAGTCCTTGACCTCTAGGTAAAACTTGAGCGTGACGGTCTGGCCCGTCGCAATGAAGTTGATTACGGAATCGGTGGTGGTGTAAGTCCAGTTGACAGTGCTGGCGTTGCTGAATGTGACGGGATCAATGCTGAGACCAGCATAGAGCGCAGTCTTCTGCGCGTCACTCAACGTGCCGCCGGTCCAGACGGCTGAATCGTTCAGGATTCTGGCAGCGATCGTATTGCTCTGATCCAGATCGACAAAAGAAGCCGACCCGGTTGCAGTCAAAGATACCGCGCCCACCGTGATGCCACCAGTCACCACAACGGGGGTGACCACCGGGCTGTCGTTGGTGCCGACGATGGTCACAGTTACGGTTGAGGTATCTGTTCCGCCGGCGTGATCGTCCGCAGAAATCTGGTAGGTGAGGACGAGTTCCTCACCTGCCGCCAGCCAATTGAAATTCTCGGTCGATGAATTAAACGTCCAATTGATCTTGGAGCTTTGTAGCAAGGCTGTATCGGTCGAATCCACGTTGAGCAGAGCTTTGACCGCCGCATTGTCTAACGTCAGGCCCGTTTGCACGCCGGATATCACAACCGAATCTACGGCAACTGTAACCACGTCGGTGGTATTGACATCGTAGAGCGTCAGGCTGCCGGTTGTACTCAGCGGAGCGTCCGTTTCCAACAACCTGACCGCGCTTACTGAGGTATCGAGCGTACCGACTGACCCGGTCAATGTTGGGTCGTAGGTCACCAGAGTGGTGGGCGTAGTGGCAACCACTGTGGTGCCATTCAGAAACTCACCCTTCACCTCCTGCAAATCGTTCAGAGATGATTTGATACCCAGGGTGAAACCATTCCAGTTTTCATTGACCGATGTGGTCCATGACACCGTTGAAAAAGTGCCTTTGAAGCGAATCACGCCATGCGGTTCGCCACCTGTCGAGTTGAGTTCGTAATAAGTGACACCGTCAATAACATTCGTCACTTTCACCACGGTGCCACTTCCCCAATGACCCGTACCTTGGCTCACGATGTCAAAGTCCCTATCAAAGCGGTAACCGTTGCCATTCAAGCTGACATAGGCGAAATAGAGATTGGTCACCGGCTCCGAGAACGCTATTGAACGGTTGCCTGCTAGATTGAAAGCAATAATGTCGGACGATGTAGGGGCTGCAACCCCGGTGCTGATATAGGGCGCATCGACTGCAAAATAATTTGTTCCGCCACTGGTTTGAACAAATGCATAAGCAACCGAATTTGTCAGTGTGGCATTCACAGAGCCGGTTGGTGTGGTGAATGTTCCGTTCACCGTGTAGTTTGACCCGCTCGTACCCGTGCTGGTCCAGTCGATCCACTTCACGGGCACCGCATCGAGAGAACCCGTCGAGTCCTGCAATGTGAGTGCTGTGGTCAATACGACATCCACATAACCGTTGTTAATATCAGTGGCCGTTATCACCTGACCTGGCTGGGCTACACCCAGATAGGTCAAGCGCACAGTGTCACCTGCAACCACACCGGTCGCTGGAATCGCTAATCGGAAAGTAGGATTGGAATTACCGGTGGTCAATTCAACCGTATCGCCGTTACCCGTCAGAATTCGCGGCGCTACGTTGGCTGGCGCGTCGCTGTCCAGATCGCTTGTCACCGAATTCAAGTCACCGCTGGTGAATGTGCCAGGATATTTGACTCCCGTCCCATCATCCACAATGGTTGCGGTACCGGTTGCGATCTTGGTTGCAGATAGCGTATTGGTTGGGCTGCCGCCGGGGAATGTTTGCTCAGCCAGGGTTGCCTTGAGCTGGAAGGTTTCGCCATTGTCAACGTGCGTATCTTGTTCACCCGTGATATCCACGCTGACAAAAATCTTGCCATTGGCATCAAAGGTGGGGAGAGCCTTGGCGTCATCGTAAGCAATCCAATCGAGACCATCCCAGACCTTGATAGCGGGAGTTCCCAGGCTATCGGCCGTGCCGACGATATATTCCAACACGACGGTCTGTCCAGAATTGCCGCTGATTGTGAACACGGCGATGTCAGATCCTTCATTCACCGTTGGGCTGGTGATGGAGATGGTGCGGTCGTCGTCAAGGTCAGTATTTACTGTATCGGGAATGTCGCTTGTCACTGTCCCCGTGTATTTGGTGCCGCTGCCATCGTCAATAATATTGGCACTGCCATAAACTGTTGTGCCCGAGCTGAGCTTGGTCACCCCGAGCGAAAACATTTCCTGGCCCTCAAACACGGTGTCATTGATGAGTGCGGTGCGGACCAGCAGCGTGCTGCCAGCCAGAGTGAAGTCAGTGTTAGCGGTGTAAGCCACCCAATCGCTGCCGTCGTAAATTTCAATTTCAGGCTGATAGTCTTCCGTGCCATCGGTGGCCGTGCTGCCATCGGCATTGACCTTGGCGCTGGTGTCATGCAAAGCCATTTTGATGATTTGCCCGGTTTGGCCGGTGACGGTAAACACGGCGAAGGGGGATGCCTCGTTGACTATTACATTGTTAACGCTGATGGGTCGGTCGTCATCCAGGAATGCGGGGTAGTCGGTATCGCCAGAATTATTGGGGGCTAAGGCATTAGTGCTGCCGTTATTGCTTTCCAGGAAAATACTGCCTTGCCCATCATCGCGAATTTTGGCCATACCTTCAGCCAATGTATCGGCTGTTCCATCGATGGCATTGGCAGTACCCGCAGCGTTGTAAGCAGTCAGTTTGAGCGTTTCATACCCGGCTGAGGTCGTTTCAAAAACGCTGTCTTGAAGAACAGCCGCGCGCACCAGCAGTTTGCCGTTGTCGGCGGCGGTATCGGGAATCTGGATCAGGCCGCCGGTGTAATCGACCCAAGCAGTGCCATTGAAATACTGCAGGTTGGGCAGGAAATCCGCGCCCACGGACGCATGACCCTCGCCCGATCCGGTTGTGCCCAAGGCCAGCGAAATCCACTGACCTTCAACGCCGGCAACCTCGAACAACACATAAGGCGAAGCCTCGTTGACCTCGGTTCCCATCACGGTTACCGGACGGCTATCCGGACTGACAGTGATGGTGGTGTAGGCCGTGTTGGAATCCACATTGCCATCGTTGACCTTGACGCTCAGGACGCGGTCCGTCGTGGAGTGGCCACTGGAGCCGAAGGTGATCGCCTGGATGGCCGCTTGGTAGTTGGCTAGCGTGGACGCGCCCGAGAGGGTGACAGTAATGACACCGCCCGCAGTTGAACTCGTTGCCGTAATGCCATAAGACGACAACAAAGCCGCCGCATTGAAATTCAACGCATCCCCAGCCTGCGGATTCATCAACACAATCTGGGCCGCTTCGATATTTGTGTCGTCGATGTCAACAATGGCGACATCCGCGTCGGCGATGGATACGGACGATCCGGCGTTCGTGTAGCTCTGCTTGAAGTCATTGCCGGTGGCGGTGCTGCTGTTGTTGCCGTCCAGATCCAGTGTCGGCGCGTCATTGACCGGCGATACCGTGATGTCCAGGGTGCTGCTCGAACCTGTGTTGGTCGTGTAAGTGATCTGCGGGACGTTGCCGTTCCAGTCGGATGAAGGGACAAAGCTGTAGTTGCCGTTGGCACTCAATGTCAGCGTGCCCACGGTGACAGCGCCGGAAGTGATCGGAGTTCCGACACCCAGTATGAATGGGCCCGCCATGCCGGCCACGGTATACGAAGCCACACTGAGCGTGCTGTCCACATCCGAATCGTTGGCCAATACGTTGCCCGTGGCGGTGGTGTCCTCGTCCACCGTCTTGGTGTCAGCCGCCATTACCGAAGGGTTGTCGACCGCTTGAATGGTGATGGTCAATGCGGCTGTATATGGTTGACTATCCGAACCAGTCCGGGTGTAGGTCACCGTGGGAACGAGCCCCAGATATCCGACAACCGGGTCAAAGGCAATCGTGCCATTAGCGGCGATGGAAAGGGTTCCCACCCCCGAAATCGTGGCAGTGTTGCCGGCGTTGTAAACGGTGGCATCGCCCGCGACGATGAAGCTGGCGACATCGCCCAAGGTGATGATGCCTGTTCCGTTGGCATCGTTGCTTTTCAGGGTGTCGGTCGCCGTGTTGCCGGCACTGCCGTTGAAAGTGACATGCGCGCCACTGTCTTCGGAGACGACCAGGGTGTCATTGGCCAGTTTGGGTGCATCAACACCCGTCACGCGAACGGTAATTATGGCCGTATCGGTGCAATTGGCGGGATCCTTGGTTGTGTAAGTGAACTGCTCGGTGACGACTTGATTGGCGGAAAGATCGGTGGTCAGGGTGTAGGTGTAGCCACCGGTCTGGTTGAGGATCAAATGTCCATAGCTCCCCTGGAAATACACCTGCGAAGAAGGATCGATCGTGACTGTGTTGGGATTCTGGAAAGTGAGTGATGTATTGGCAATATTGACGGCTTGACTAAGCGTAATGGTCTTGTTGACCGTATCGCGACTTACCACCGTCGTGCCAGACGGGATGCCGGCACCGCTGACAGTGAATCCGCTCTGAATATTCGAGACGTCGGAAGCCGTCGAGACGGTTGCGCTTGAACTTGTCGCTGCGCTTGTAATAGTAATCGTGACAATCGAGAAGTTATTGTTACCAGGGTCTTTGATGTAGAGATTGGTATTTTGGTAAGTGTAAAGCGCTACGTTGTCGCTAAAAATCAGTGTGGCGCTGCCTCCGCTGCCGCTGCGATAAACGTTCAGCTGATTGCCTAACTTGTCCAGTGCCGGGGTTGTATATGCGGCGTTTAACCAGACCGGCTGAGCAGGACTCGTTGGAACAACCGAAGTCCAGTTGTTCCCCCCCGCAGGGGTAACCGTCAACGTGACCGAGCTTATCGGCGACGATGCGTTCAAAATGACATCTGAAGCGCCAGGAGGCGTTGTACCTCCGACAAGATCAATCTTGAGATCACCATGCGCATGATCGACATCCGTATCATTTGTCAGCGCATTGCCCGTAACCGTCCCGTAATTTCCGGCACCCGCATCAGTACCTTTAATCAAGGCACCGAAGTCGTCATTGGCCACCGGCGCATCGTTGGTGCCGTTGATGGTCAAGGTCAGCGTGGTGGTGGAGCTGTCCGTCCCATCCGTTACGGTGTAGGAGAAGGTTTCAGTCTTCGTATCGCCGCTGTTCATGGCATCGATGGCGGCACGGGTGTTGTCCAGCGCGTACGAGTAACTGCCGTCGGGGTTGATGGTCAGGGCGCCATACAGGCCTTGGATGGTTGTCGTGCCAGAAACCGTTTTCGTGTAGCCGTCATAGGTCACGGCGGAGACGGTCAGCGTTTGACCTTCCGGGTCGGAGTCATCTGTACCGTCTGTCAATACATTCCCCGCGGCTGCAATTGCAACGACACTGCATCCTGCCTCAGTCACGCTGTTGGTGTCGGCTACCGCAATCGGCGCTTGATTGCCGGGTGTTACCTTCACCGCGAGGGTGTAGGTACTGGCCGAATAGATATTTCCATCAGACACCTTGAACTGAATAGTGGCGTAGTTGTCGCCGCTTTCATCCGCATCGGGGGCGAAACGAAGCTGACCTTGCAGGAATTGTGTGACGGTGAATTCCTGGTTCTCTGTCACGTTTGCCCAGATCGAGCCATTCCAGAATTGCAGCTTGCCATCCGTCGCCAACTGGGTGATCTGTATCTTCGTTAGCGGATCGTTTTCTGGGTCGCTGTAGGTTCCAAAATCACTCAGCGAAAGCACCCTTGGCGTGTTTTGCGACGTGGTGATGCTGTCGTCTGACGCTGTCGGTGCATCGTTCACCGGTGTAACGGTAATGGACAAGACTGCCGTTGCCGTGCCTCCCTTGCCGTCGCTGACGGTATAGGTCACTGGCGGCACCGGGCCGTTGTAATTGGGGGCGGGGGTGAAGTTGTAGCTGCCGTTGGCGTTGAGGGTGATATCGCCCACGCCGCTGATGTTCTTCGCCACGCCCAGTGTGCCGCTGGAGCCACCGACAGTGAATCCGGTGACCGTCAGTTGATCCAGGTCCGGATCGGTGTCATTGGTCAGCACATTACCGGTATTGTTGCTACTGTCTTCCAGGACGACCAGCACATCATTGGCCGGGGTCGGGGCGCTGTTGGGTGTGAGCAGGCTGTTTAGTGCAGCATCAACTCGGTCGGAGGATGAGCCGACATTGGCTACCGAGATCGTGCCGAGGTTGCCGTCCTTGGCGTTATTGATGGTGTATTGGGTCGGCGAGGTCATTTGAGTATCAAACCAATCCTGATCGACGACCAACAGGAAGCCTTTGTTGTCTCTGACATTTCGGTCGCCATCCGTGTTGCCATCAGCCTGCGCGATGGTCAGACTGGTGAAATTGTCGTCAGTCCAGAAATAGAAACCGCGCACGATGCCATTGGACTTGATCGGACGGCTGATCCAGCCGAAATAATCTTGACCGCCGATGTTGATGCCGATGGCGGAAACATCGTTGCCGCTGAACAGGTGGCTGCCGGTGTCATCGTCGATGAAGGCGACACTCAGCCCAGCGGTGTTGAAAAAGTGGGAGTTCTGCTCTTTGTCAGCCCAGCGTTCGTTGGTATCGATGACAGTATCGTTGTCTAGGTCATACACCATAGAGTAGGCATTGGCGAAGTTATAGCTCGCCAGTTCTACGTGAATTTCTCTGCCATCAATCAGCAGTGTGGCTTGGTCGTTGACGTAGTTGGGGGCTTGGCTGTCGAAGGTTTCGCCAAAGACGGTGCGGGCGAAGTGCCAGCCTTCGTCGCTGGTGGTGTCGCTGGTCGGATTTAGGCGGGCGTCGAGACTGTGGCCGAGTTCTTCGATCAGTACGCGGGCGATCTCTGGTGCGTCGGCAACGTTGTTCATCCAGTCGCGGTTGAGGTAGATGACTGGGGCGCCGTCAGGGCCGTCGGCAGCAAAGGCGCCGAGCGCGCCTTTGAGCGTGGCGTTATCGAGCAGGACGATGTCAAGCTGGTATTCCCCGGAAAGAATCTGCTGACGCAGGTTTTCGGCAAACGCCAGCCATTCCGGGTTGGCTTGGGTTTGCTGGCCGCTGAAGATTTCAAAAAGGGTCTGCACATCGGTACGGCCGATGTAATCGATTATCGCCGTTCGTGCCTCGGTCATGCCCGCCTGCAAACTGGCAGGCAGGTTGCTGGGAGCGACTGCCAGGTTGAAGATATCCAGGCTGGCCGCTTCGACGACGGCATCTTGCGGAGGAGGGGTGAAGCTGTCGACTGCAGTATCCACCGCCGCGCCATCGAACATCAATCGAGGTTCCAGACGCATCGGTTGCGGCGCGGTGCGGATGAGCTTGCGGCGTTGCGGGGGCAGGGCGATAGACATGGTGGCTCCAGATCCAGCTTTGGATAGCGTTAACGTTTGGGGGGGCTAAGCAAAATGCGTCCGCTCATGCCGGCGATGAGTTCGGGGTAGTTGCCGTCGATGACGGCGACGGCTTTGACGGTCTGGCTGACCGGGTCGGCGCGGGCGGCGATGCGCAGCAGTTTGACCGGGTAGGATTTGTTGGTGTCTTCGATGCGCACGTTGAACTTGTGCCCGGGCTTCAGCCAGACCACCCAGCGCGAGGGCATGATGAATTCCAGTTCCAGTGTGGTGTCATCGATGATGTCGAGCAAGGCTTGTCCGGGTTGGACGAACTGTTGCTCGCGCGCTTTCTGCTCGGAGGCGCGGCCGTTGAAGGGTGCGTTGATGGTGCATTTATCCAGTGTGGCCTGCAAGTAGGCCACATCGGCGCGGGCCTTCATGACTTCGGCTTCGGCGTTTCTTAATTCGACCTGGCCGACGGCATTCAGCGCAGCCAGGCGCTGATTGCCGGCGTAGGTGTTGTCGGCGCCGACCAGTTGCGCGCGGGCCTTGTCGAGTTGCGCGGCTTGCAAGGCGCAGTCGAATTCGATCAGCGTTTCGCCGGCCTTGAAGCGCTCGCCTTCCTTGACGCTGATGCGGGAGATTTTGGCGCCCAGCTCGGCCGATAGCGTGGTGTAACGCTGCGGCGAGAGTTGGGCCCGCATTTCCATGCGCTCCAATGAATAAGACTGGGCTTGTGCCGATCCGCTCAGCAACATCAGAGCAGACAACAGCGATACCAGTACGCGTCCGCCAAAGCTGGCCTGGGTCAGATTGAAGGGACGCATCACTTGCCGATGTCGAGCGCGAGTTTGAGCGGCTGAGTTTGAGTCAGATGAATTTTTTGGTGAGCCGACGACAAGCCGGCGGCGTTTTTGATGGCATTCGCCGGCCGGGTTTTTGCGCTTGGTGCGGCATCGGCGCCAAGGGGGGAAAGCGCGGCTGCAACCGATGCCGCGCTGGCGACATCGACTGAAGATTTGGCTGGGGCGACGGCTGGAGCCTGCGGGTTTGCAGGCGGCACGATCTCCTTTGTGGCGACCAGTTCGGTGCCGGCACTGAAGGCAACGCTCACGGGTGCAGGCTGAATCTGCGGGATCGACATTTCGATTTGCGCCCAGCGTTGCAGCGATTGATCGATCTGCTTTTGCAGAGTCGGCAAATCGGTGTCGTCCAGGCTGCCGATTTCCGGCTCCATGCCCATGATGGATTGCACGCGGCTGGCCGCTTCATGCACTTTGGCCATGGCCTGATAACGCCGCACCGAGCTGAGGATGGAGGTGACGTTGGACGAGATACGATCCAGTCGGCTGGCCATCTGGCTCTGTTCCTGGTTTTGCGCGAGTTTGGCGAGGCGGGTGTCGACGTCATGGATGGTGTCGGCACGCTGGAACTGGCGCAATGCATCATCGTACTGATGCCGGGCCAGATGCACCTGGGTGAGCACCGACATCTGTAGCGCCATGCGGCGAGCTTGCGCTACCGTTGCATTCATTTCCGCCGCTTTCATCTGACTCGGGCCGGAGAGCAGGTTGAACAGGTTGAAGCTGACCCGCATGCCGGCATCGCGCCATTGGTCGTTGATCAGATATTTGTCGTTGTCGTAGTTGTAGCCATAATTGAAAGACAGACCAGGAAGCAGCTTGAGCAAGGCTTTACGGGTATCTGTAGCGGCAATGCGGGCGCTGTAGAAATGCTCACGCAGGTCGGCGTTTTTGGTCAGCGCGGTTTCCTCCATACTTTGCACACTCAGGTTTAACGGCATGGGTTGCATTACGCCCGGTTCAACCAGTGCGATCTGTTTGCCTGGATCAACGCCGATCAGGCTGGCGAGTTCGATGCGGGCGGCGGAGAGTTCGCGTTGGACGTTTTCCAGCAGGCGCAGGTTTTCCAGTACATTGCGCTGATAACGCAGCGATTCGCCGGGCGACTTGATCATTTCGCTGTAAGCCTGACGCGAGTCGGTCAGCGCCATTTCGGCCTGTTGGATGGTGACGCGAACCTGTTCACTGAGCTTCTCGGCGGCCATGGCGCGCCAGAACACAGTGCGTACATTCTGGATCAGCGCGTGCATGGCTTTGCGTCGACGTTCATTGGCGATCAGCAGGCGGTCGGCATTCTGCTTGGCGGTGTAGTAGCTGGCGCCGAAGTCGAGCAGGTTCCAGGTCAGGCCGATGTCGGCGGTGTTGTGGGAGCGATCGGAGGAAATGTAGGGATTCGCCAGTGATGGCAAGCCTGTCACAGAATCGGTCGCGCGACGGGTATTGTCCTCATCTCGCCAGGCATATCCGGCATTCGCCATCAGTTTCGGCAGCATGTCGTAGCGGCCAGCTTCCAGAATGCCGTTGGCATGGGCCTGTTCCAGCATGCGGATGCGGTGATCGAGGTTGTATTTGAGCGCGCGGGCGATGGCTTCTTCCAGGCTGATTGCGCTTTCGATAGCCGGCATGTTACCGCGCGCGGCGATGCGGTCGCTGTGGTTGATGCTGGCGATTTCTTCTTGGCTGAATGGTTTTGGGGTGACCGCACAGCCAGAGAGCAGCAAGCCGGCGCTCATGGCGAGCAGGAGAAGTTGCTTGCGAGACGGTGCGGCAAATCGAGTGCGTTCAGTGTTCATGCCAAGTCCTTCAATTGGTTAGCAGTGTTCATTTGGGTAAAGAGCAAGCCGTGGTCACCAGGAAGAAAGCGCCCATTCGATATGCGCTATACAGATGGATAAAACACTTTCTCAGTGGCGTACTAGTCGATCCGGGCTACTTAACTCTTCTTGTTTACGGTCGAACTAGGGATTTCTTTACCGGTTTTGACAAATTTCCGGCAACCAACTGAAATAAGTTCACGTCATCGTTGACCGATCTGCGCGGTTTACAACTCGACGCTCTCCGACCAGATCAACGCTTCCACATGGGCGAGATTGACGGCGTCCGCGTCGAGGCCGATCTCGGCTGCGATGGCGCCGATCGCGACCTGATCGAAATGCTCGCAGGCCAGCGCCAGCTTGAGGTAGGGGCTGTAGATGCCGCCGCGCCCGGTGAGGGCGTCGTGCACTGCTTGCGGCAGATGCAGGCCGTCCAGGGCCTGGGTCATGGGGATGTTGAGCAGCGCGTCGAGCAGCGAGAAGATGCCGACGATGAACAGACCGTCACGTTCGTTGGACTTGAGTTTGTCGCGCCCCAGGCTTTCCGTGAAGCGCGCGCGCACCAGCGCATTGCGCAGCAGCGACTGGCTGCGTGGGTCGACCTCGCCGCCGGTGAACAGCAGCAGCGTCAGCCAGCGATAGATCTGGTCATGGCCAAGCAGGATCAACGCGTGGCCGATCGATTCGATGGTGCGGCGCAGCCCGATGGCGGGTGAGTTGATATAGCGCAGCAGGCGATACGACAACGCCGGGTCGAGTTTGAAGATGCGCTCGATTTCGGAAAACTCCGCCCGTTTGCGCACCCGATTCAGCAGTTCCATGACGCGCAGGCTGCTGCTGTCCAGGCGGCCGGCGGCTGCGGTCAGCGGGAAGGTGTAGTAATAACCCTGGTAGAGGTTGAACGAAAGTTTGCGACACGCCGCGTAGACTTCCGGCGTATCCACCTGGGTCGCGATCAGCAGCGGTTTTTTGCGGCTGCTGGTGTCCAGGCTGCGCACCACCTGGGTGGCGAGCGACATGGCGTCGTATCGCGTGGTGTCGAATCGAACGTAGCGTGCGTAGGATGCGAGTTCCTGGTGTTCCGCCGGATCATCGAGCGCCAGTTGCAGACCGTCATGCGCCAGTTGCTCGGCGCGGCTGATCAGCGCCTGCGGGCAGCGATCGGGGCGCAGTGCCACAACGACTTTTTGTTTCGGCAGTTGTTCGATCAACGGACTGTGCAGGGTTTCAGCGGCAATTCCGAGAAAGGTGAGCTTGTTGCCCAGCGCACGCTGGAAGGCCAGATCAATCGCGCTGGCCAGCAGCCATTCGTCCTCGGCCTGTTGTGGTGTGGCGCCTGCGGGCAAGCCGCCGGAATCGGCGGGAATGGGTGCGCGCCGTTTCAGTTCATAGCCGACGATGCCATGGTTCCCATCCAGTATCGGTTGCCGGGTCAGGAAACGCTGCAAACTGGCGATGCCGTCGACGGGCGGTTCCGGAGTGGCGTTCGTGGCTGATGCACTCATGGCTCAGGCGCCTTTCTGGAAGTGCTCGAATACATTGTTGACCGCACGGTCGATCAACGACACGTTGTCTATGACCTGCGCGCGTCCCTCGCGGAACTTGGCCGCCAGTCCCTGGGCGTTGATCGATACGGCGCGCTGGCCGAGCCGATTGGTAAACAGGTAAGTGCCCTGCAACGGGCTGATCCAGGCCAGTTTGGCACGCAAGGTGACGCCATCATCCTGTTTGAATTCGATCCAGACACCGCGCTTGAGATCCCTCACCAGTGTTTCGAAATGGCCATCCTGGGGCGGTTCGTCCCAGGCTTCTCCGCGCACTGCGCCGATGGTGATTTCCTCGACATCGGAAGCGAGTTCCTGGGCGTCGGCAATTTCACGCAACAACGCGGCGTCGGGCAGGATGGCTTCGGTGAGCGGTGGAATGTCCTCGAAATCCACCGGGCCGCTAACCGGCAAGGGCGCCACGACAGTATCGGTCTGAATGCTGGCGGCGGCGATGATTTCGGCAGCGGCGGCCTCCCCCTGCTCGCCGCGGAAGCCGGCTTTCACGGCGACCGCATGGCATTTGACCAGGTCGGAGAAAAACGCGTCGCGTGCCTGCTTGTCCAGTTCCAGCGCCTGGATGCCGGCATCCAGTTGTTTCAGCAGACGCGGCAGCAGATCGATCAATCTACGCCGTTCATCCTTGTCGGTCTTGGGCGTCAGACTCCACAACAGGTCATTCATGGTCTGTACCGCCTCCCGCCACTCCGGACTGCTTTCGCCTTTCGCCAGATTCAAGGAGGCCAGATGATTTTCCCAGTAGCCGAGCAGAAACTCGCGGATCGGCGCCGGGGTTGGATGGTCCAGCAAGCTGGCCATTACCGTGTCGTGGGCGACCACTCGGGCGATTTCTAGCTGCTCGCGGTTGCGCAGAAACTGCGCGCTGCGCGTGGTGAGCTGGTCACTCAACTGCTTTTCCTCGGCGACGTAAGCCTGGAAATCACTCAATGCCTCGGCAAAAACATCGAGACCTTCCTCGAACTGGCTGATGATGCGCAGCACGATCTCTTCGATCTTTCGGTACAGACGGCTGTCGTGACCTTCTTCCGGATCCCAGCCGATCGCGGCTTCCGCCAGCGCGTCGAGCAGGCGGCGCGCCGGGTGCGTTTTCTGCGAGAAGAACGCCTTGTCCAGCATGGTGACTTTCAACACCGGAATCTGCAGGCGGCCGATCAGCGCTTTCATGGCATCCGGCACGCGGCTATCGCCGAGGATGTAGTCGAACACCAGCACCACGATATCCAGCGTCATGGTTTCCATCTGGCCCATCATCCCGGCGGCCTGGGAGTTTTTCAGCTCGCGCAGAACGTTGTAGTGGCCATCCGCAAGCAGTTCGGAATTCAGATTACCCAGATGACCGCTCGCCAGCCCCTCCAGACGACCATGCTGCAATTGGGTCAGAGCCTGCATCACCGCCGGATTGATGGTTTGCGCATATTGACGGGTGGAAATGCCGGTCGCCGCGTCGATATCCAGCGCGCCGGGCAGCGCATTGGGGGCCAGCAGATGGGCCGGGCCGGTGCGACCAAAAGTCATCAATTGCTGCAACATGGCGAACAAGTCCTGCCCGCCACCTGCCGGCATGCCGGCGCCCGACAGGTCCTGCGGGCTGGCGGGGCCACCCGCGATCGGCGCGGCAGCGGCGGCAGGGGCGGCTGATGATGGCGCGCCGCGTGTCATGCCGACGCGGATGGTCGGCAGGACATTGTGTTCGACCAGGTAACGGTTGATTTCCTGATAGGCGGTTCGCACCTTGTCCGGCAAATGCTTGTTGATCCGCGCGACCAGCATCAGCTTGATCTTGACGCTGGCATTCTGATCCTTGAGAGCGTCGAGCAGCGCGGCGCCGATGACCTCCGGCCCGAGCGGGATGCGTTCGGTTTGCAGATCCGGTTCGTTGAGCAAAACCCCCATGCGCTTGCCGAGTCCGAACAACTCCTCGCCGCAGGTATTGGCGATGGCGTTGGCAATGGTATTGGCCGCCAGCGACTCTTCAAGATCGTCGGGCTCGACCAGACTCAGGCTGGACAAGTCGAGGCTGGACTGCTCGCGGCTAACTGATCCGCTGCGTCCGCGTCGCTTTTCCTCGTTGTAACGGGTGAAAAAATGTTTCTTGAAAGCCGCGGTGATCAACACGCTTTTGTCGCGTGCCAGTTCCAGGCTGTCCATGTACAGACTGTACATCTCCTGCGACGGCATCTTGCTGACCAGTTCGGCAAGCTCTGCAACTACGCGCGTCAGGGTTTTCGCAAGTTCATCCGACAGCCGCGCGGCAATCAGGTCACGACAACTATCCAGCATTGCGGATTCAGACATCAACCAATCTCCTGGAAGGCGCAGCACGGGCTGCGCAACGATCTTCCTCCCTGATATAGACCCGATTTTCCAGTAAAAAATGCTTTCCGGACAGTAAACTGTGAAATGTCATGTCAAGTCTTGTACAGAGCAGCGGCTTGGCCCATCCTCGCGGACCTTCGCCGTTTGATTGATCGCTCATGTCTGTACTCGCCGCCATCGTAAGCCGCATCGCCCAGGAACTCGCCGTCCACCCGCAACAGATTGCCGCTGCCGTCGGTCTGCTGGACGACGGCGCCACCGTGCCGTTCATCTCGCGCTATCGCAAGGAAGTCACCGGCGGCCTTGACGATACGCAGTTGCGCTATCTGGAAGAACGCCTGGCCTATCTGCGCGAACTTGAGGAACGTCGCGCGGCGGTGCTGGCAAGCATTGAAGAACAAGGCAAGCTGAGCGACCAACTGCGTGCCGAGATTGTCGCCGCCGAAACCAAGCAGCGTCTGGAAGACCTGTATCTTCCCTACAAGCAAAAACGTCGCACCAAGGCGCAAATCGCCCGCGAAGCCGGCCTGGGACCGTTGGCGGAGAAACTGCTGGCGGATCCGATGTTGGTCCCGGAAGTCGAGGCTGCCGCCTTTATCAATATCGAACTGGGCGTCGCCGACAGCAAGGCCGCGCTGGACGGCGCGCGACAGATACTGATGGAGCAGTTTGCCGAGGATGCCGCGTTGATCGCCCGTCTGCGCAATTACCTGCGTGACCATGGGCTGGTCGTATCGAGACTCATCGACGGAAAACAAGTCGAGGGTCAGAAGTTTCGTGACTGGTTCGAATTTGAGGAAGCCTGGCGGACGCTGCCTTCGCACCGGGCCCTGGCGTTGTTCCGCGGCCGTAATGAAGGCGTGCTGTCGATCGCGGTCAAATTGCCGGAAGAACTGCAAGGCGCCCCCGCCAGTCCTTGCGAAGGACATATCGCTGCCCATCTGGGTCTGCGTGATCTGGGTCGGCCGGGCGATAAATGGCTGCTCGATACGGTGCGCTGGGCCTGGAAAGTCAAATTGTCACTGCATCTGGAACTGGATTTGATGAATGCCTTGTTCGAACGCGCCGAGGTGGAAGCGATCCGGGTTTTCGCCAGCAACCTGAAAGATTTGTTGCTTGCCGCACCGGCTGGCCCGAAGGCGGTGATCGGTCTGGATCCGGGTATCCGCACCGGGGTAAAGGTCGCGCTGGTCGACCGTACCGGCAAGGTGCTGGATACCGCGGTGATCTATCCGCACGAACCGCGCAACGACTGGCAGGGTTCGCTCGCCACGCTGGCCCGGCTGGCCGCCAAACATGGCGCCGAATTGATCAGTATCGGCAATGGCACGGCCAGCCGCGAGACTGACAAACTCGCCGCCGATCTGATCCGCCTGCATCCCGAACTCGGTTTGAGCAAGGTCACGGTCAGCGAAGCCGGCGCGTCGGTCTATTCCGCCTCCGATCTGGCCGCGCGGGAATTTCCGAACATGGATGTCACCCTGCGCGGCGCCGTGTCCATCGCCCGACGCCTGCAGGATCCGCTGGCTGAACTGGTCAAGATCGAGCCGAAAGCGATCGGCGTCGGTCAGTACCAGCATGATCTTGGCCAGTCCCGGCTCGGCCAGGCGTTGGAAGCGGTGGTGGAGGATTGCGTCAACGCGGTCGGCGTCGATGTGAATACCGCTTCCGCCGCGTTGCTGACCCGCGTCTCCGGTCTCAACACCACGCTGGCCAACCAGATTGTCGCGCACCGCGACGCGCATGGCCCGTTCGCCAATCGCGAAGCGCTCAAACAGGTGCCGCGGCTGGGACCGAAGACCTTCGAACTGGCCGCCGGCTTTCTGCGCGTGCCGGGCGGCGACAATCCGCTCGACAGTTCATCGGTGCATCCGGAAGCTTATCCGGTGGTGCAGCGCATCCTGCTTGACCTGAAACTGGACATGCAGGGCATGATCGGCAATGCCGATATCCTGAAACGCCTGGACGCCGGCAAGTATGTCGATGAGCGTTTTGGTTTGCCCACGGTGCGCGACATCCTGAAAGAACTGGAAAAGCCCGGACGCGATCCACGCCCGGCATTCAAGACCGCCGCGTTTCAGGATGGCGTCAACGATCTGAAGGATCTGCAACCCGGCATGCGCCTGGAAGGCGTGGTCACCAATGTCACCAATTTCGGTGCTTTCGTCGACATCGGCGTGCATCAGGACGGTCTGGTGCATATATCGGCGTTATCGAGCAAATTTGTCAAAGACCCGCGCGAAGTGGTCAAGGCCGGCGACATCGTCACGGTGAAAGTCCTGGAAGTGGATGTCGCCCGCAAGCGGGTGGCGCTGACCATGCGCATGCAGGATGAAGTGCCATCCGAAAAACCTGCAAAACCGGCAATGGCGCCGTCGCCACGCGGCCGGCAGATGCCCGGTAAAGCCATCGAGCCGGCCGGCGGTGCGTTGGCCGATGCGCTGAAACGGGCCATTAACCGGTCCTGAACCCGGTCCTGAACCCGGCGTCGAGTTCAGCTTTCCGCTGGTGGCGCCCAGGCGACGCGATTGCGACCGCTGTTTTTTGCAACGTACAGACAGGAGTCGGCCAGACTGAACAACTCCGGATTCGGCGTGCTGTCGCGGGGTACGCGGGTGGCGCCGCCCAAACTGATGGTGATCCACGGCGCGACGTCCGAGACGGCATGAGCAATGCGTTCGGATTCGACATCGGCGCGGGTATGCTCGCAGAGGATGCGTGCGCCCTCGCTGTCGATGCCGGGCAACAGCATCACGAACTCCTCGCCGCCATAACGCGCGACGAAGTCGCCGGGGCGGCGCAGCGAGGTCTGCAGACTGGCGGCGATGCGGCGCAGCACTTCATCGCCGGCGGCATGGCCGTAGGTGTCGTTGAACGCCTTGAAATGATCGACATCGACCACGATCAACGACAGCGGTGCGCCGTCGCGCATGCAGCGACGCCATTCCTGCTCGAATACCTCGTTGAAGCGGCGCCGGTTGGGGATGCCGGTGAGGCTGTCCAGCATCGCCATCTGCTCCAGCATGCGCCGCTGCCGGACCGATTGCAGGTGATTGCGGATGCGTACCCGAACGATCGCCGGGTTGAAGGGTTTCGAAATGTAATCGACCGCGCCGAGTTCCAGGCCGCGTTCCTCGTCGCCGGGTGAATCCAGCGCGGTAATGAAGATGACCGGTATGTTGCGGGTCAGATCGTCGTTCTTCAGCGCGCGGATAACCGTGTAGCCATCCATTTCCGGCATCAGCACATCGAGCAGGATCAGATCCGGAAGATGTTCGCGCGCGCGTTCAAGCGCCTGTTTGCCGTCCTTGGCCAGAATGATCCGATGTTCGTCCTGCAGCAGTTCGGTGAGCAGGGCGCGGTTCTGTTTTTCGTCATCGACGATCAGCAACGTGAATGTCGGGGTCATGCTGAACATCTCCCATGGATGGCCGGCATCATTGCGATAGCCGGCTCGGTCGGGTTTATCCTGACTTTGTCTAGGTTCATGCTTGTCGGCCTGGCTCAACCACGGGTTTAGTCTTTTTCATGTTGAGGTTCCCTGCAAAGCGCTGCGCATGCGTTCGAGTACGGCACGCGCGGGAATATATTCGATGTCCTCGATCAAGTCGCGCAACTGGTGCAGTTCGCCCAGCCAATCGGGTCCGCTGAGGCAGGCTTCGAGTTCACCGAGCAGTGATTCGGCGGCGGCGTCGTCCTGTCTCAGCAATCTGTCCATATGCTCGATCACTCGCAACGCGGGTTCGATCTGCAGCGTTCCGGTCGAATCGACCTGATTCGCACGCGTCAGCGGCGCGAGGGTTTTGACGATCCGGGTCAGCGCGCTGCGGAACGGAATCAGTTCGGCGTTGGCGGCCTTGCCCGCCGCCAGACGGTGTTCCAGGATACGCGCGCGGCGCGACAGGTTCTCGGCGCCGATGGTGGCGGCGGCGGATTTGACCGAATGCGCCAGACGGCGCGCCAATTCGTAATCTCCGGCAGCAATCGCGGTGTCGATGTCGTCGGCGGTTGCGCCGAACTCGCGATTGAATTGCGCCAGAATGCGGCGATAGAAATCCGGTCGCCGCATATGGTTGGCCAGGCCGCGCGCGGTATCGATGTCGTCCAGATCGGGCAAGACGATAGCCTCGTCGTTCGACGTCGGCGTCCCGCTTGTTGCTTCAGGCAGGTAATTCCCCGGCGGTATCCAGCGCAGCAGCGCTTCGTACAAGGTTGGCGGATCGATCGGCTTGGTCAGATGATCGTTCATTCCGGCGGCCATGCTCTGATCTCGATCGCCGCTCATGGCATGCGCGGTCATCGCCAGGATCGGCAATTCGCTGTAGCGCGGATCGGTGCGTATCTCGCGGCAGGCGGCCAGGCCATCGAGCACCGGCATCTGGATGTCCATCAACACCAGGGCATAACTGCCACCCCGAATTTTGTCGATCGCTTCACGACCGTTGGTTGCAATATCCACCTTCAAGTCGGCGGCGCGCAGGATTTCGCGCGCCACTTCCCGATTCAGTTCGACATCGTCGACCAGCAAAATCTGCGCCCCGCGGATCGGCGAGAAGTCGAACTGCGTGTTCTGTTGCTGTTCGCGATAACGTCGATGCGCGGCGGCCATGCTGTCCCCCAGCAGGACTTCGAGCAGGGCATCGTGCAAGGTCGATTCGTTGATCGGCTTGACCAGCAGGTGGGCGAGGCCGGCTTCGGCCATTTTCAAGTGGATGGTTTCGTAACCGCTGGCGCTGATCATCAGAATCGCGGGTGTCTCGCCAATGTCGGAGGCCGCATGGATACGCCGGCTGGTTTCGATGCCGTCCATGCCGGGCATCAGCCAGTCGAGCAGAATCAGGTCGAACGGATCATTCGCCGCTGCGGCCGCGCTCAGGCCCAGCAGGCACTCCTTGCCGCTGGCGCTGGTTTCGACCCGCATGCCGAAGTAGGTGAGCATCTGCGACAACACCTCGCGGGCGCTGGTATTGTCGTCCACCACCAGCACGTGTCGGCCAGCCAGACGTTGCGAAAGCTGTTCGGCGGCGACCGGTTGCGGATTGACGCCGAGCTTGACGGTAAAGCTGAATTCACTGCCTTGCCCCGGAACGCTGTCGATGCCGATGTCGCCGCCCATCATCTGCACCAGTTGCTTGCAGATCGACAAGCCCAGGCCGGTACCGCCAAAACGGCGGGTAATGCTGTCGTCGACCTGAGTGAACGGCGTGAACAATTCGCGTTGGCGTTCCAGCGGGATGCCGATGCCGGTATCCCGCACGCTGAAGTGCAGGTCGACGCCGGATTCGGTCAAACTCGCGTCGATGCCGACCAGCACTTCCCCTGATTCGGTGAACTTGATCGCGTTGTTGATCAGATTGACCAGAATCTGCGCCAGCCGCATCGGATCGCCGATGCAGTAGCGCGGCACATCGGGGGCGATCCGGAACAGCAGTTCGAGTCCCTTTTCCTGCGCCTTGAACGCCACCACGCCGGTGACCTTGTGGATCAACTGATTGATTTCGAACGGAATCGCTTCCAGTGACAGTTTCCCGGCTTCGATGCGCGAGTAATCGAGCACGTCATTGATGACGCCGAGCAAGGCATCGGAGGAGGCCAGCACCTTGTCCTGATAGTCGCGCTGCTGCGCATCCAGACGGGTTTTCATCAACAGCCGCCCGAGACCGACTATGGCGTTCATCGGCGTGCGAATCTCGTGGCTCATCCGCGCCAGGAAGTTGGATTTGGCCTGGTTGGCGCGCTGCGCTTCCTGTATCGCCTGATTCAGCGCCTGGGTGCGCTGCGCCACCAGTTGTTCGAGATTGTCGCGATACTCGGCCAGTTCGTGATCACGCACCTGCACGGCTTCGATGAACTGATTGAAACCACGCGCCAAACCAGCGATTTCGTCATTGCCTCTGGTCTCGGCGCGCTCGGCCAGCGTCATGTCGTTCGACATGCGTTGCATCAGACCGTTGAGCTCCTCGACGGGCGCGGACAGTCGCCTGACCACCCGGCGCGACAGCATCAGCGAGATCGCCAGCGCGATCAGCGAAGCCATCGCGGTTTCCAGCGCGGTGCGTTTGAAGGCATGATGCATCGGCGCCAGCGAAGCGACCAGTTCGACACTGGCCTGGACCGTGTCGCCCGCCTTGACCGGCGCCCAGACGGTCAGCGTGTCGGCATCGAAACGATGGCCAGAGCTGCGGCCTTCCGAAGGCGGGAAGAATTGCTCGGCAGTGCCGTCATCGCGACTGAATTGCGCGAACACGCGTGCATCCGCAAACTCGATGCGCGCCCGCAACACCACCGGATTGGTCTTCAGCGCTGCCAGCAGGCGACTCGCCTCGATCGGATCCTCGAAGGCGATGGCGGCCTCGCTGTTGGTGGCGATCAGCGACGCCTGGGCGGTCAGCGATTCGACCCATTCGGCACGCAACAGGCGTTGCTGTTGATAGGACACCAGCACGAACACCAGCATGGTCGCGAAGATCAGCGAGGCGGTGCTGAGCAGCACCAGCTTGCCGCTCAGGGTGACGGGAAGACGCAGATTGCCCAACAATCCGCTCATGGTTCGACAATCTTCGCCAGGCGCAACAACTGCGCATTGAATTCGATGCCCTGTTTCTGCGCGGCTTTGCGATTGATCAGGATGAGCAGGCCGGAACGGTCTGCGCGCAAGGTGAACTCGACCATGCCGCCGGCTTCTGCGAAGCCCTCGATATCGGATACCGTGACTACCCGACGACCGCTCAGGCGACGCAGCAAACTATCCAGGCGAACCGCTTCCGAGCGGCCGATGAAGACATACTGGCAGTCGTCCGCATCCGTTGCCGTGGAAAGAGTTCTCAATTCGACGCGGCGTCCATCGGCCAGCGTTGTGGGTAGTTTGCCCGCCGCTTCGCCCAACGGCGCCTCGCCGAGCGTACAGATGTTGATCGGGTAGCGCTTGTCGGTGGCGCCGGAATAGACGAACAGCGGCAGTTTGTAGAACAGCACGGCTTTCAGTGCTTGTTCGGAAACCGCCGAGCTTTCCGCCCTGGCAAAAGGCACCAGGAACATCAGCGACGCGATGAGCAGCGCTCTGAGCGTCGGCATGGCGAACTGGCGAACCACTGCGGCTGCGATCAGAACGGATACTCCAGTGTTAGCGTCCAGCTGCGCGGTTGTTGCGGCATGTCGACGAAACTTCCGGCGCCGGCGGCGGCGTAATAGCGTTTGTCGAACAGGTTGTTGATGTCTAGCCAGGCGCTGGCTTTGCCGTTGAGCAGCTTGTGCCAGCCCAGATGCAGGTCGGTGACCACATAACCGGGTGTCATCAGCCGATCCGGCGGCGTGGCGGCGCGGCGATCATTGCTGGTGTCGCCGATCCACAGCAGGCGCGGGGTGACGCTGAAGCGGTCGCGATAGCGAAACGTCGTACCCAGCTTCAGCTTGTGATCGGCGGCGAAAGGAATGTCGTATCGGGTGCCGTTGGCGCTGATGATCGAGCCGCGCAACCAGCTGGCGCTGCCCCAGAGGTCACCTGACCAGCCATGGCCGAGTTGGAAACGATACTGCGCCATCAGATCGAGCCCGGTGTGTTCTTCCTCGCCGGCGTTGATCTTCATGCGCGGGCCGATCAGTGTGGCGCCGGGAATGCTGGTGGTGTCATCCGGCATGTTCGGGCCGGTTATGATCAGATTCTCGATTTCGCTGCGATAGGCATTGAAGATCAGGTTCAACTCCTGCCGGGGCCGCCAGTCCCAGGTCAGGCTGAGCGTTTTCGCTTGTTCCGGAAGCAGATCGAAATTCGGCAAGCGGAACCCCCGGTTGCTTTGATAGCCGCCCGCTATCGGCGTAAACGAGCCGAACGAACCCAGGCTTTCTTCTGCGGAGGGCGCACGGAAGGCCTCACCGTAAAGCAGTTTCAGATAATGCTGCTGGCTGGGATGCCACACCGCCCCAAGGCGGACGTTGGAACTGCTGCCGTATTCGGATTGCCGGTCGTGGCGCACTCCGGCCATGGTCGAAAAGGTGGCGCTCCACTGCGATTGCAGTTGGGTATAGAAGGAAATGTTGTGAAAGTCGGCATCGTTGATATCGATCTCCAGGGTGTTGCCGGTATTCGGGTAGAACAACCCTTGATTGCCGGAGCCAAGGTCGGTGTCGTAGGGGCTGGGCAGGCTGCTGGCTTCGATGGCGTAATAATCCTGGAAGCCCAGTCCGGCCAGCAGACGATGGCGTTCGTCGATCTTCCAGTTGAGGTTCTGCTCGATGCTCAGACGTTCGCCGCGTACATAAGAGTAGCCGGGAAGGAAGCCGGAGAAGTTGTTGACGTAATTCGAATGCGGGTCGACTTCCTGCATCGAATAATCCACCACCAGTTCAGCGGCCAGATTTTCGGCCAGGTTGAAGCGGTATTTGCCATACAGCGTATCGGTGGTGGTGTCCCAATACGCATCTTCGCGATACAAGGCCGTGGTCGAAGTGTCGCCGGTGCTGGTCAGGCTGCGAAAATGATTGCGGTAGTAGCCGAAGGTCAGATCGTCGCCGACATCCAGGCGCGCGAACAGGCTATGGCTTTCGATACCGCCGACATAGTCCTCGCGGTCGGCGGCAAGGACGCCTCCGGCATCGACCTTCGGAAAGTCGTTCGGAAAATATTTGTCCAGCGGCGCGCGATCGGATTGCTGGCTATGGCCGCCCATGCTCAACGCCAGATTGCGTTCATTCTTGATGCTGGCGGTGAACGAGGCTTCGCGACTGCCGAAATTGCCGCCGCTCACGCTGACCGTGGCGCCGGGCGCGGTGGCCGCCGGGTCGGTGATGATGTTGATCACGCCGGCCACTGCGTCAGCGCCATATAACGCCGCCGCCGGGCCGTACAAGACTTCCACCTGTTTGGCGGGATAGAGCGAAAAATTTTCGGCAATCGGGAAGTTTCCGCCGGTCGGATGGCCGACCCGAACGCCATCGAGCATGACCAGCAACTTGTTGCTGGCGCTGTAACCCTGCATGGCGAAGTTGTTGTAGGCCGAGGATTTGGTGCCGCGCATGAAATCGACGCCGGGCAGGTCTTCCATTAGGTCGGCCAGATTCCGGTAGCGCCGAGCCTGGATCTGCTCGCGCGTGATCACCAGAATATGCGCCGGCGTTTGAGCACGCGTTTCCGACTGCCGCGATGCCGTGACCACCGGCGTATTGATCAGTTCTTCCAGCGACAGATCGAGCAGCCGCGTCACATCGCTGGTCTGGCTGGCCCAGACTGGCGTGCAGAATACCAACGCGGCAAGGCCGTAGGGAAGGGGGCGCGGAATCGGCATGGATATTCGCGGTAGGCGACTTCAGGGTTTGCTCAGTTGCGCCATGCCACCCATGTAGGGGCGCAGCACTTCCGGCACGGTCACGCTGCCGTCGGGGTTCTGATAATTCTCCAGAATCGCGACCAGTGTGCGGCCGACCGCCAGACCTGAGCCGTTGAGGGTGTGGATCAGTTCCGGCTTCAGCGCTTTGCCGTCAACCACATCGCGGAAACGCGCCTGCATGCGGCGAGCCTGGAAGGCCTCGAAATTCGAGCAGGAGGAAATTTCTCGGTAGGTATTCTGCGCCGGCAGCCAGACTTCCAGGTCATAGGTCTTGGCCGAGGAGAAGCCGATGTCGCCGCCGCACAGCGCCACGACGCGATACGGCAGGTCAAGCCTTTGCAGTATCACCTCGGCATGGCCGGTGAGTTCTTCCAGCGCCGCGTAGGAATCTTCCGGACGCACGAATTGCACCATCTCGACTTTGTCGAACTGATGCTGGCGGATCATGCCGCGCGTGTCGCGGCCGTAGGAGCCGGCTTCGGAACGGAAGCAGGGGGTATGCGCGACCAGTTTGATCGGCAGGTTTTCCACCGGAATGATCTCGTCGCGGACGATGTTGGTCACCGGCACTTCGGCGGTCGGAATCAGGTACATGCCGTTGCCGAGCTTGAACAGGTCTTCCTCGAATTTCGGCAATTGGCCGGTGCCGCGCATCGAGTCGGCATTGACCAGATAGGGCACATAGACCTCTTCGTAACCGTGTTCCTGGGTGTGCGTATCGAGCATGAACTGGGTCAGCGCCCGGTGCATGCGCGCCAATGCGCCGCGCATCAGCGCGAAACGGCTGGTGGCGATCTTGACCGCGGTGGGGAAGTCGAGCAGTTCCAGGTTTTCGCCGATATCGACGTGATCCAGTGGCGCATAGGCGAATTCGCGCGGCGTGCCGAACCGCCGCACCTCGACGTTGTCCTTCTCGTTCTTGCCGATCGGCGTCGTGTCATGCGGCAGATTCGGGATGTTCATCATGAAATCCGCCAGATCGTCCTGGATGCCGGCCAGACGTTCTTCGCCCTGCTCCAATTCTTCGCTCAGACCACCGACCTCGCTCATCAATGCGGTCGCGTCTTCACCTTTGCCTTTGGCCATGCCGATCTGTTTGGAAAGCTGATTGCGCCGCGCCTGCAAGTCCTGGGTACGGGTCTGGATCTGCTTGCGTTCGGCTTCCAGCGCCTCGATCCGCGCGGTATCCAGCGTATAGCCCCGGCTGGCCAGTCGTTGCGCCACTTGGGCGAGGTCTTTGCGTAGCAGTTGAATGTCGAGCATGGCGGAATGTTTCGATACGTTGAGAAAATGGTGCCGCGCATGAAAAAAGCACTGCGCGCGAAGCGGAGATTCTAACCGCCCGGATCAGTACGCTTCCATGCTCAATCGCACCGAAATGAAGGCGGCTTCGAGGTCTTCCTGAGCCGCGATGCAGGCCGGCCAGTCGTCGGATTTGGCGTGACTTTCCGTTTCGCTGGCCAGTTCGGTCATGGTTGCTACGCCCATATAGGCCGCCGCGCCCTTGATCTGATGCGACTGGCGGGCGGTCATCACGGCATCGCGCTGCTCCACAGCGCGAGCCAGATCGGCCAGCAGGGCCTCCGTGCTGCTGATGAACAAACGCAACATTTCATTGATCTGGCGCGCATCGTTGCGGCAGATGCGGCGCAGTTTCTCGATATCGAAATGATTTTCGGCGCGGTATTCCGGCGCGGCCTTGACCAACTCTCGCTGCGGGCTGATGCGCTGCGGCAGCCAATGCGCCAGAACCCGTGACAGGTCTTCCTCCTTGAGTGGCTTGACCAGATAGCCATCCATGCCGGCCTGTTGACAGATCGCGTCATAACCGGGCATCGCATTGGCGGTCAGGGCGATGATCGGCAGCCGCGTTCGGTTTTCCCCGGTTTCGCGTTCCCGTACCGCGCGGGTGGCGGTCAGCCCGTCCCATTCCGGCATCTGACAATCCATCAACACCAGATCGACCCGGGTTTCGGCAAGCAGTTCGAAGGCGCGCTTGCCATCGTTGGCGACCACCACCGATACGCCGAGGTTCTCCAGCATGAACACCAGCAGTTTGCGGTTGATCGGATTGTCTTCCGCGACCAGAACCGACACGCCGTCAAAGTGGAGGACCGGCGTAGTGTCCGACAGGGATTCGGCGGCGGGCTCGGGTGCGGCATGCGCCAACTGCAGCGGCAGGCGCAGGCGGAAGGTGCTGCCTTGACCGGCGGTGCTGCTCAGACTGAGATCGCCGCCCATCAATTCGGCCAGTTGCCGGCAAATGGTCAATCCAAGCCCGGTGCCGCCGTATTTGCGGCTGACCGACCCATCGGCCTGCGAGAAGGCCTGGAAAACCCGCTGCTGCGTTTCCTCGTTCATGCCGATGCCGGTATCGCTGACCTCGAACAGACACGGGCCGGGTTCATTTCCCGGGCAGGCAACACCGAGCCTGATTTCTCCTTCGCTGGTGAACTTGATCGCGTTGTCGAGCAGATTCAGCAGGATCTGGCGCAAGCGCAGCGGGTCGCCGCTGACCCATTCCGGCGTGTTCTCGTCGAGATCCAGACGCAGCGCCAATTGCTTGGCTTCGGCGCGCGGTCGGTAAAGATTGATCACATCCTTGAGCACCGCACCGAGATTGAAGTCGATTTTCTCGACATTCATCCGTCCGGCTTCGATCTTGGAAAAATCCAGCAGATCGTTGATCACGCCCATCAACGCCTCGGCCGAACGGGCGATGGTCTGGGCATAGTCGGTCTGGCGCGGGTCGAGCTTGCTGCCGAGCAGCAAATGCGTCATGCCGAGTATGCCGTTCATTGGCGTGCGAATCTCATGGCTGACGTTGGCGACGAACTGCGATTTCATCTCATTGGCCGCCAGCGCGGTATCGCGCGCGGCCTTCAGCGCGGCTTCAACTTCATGCTGTGCGGAAATGTCGCGCATGATGGCCTGGATAACCGGTTCGCCATCGATATTCATCGAATGCAGCGCGATTTCAGCCGGGAACGTGCTGCCATCCGGGCGACGCGCGGTCCAACTGAAAAACGCATGACCTTTATCCACTGCTTCGTGAATGTGGCGATCGGCCAGAACATAGGGCGGCGTGCCGCACGGCTGGTTTTCGACGCCCAGGTCTTCCGGTCGACGCAGCAGGAAATCCTCGGCACTTTTCATGTGGAACATGTCCAGTGTTGCCGGGTTGCATTCTGTGAATCCGCTGCGATTGAGGATGACGATGCCGTCGGTATTGGTTTCGAACAAGGTGCGGAACTTGGTGCGCTCGCGCTCGGTGCTGGCCGCCAGACGCGCCGTGCGGCGCATCACGGTGCCGGCCACCAGCCCGGCGGCCAGCACCGCCAGCGCACCAAGGGTGATCATCAGCACGCGCGTGCGCTCGTAATCGGCGCGCGCCGCATCCGCCGCCATCAGGGTCATTTCGCGCTGGATCTGGATCAGCGCGTCCAATTTGGTGACCAGTTCGCGTTGCAGCGGAATGCCTTCGCGCTGCAATTCATCGAAGGCCAGGAAGGTGTAGCCTTCCACCGCAAGATCGACAATGCGCACCATCACCGGCTGGTTGGCGCGGGTGAGTCGATCGATGCGCTCCAGCACTTCCTTTTCCTGCGGGCGCTGGTTCAGACCTTCCAGTTCCAGGCGGACGCGCTGGTAGGATGAACCGAACTCATAAAAACGCAGCATTTCCTGATCTTTTTCGAACGCATCGCCGGATACCACGATGCTCAGCATGGAAATGGCCCGGTCACGCAGGATGTCGCGCATCTGATTGGCTAAACGGCTTTTGACGCTATTTTCCTGGACGATGGACTCCAGATGCGCGTTGGTTGCCGCCAACTGGTGCAGACCGAGAAAGATCAGTGCCACGATCAATGCCAGCGCCAGTCCGAAACCGGCCCCGACGGTGGAGATGAGCTTGCGCGGCAATTGAGCGATTCGGGCGGGCATGGTGAATCCAGACGAAGGATTGGGCCATGTTAGCGCGCCGCTGTGGTCCATGCGTATGGGACTAACGACCTATGAGGTCGAAAGGCGCGGGCTGGCCCCGACACTGAGGGTCCGCAGGGTCGGGTCAGTTTTCAGTTGGGTGCGCCATCAAGGTTAATACCCAAATTAACAGGGTGTCGAAAAACGTGAAATTCATTGAAAAATCGTCACCCCAGCGGATGCCGGGGTCCAGAAGCCGTTGATTATATTGAGCCCACTGCACTGGATCCCGGCCTTCGCCGGGATGACGGAGTGTTTTTCGACACCCTGTTAAAGGGGGCAGCTTCAATTTATATTGGACGGAGACCGGACAGGATTTGGATTTTAACAAGCAGGATTAAAATACAAAATTAATTCGAAGCTGACCCCTATTGTTGACCCGAAGCTGACCCCTATTGTTGCTACCTATTGTTGCTACAAAATGCCCGATCACTTTTGCACTTCGACGTTGAGCCCGCCTGCTTCGATAGCCGCTTGCTTGCGAAGATTGACCAACTGGCGCATTACTGCGTAAAAAATCAGCGAAAGCACTACGGTAAATATCACCGACCAGATAAATTTTTCCAGTGAAGGTTTATACAAGTTGAAGTAAATCATTTGGCCAATGTTTAACACGACAATAAATTTGAGCATCCATTCCCGGTTGATCATCTTCAATACATAAGCCCCTAGCGGCGCCATAAATAAAACCACCGGAAATGCGCACAACCAGATTTGCACTTGATACTGAGTGAGGTCGCCATCAACAAAATGACGATAGGCAAACCCCAAAATACTAATAGCGGCCATCATCATAATGCTCATGTGGGTAGCGATTTTTTCTTGCATACCAAAGCGAGTGACCAGTAATGTATAAAGAATAATATCGGCACCGGTACCAAATAAACTTGCACACATACCGCCCATCAGCAGTATCACTATGGTGACCGCATGGTCATGACGCTTGGTTAATTTGAGCGTATCTTCAGTGCCGCGATGATCGCTCAGGTAATAAATCACGGCAAAGGTGGCGATCAAACTTAAAAACAACGCTTGGATAATAACAACAGGAATCGATTGCAGAATTAACATGCCAAGCATAAATCCAATAAATGCAACAGGGATCAACCACAGCATGGGTTTGTACGTGCGCAGATTGTTGGATGAGTGCGTGAGAATAAAAATACTCGCACTGGTCATGCCTATACTTTGGATCATTAAACTGAAATCCCGCGCAATGGTGCGCTCGATGCCGATAAAAATATTTAGCACAGGAAAAGCTACCACTCCACCGCCTTCGGGCGTTACTCCTGCGACAAATGCACCCAACACCATAATGACAGGGTAAAACCAGTGGTCTGCCAGAAATTTCAGGTCATTAAAGGTTATAAAGAGGCTTGCCCACGCAGTCATCGCAATGGCTAACCAGAGCCGAAATAATTTACTTTCAAAAAACATAGAAGCCTCAAACCATTAAAAAATATTTATGGAAGCGCTTGTACACGCGGTAGTTAGGGACGCGCTGATTTAATCCAATTCCGTCATTCCGGCGAATGCCGGAATCCAGTGAAATCAATCACCTGGACCCCGGCATTCGCCGGGGTGACGCTGGCGATGGAACGTTCGGTTTATGAAACGCTGCCTTAGCTTACTTTAAAGCAAAATTTATGCCAATAATTAAAATATAAATATATACAATGCGTTACATTGAAATATGCCCAGACATGCGCCGGGTGTGTAAATTTTTCTGACAAATCGACTGCTTGACCTGACGGCTTGCCCAGGGCACGAAATCACTCAACGAGACGACTTGAATTTCGCTGGTCATGCTGCAGCAAAAGCGCACCATCGACGTGCCATCAGCGCGTTCCACGCTCAATACCGTGCGTATTTCCATTCCAGAGGGGAACGGCATTGGGGACAGACCACGTTTTGAGAAAACGTTTGTCAAAAAATCATGCGGCAATCCGATTGCCTCGTGTGCGATCCCCTACTCCCATGAGCAATCCCTGTACGCTGATGTCCTCATCCAATTCGTCCCAATGAATCCCTGTTCCATTGCCGGAGAATTCGAATTGCTGACGTTGCTGAGGTGTAGCGGCAAGTAGATGTGGGAAATAGGCTAGCTGAACGCCCAACCTACGACCATCCGCAAGGGTGAGCCACATCATGTTGCTGTCAAAGCTGAGTTCAGTCGCCGAAGTGTTCATGTCATGTCCGTTCAATCTGTTCTTGGTTGCGGCGCGCGTCAAGGTAGTTGTCGCTGGCCACTCGAGTCAGATCACTTAATTCATTCGCTGCGAAGCCGATGTTTTCTGCCGTCACGGGGCCAATCCAGAACATTGAAGCCTCATGCAGACTGGCGCCGAGTTTCAAGACGCGGAACAGTGTTCGTCTGCGTTTGCCGCCGCGTCCATGTCCCACTCGCCGCCGCAGTCGCGCAGCAGTCTGAGCATGGCGGCGGCCTTGTCGAGGCATTCCTGGTATTCCTCGTCCGTCCTGGAATCGGCCACCACTCCGCCGCCGGCCCAGAAGCGCAGACGGTCGTCGGAACTGACCAGGGTGCGGATCGCGATGTTGCTGTCCATGTCGCCGTTGAAGCCGAGCCAGCCGATGGCGCCGCAGTACACGCCGCGTCGGTGCGGTTCCAGTTCCTCGATGATCTGCATCGCCCGCAGCTTCGGCGCGCCGGTGATCGAGCCGCCCGGGAACGAGGCGCGCAGCAGACCGACCGCGTCGCCACCGGCGGCCAGTCGACCGGTGACGGTGCTGACCAGATGATGCACAGTGGCGAAGCTTTCGATCTTGAACAGTTTGGGCACTGCGACCGATCCCGGTGCGCAGACCTTGCCCAGGTCGTTGCGCAGCAGGTCGACGATCATCAGGTTTTCGGCGCGGTCCTTTTCGCTGGACTGCAGCTCGCGCGCCAGCGCCGAATCGGCCTCGGGCGCGGCGGCACGCGGGCGGGTGCCCTTGATCGGCTTGGTTTCCACGCGGCCCTGTCTGACTTCCAGAAAGCGTTCAGGCGATGACGACAGGATGTGCGCGGCGGGGTGGTTCAGATACGCCGAGTAGGGTGCCGGATTGAGCCGGCGCAGGGCCTGATAACCTAGCCAGTGATCGCCGCTGACCGGCGCGGCGAACCGCTGCGCCAGATTGACCTGGTAGCAATCGCCGGCCGAGATGTAGCGCTGGATGTGGGCGAAAGCCTGGCGGTAGGTCTGGCGGCTGAAGTTGCAGCCTACCTTGCCGACCTGGAACGGCAACCGCGCCGGGGTTTGCGCACCGGCCAGCGGCGGTTCACTGAACAGCGCGACCAGTTTGTCCCAGGCCGCTGCGGTGCGTGTATCGCGGCCGGCGCCCACCAGCCAGCTCGCTTGTTGTTCGTGGTCGACCAGTACCGCCCAGTCATAGATGCCGACCGACATGTCCGGAATGGCTTCGGCATCCAGCGTGCGGTTGGGCAAACGTTCGATTCGGCGGGCGAGATCGTAGGCGAAATAGCCGATGGCGCCGCCGTTGAACGGCAAGGCATGCGGCTGCGAATCTGCCGCCAGATAGTGGCGCAGCAGTTCGAACGGATCGGCGGGGGAAAGGGTGACCGCACCGGCCGGGCTTTTTGCGTACTGGCGGATTTCGGTCATGCCGCCGCGCGTCACCAGCGTGGTGGTCGGCCGCGCCGCGAGGATGTCAATGCGTCCGGCTGTGGAACGCGGCCGGCCGCTGTCGAGAAACACCGACCAGGGTTCGTCGGCAATCGCCTCGAACAACTCGGCGCTGTCGGCACGGTAGGGAAGGGGAGTCAAACGCATGGCGGGCATTCTATGAGCCTTTTCGGTTACCCGCCGGCGCCGAGGAGCCTGTCGGACTTTGGAATCGTCGGCTGCAAATCGACCGGCCGGCCCCCTTTTTACCGGCTTCTTGCACCCGCAAGGGGTGCGCCGGATTCGTACGCGCTAAAGCGCTACGACTCCGCTGCCCCATGGAACAACTATGCGGCGGTGAATCCGGCAAAAAACGGCCTCGGCGGGGTCGATTTTGGTTACACCGAAACTTCGTAAACTCGTTTTCGCTATCGACAACCAAAGTCCGGCAGGCACCTAGGACGCGGCCTTGCGCTCGCGTGACAGTCGGTCTGCCTGGACGCCGGCAACATGGCCCTGCGTTCATGTGCGTTCAGCCAGCCGGTGTGCCGTTCCGCCCCAGGACAATGTCGAAGCCGGCCGCCAGTTCCGCCCGCGACCCTCGCGCCGGCAGGAATTCCGCCAGCACCAGCCGGCGCCGCTCGGTGGGGATGGCCTTGAACAGGAAGTCCCGCTCGTTGCGCGCATCGCCTGCCACGTAAAGCTGGGTGACGAAGGGCGAGGCGCCCGGCGTGAACACAGCGAAATGGATGTGGGGCGTGCGACCGGGATAAGCCACTGGGCGGATGGTGCGGAAGCGGTAACGCCCGTCGCCGTCGGTGACGCTGGCGCCGAAGCCCTGGAAGCCCGGATCCCGGTCGCCCGCCCGGTCCTTGGGATGGTGGTAAAAGCCCAGGGCGTCGCACTGCCAGATTTCCACCCGGGCGTTGGCCACCGGCCGTCCGTCCGGGTCCAGTACCCGGCCGGAAAGGTCGGTGATGCGTCCCTGGGCGACAGTGCTTCGTCCGCGCACCCGGGTCAGATCGCTGTCGTCCTCGAGCGGTGGTTCCGGCGGATAGAATGGCCCGGCCATCTGCTGCGGCGTGGGGATCAGTTGCTTGGCCAGCGCCGGCTGGATCACCAGCGCGGCCGCACCCAGCACAACCTGACGTCTTCTATCGTTCATCGCGGGCTCCTGTGTCTGAGAAGCGCTATAGAAGGGTGCGGCGCGGTTTAGTTTCCGGGCGATGGCGCTCATCCATGCGAGGCATGGATTCGCGCCTGGATGGACTCCCTTGTGGCGATCTTCAGAAACGCAGGCCCAGTTTGGCGCTGTAAGTCATGTTGTCACCGGTTTTGTCGGCCTCGATAGCCAGATTGCCCAGCGCAATGTTGAAATTGAGGCCGGCGAAGATTTTGCTGGCTTCAATTTTTTCAGAGGACAAACCCGCCACATTCGGATTGCTGTCAGCCCAGACATAGCCGACTCCGGCAAATGGCGTGAACATGGCGAAACCCTTGGAAACCGAGACATCGATGCTCCTGGTTTCGAAGTCGAGTTGGGAAACGCCGGTAAGCCGCGTATAGGCCCCACGCACTGCCAGCGCCGGGGTCAGCGTGCTGCCGGCAAGAATCGCGTAACTGAGCTCGGCGCCCCACAGCTTGATATTGCTGTCCGGCACCTGGGTGTAGAAGCCGCCAATGTTGAAATCGAACGGCAAACCCTTGCTGATGTGCAGTTTGGGTACCGGCAGCCAGTTTTCGTCGCTGCCGGTGGCGGTCTGCCAGAGGTTGCTGTGTTTCAATTCGGTGACGCCCAGTTCGATGCCGATGTCGAATCCGGTCAAGCCCATTGCCTCGGCGGGCTGCACGGCTTTGTAACTCAGGGCGCCGGTCAGATCCTTGGAAAAATTCTTGAATTCGGTTTGCAGCAAAGCGCCGATATTGTCGAGATCATTGGCCAATGCGGAACTGCTGAAAAAAAGACCACACAAAACTGGGAAAAGTGCGCGTTTCATCACGTTGAACCTCGGTTGACAGGACAATGCAAGTATAACCAATAGGGTTTTGGCTGGTTCTGTCGTCCACCTTGAAAAATCGCATCCTGGCCGCACCCAACTAAGCCTATGACTATGGAACCTGCAATGAACAATGATCGTGACACGCTCGAAGGTGAACTCATCAAACCGGATGATCCCGATAACTCGGCGCCCACCTCGAACCTGCCGGCGCAGACCTTGCCGGCGACGATCTACATCCTGCCGCTGACCGAAAAACCGTTTTTTCCGGCGCAAACCCTGCCGCTGATCATGAACGAGCCACCCTGGATGGAGACGGTCAAGCGGATCGGCGATGCCGGTCATCACCTGGTCGGTCTGGTGTTGGTGCATGGCGATATCTCCGATGATGCGCGCCCGGAAGACTTCTATGGCACCGGCACGCTGGTGCGCATGCATCATCCCTTGCGCTCGGACGGCAAGATTCAGTTCATTGCCGAAGGTGTTACCCGCTTCAAGGTGGCGGAGTGGCTGTCCGCCAAAGCCCCCTACTACGCGCGCGTCGAATACCTGGCCGAGACTCGGCAGCCATCCAGCAGCGAGGAGATCAAGGCTTACGCGTTGGCGATCATCAATTCGATCAAGGACTTGCTGCCGTTGAATCCCTTGTACAGCGAGGAATTGAAGTTTTTCCTGAACCGCTTCTCGCCCAACGAGCCGGCCTTGCTGGCCGATTTCGCCGCCAGTCTGACCACCGCGCCGAAGGAGAAATTGCAGGAGGTTCTGGAGGCGCTGAACCTGCGCAAGCGCATGCAGAAAGTGCTGCTGCTGATCAAGAAGGAACTGGAAGTGGCCAAATTGCAAAGCCACATTCAGGAGAAGGTCGAGGAAAAGATGACCCGCCAGCAGCGGGAGTTTTTCCTGCGCGAACAATTGAAGGCGATACAGAAGGAACTCGGCATTGCCAAGGACGACCGCACTGCCGACCTGGATCTGTATCAGGGACGCATCAAGAAGCTGAAGCTGCCGGTGCATGCGGAGAAGAAGATCGGCGAGGAAATGAACAAGTTGTCCGGCCTGGAACATGGTTCGCCGGAATACACCGTTACCCGTAACTATCTCGATTGGCTGACCAACTTGCCGTGGGGCAAGTACACCCGCGACAAGCTTGATCTTGCAAGGGCACGCAAGGTCCTCGATGCCGACCATGACGGACTGGATGACGTCAAGGAACGCATCATCGAATTCCTCGCGGTCGGCGCGTTGAAAGGCGAGGTGGCAGGTTCAATTTTGCTGCTGGTCGGCCCGCCCGGGGTCGGGAAGACGTCCATCGGCCGTTCAGTGGCGCGCGCGCTGGGACGCAAGTTCTACCGTTTCTCGGTCGGCGGCATGCGCGACGAGGCGGAAATCAAGGGGCATCGCCGCACTTACATCGGCGCCATGCCGGGCAAGTTCATCCAGGCGATCAAGGAAGTCGAATCGCAGAATCCGGTGATCATGCTCGACGAGGTCGACAAGATCGGTGCCAGCTATCACGGTGATCCGGCCTCGGCCCTGCTGGAAGTGCTGGATCCGGAGCAGAACGCTGAATTTCTCGATCATTACCTTGATGTGCGCTTCGATTTGTCGAAGACGCTGTTCATCTGTACCGCCAATCAGATCGACACGATTCCTGCACCGTTGCTTGATCGCATGGAAGTCATCCGCCTGTCCGGTTATCTGATGGAGGAAAAACTGGCGATCGCCAAACACCATCTCTGGCCAAAGCAGGTCAAGAAAGTCGGACTCAAGCGCGGCCAGGTTTCGATCACCGAAGCCGCCGTGCGCCGGATCGTCGAAGGCTATGCGCGCGAAGCCGGCGTTCGGCAACTGGAAATGAATCTCGGCAAGGTTCTGCGCAAGAGCGTGGTGAAAATCGTGCGCAAGGAAGCCGAGAAATTGCATGTCAGCGCCGACAATCTGGCCGATTTCATCAACGAACCGCCTTACATCCCGGAAAAACCGCAAACCGGCATCGGTGTGGTCACCGGACTAGCCTGGACCGCCCTGGGTGGCGCGACGCTGACCATCGAGGCAACCAAGGTGCATACCTTGAATCGCGGGTTCAAGCTGACCGGCAAGCTGGGTGATGTCATGAAGGAGTCGGCGGAAATCGCCTACAGCTACATCTCCAGCCACCTCAAATTGTACAAGGCGGACGCCAAATTCTTCGACGAGGCGTTCGTGCATCTGCATGTGCCGGAAGGCGCGACGCCCAAGGATGGCCCTTCCGCCGGCATTACCATGGCCAGCGCGCTGTTGTCGCTGGCGCGCAACGAGCAGATCGGCCGGCCGCTGGCGATGACCGGCGAGCTGACCCTGACCGGGACGGTATTGCCGGTTGGCGGCATCCGCGAGAAGGTGATCGCCGCCAAACGGGTAGGCATCCACGAACTGATTCTGCCGAATGCCAATCGGGCTGATTTCGATCGATTGCCGGATTACGTCAAGGCCGGTTTGTCGGTCAGTTTCGTCAAGCATTACAAGGATGTGGCCAAGCTGGTGTTTGGCGGTTGATGTCACTGCTGCATTCCAGCGGCGGGCTGATCTACCATTGGCGCGCCTGGCGTTGGCGGCGCAGTCGCTGGCGGCCGTTTCACCGCGAAGTGGCGCGCTGGATCGATGCCTGGCAACCGCGCGCCAGGCAACTGGTGCTGGTCGGTCCGAGTGCCGGCTATGCGCTGAATGCGCGCTTTCTGGGGCGTTTTCAATCGCTGCGGGTGCTGGAGCCGGATGCGCTGGCGCGTTACCTGTTGCGCCGGCGATTCAGCGATGTGCGCTTCGAGTTTTCCGATTCGGCCTGGCTGGCGCAAGCCGATGGCCCCGGCATCCTGGCGCAACGCTATCCGGATGCGGCTTTCCTGTTCTGCAATCTGCTCGGCCAGAAAATAGCCGGGCAGAGCGTTGATCATGATCGGCAACGCTGGCTGGAAGCCTTGCAGTTCGCCTTGCGGCAACGGGAATGGGCCAGCTGGCATGATCTGGCATCCACCGCACGGCGACCGGACCGGTACGTCCAGCTGTCATTGACCGAAGCGGAACCGCTGGACGCTTTGCTGGCCCGGTTCTGGCAAGGTGGGGAGCTGGAAATCCACGATCACGCCTGCGCCGGCCTGCTACCCGACTCAGCCAGGCATTACTGCATCTGGCAACTGACGCCGAGCCGATTCCATCTGGTCGAGTGGGTGGCGCATGGGGGGTGAACGGGAGGGCTTCTGCCAGCCACCGCAGCATGCGGCGGAAGGCGCGATAAAGCCGCTTTTCCAATGGGATGGACTCCTCCCTTCTGCAACGGCATCTACGTGCCAGACTGGAGAAGTCACCACCAGTCCCACGAAGGAAGGAGCCCGAAATGAACGTTACCCGCATTGGTCTGGATT
>Ga0208244_100504_pt1 | contig 36929 bp, 43 predicted proteins | sample SubbioCR12Aug_5A_FD_184828 | JGI IMG/M metagenome (GOLD analysis project Ga0208244, IMG submission 184828) | Serpentinite rock and fluid subsurface biosphere microbial communities from McLaughlin Reserve, California, USA - CR12Aug_5A (SPAdes) | ecosystem: Environmental > Terrestrial > Deep...
TGGATAAATTCGTGAAGACCCTGAAGGCACATCGCACCGGCATCTGCGCGTATGCCGATCATCCGATCACAACCTCGCGGCTGGAAGCCGGCAATGTGTCCATCGCCCTGCTGCGACGCCGCGCCAGAGGCTTCCGCGACATGGAATATTTCAAGCTCAAGATATTCCAGCTGAACACCAAGGACAAGCCATCATTCCTCTACAACCGCGCGTCGCCACCGACGTCGTTAACACGCTTGTCTTCCGTAGGAAAACCGTGAAGAGCCAAATTTACCTTGGCTACCCCCGACCAACGAACCTCAGCTCACCGGCTCTTTCAAGCGCAAGCCGCGTGCTTATTTGCACCGCATCTCCGGCGTCAACTTCATCCACTTCATCAGCCATGCCTTCGCCCGCTCTCGCGCATGCCGCTTGGCGATCTGCTCCTCCGGCGTCTGGTCGGGACGGAAGTCGAACGCGCGCCGCGCCATCGGATATCCCTGCCATTCCACCGGCACGCCGCGTTCCCACAGCGCATAGAACGCACGGCCGCCGTTCATGCGACGCAGTTCGTAGTCCTGATCCCCGATCAGGAACAGAATGGGGGTGTTGAGTTGCCCCACTTCGGGGGCGACGCTGAACAGTTGCTCGGGTTCGGGTGCGTTGGGATTCTGCATGTGGCCGTAGTAGCTGACGATGGCGGCGATGTCGGAGCCGCGCTTGGCGGCGAGACGAATCGCGTAATACGGCCCGCGCGACAGGCCGACGACGCCGACCGGCTGCTTGCAGGCGTTGGGCAGCGACTTCAGGTAATCCAGCCCGGCTTCGACGTCGAGTTCGGTTTCGGGATTGTGCGCCGAGGGCCAGCGCTCGATGAAGCGGCCGCTCTGCCAGTCGGGGGCGACGACGAGAAAGCCCTGTTCGGCGAGTTCACGCACGTGGGCCTGTTCGTCGCCTTCGTAGCCGCGTTTGGCGTGGATGAACAACACCGGCGGGAAGGGGCCTTTGCCTGCCGGCGTGGCGATCTCGACCGGCACCTCGGAGCCGTCTGCGGCCTTGATCGTTGTCTTGCGCAGCTCAACCGCGCTGGCGGCGGCCGAGGCGCCCAGCGCCGATGCTAAGATGGCGGCCGCGATGACACTTTTTTTCATGGTCTCTTCCTGTGGTTTTTCTGGCGAGTATTCTAGGCCAGTGACCTGATTTCCCGCACAGCCCAAACGTTTCAGTGAATGCTTCCATCGAAGAACCGGTGATTCCCCCGCGCCTGCAACGCCCGCTGGCGGCGATGTGGATTTCGCTGGGCTTGCATGCGGCGCTGCTAGCGCTGGTGCAGGTGGCGCCGCCGGCGTCGCTGAGCCTGGGCGAGCCGGTGATCGAGGCGCGGCTGGTGTCGACGCCAGCCGTGCTGCTCGCTGAAGAGACGCCGCCCACGGCGCCCGCAGTGGAAACGCCTGATGAGACCCCGGAGGTCGTGCCCTTGCTCGCGCCGAGCGAGACGGCGGAGGCGCTGCCGGTGGCCGAGCCCATGCCCCCGCTGCCCGTCGAGCCGCCTGCCGCAATTGCGCCGCCAGCTGATCCTGCCCCCGCCCGCGCAGCGTTACCCGCCACGCCTGCTTCGGCAGTGCCTGCCGCGCCGGCCCCGGCGGCGACGATCACCACTTCGGTCGACCTCACGTATTACGGCGCGCGCGATGTCGATGTGCCGCCGCGCGCGCTGCGCGAAATCGTGCCGGACTATCCAAACGACGCCGATCGCCGACGGCTGTCGGGCACGGTGCGCTTGCAGCTGAAGCTGGAGGCCGATGGCCGCATCGGCGCCATCGAAGTCGTATCCGCCACCCCGCCCGGCGTCTTCGACGAATCCGCGATCAAGGCGTTTGGCGCTGCGCGTTTTGCACCGGCGCAAAAAAACGGCCGCCCGGTGCGCGCGCTGGTGCTGATCGAGGTGGTGTACGACTGGGAAGGTCGCCGCTAATCGGATTCGAGGGACTCGCGCTGTTGTGGGAGCCCCCGCAAGGAGGAGGCCGTGGTTGTAAAGCCGACAAGTCGGCAACAACCACGCACGGCCGCCCCCGGCCGCCCCCGGCCGCCCCGGCCCGAAGCCGTGGAGGTTGATGGGTGCGATATTCGGGGCGAGGGCGCCCCTCCCACAGGTGGGGTGGGGTGGGCTTGGGCCTTGTGGGAGGCCCGCCCCCGGGCCGACGTTAAAGCTTCAAATGGCCTTGCCGGCGTTCATTCGTCTCGCCGGGCCGGCCGCCAGCGCTTGAGCGTGAGCGCGTTGGTCACCACGCTGACGCTGGAGAACGCCATCGCCGCGCCGGCGATCACCGGGCTCAGAAAACCCGCCGCCGCGAGCGGAATCCCCACCACGTTGTAGATGAAAGCCCAAAACAGGTTCTGCCGGATCTTGGCGTAGGTGCGTTTGGAAATATCGATGGCGTCAGCCACCAGCGCCGGGTCGCCGCGCATCAGGGTGATGCCGGCGGTGTGCATGGCGACGTCGCTGCCGCTGCTCATGGCGATGCCGACGTCGGCGGCAGCCAGCGCGGGCGCATCGTTGATGCCGTCGCCGACCATCGCCACCGTCTTGCCCGCGGTTTTTAGCTGGCTGACCTGGGCTTCCTTGTCCGCCGGCAGCACTTCGGCGAGCACCTGATCGATGCCGAGCGCCGTGGCCGCCGCGTGCGCGGCGCCACGGTTGTCGCCGGTGAGCATGACGGTGGCGATGCCGCGCGCCTTGAGATTCGCCACCCCGGCGGCGGCCGTGGCCTTGACCGCGTCGCCGAACGCCAGCACGCCGAGCGCGCGGCGGTCGCCGATGCGCGCCAGCCACGACACGCTGCGGCCCGCGGCTTCCTGTTCCGCTGCGACGGCATCGAGCGCCACGGTGTCGACGCCGTTCTCCGCCATCAGCCGGCGATTGCCCAGCCAATACCCTTCACCTGCGGCCTCGCCGGAAATGCCGCGCCCCGGCAGTGCCTGCTGCCCCCGCGCAGGCCGCGGCGCGACGGCAGCGGTCACCGCCGCGGCCAGCACCGCGCGCGCCAGCGGGTGCTCGCTGCCCGCCTGCAGGCCGGCCGCAATTGCCAGGATTTCGTTCCGCTCATGGCCGTCCGCCGCCACGCAGGCCGCCACATGCGGCGTGCCGTCGGTCAGCGTGCCGGTCTTGTCGAACACCACGGTGGTGATCTTGTGCGCCAGTTCCAGCGCTTCGGCGTCCTTGATCAGGATGCCGTGACGCGCGGCGACGCCGGTGCCGGCCATGATCGCAGTCGGCGTGGCGAGCCCGAGCGCGCACGGGCAGGCGATCACCAGCACCGCCACCGCGTTGAGGATGGCGACTTCGGCGCTGCCGCCGAGCGCCCACCAGGCGATGAAGGTCGCCAGCGCAATCCCCATTACCACCGGCACGAACACCGCGCTCACCTTGTCCACCAGTCTTTGAATGGGCGCCTTGGCAGCCTGCGCGTTTTCCACCAGGCGGATGATGCGCGCCAGCGTGGACTCGGCGCCCACCGCGGTGGTGCGCGCGACCAGCATGCCGTGCGCGTTGATGGCGCCGCCGGTCACCGTGTCGCCCGGCTGCTTGTCGACCGGCAGCGATTCGCCGGTGAGCAGGGATTCGTCGATCTGGCTTGCGCCTTCCTCGATTACGCCGTCCACCGGCACCCGTTCGCCGGGGCGGATTACCACGAGGTCGCCTGTGCGGATCGCGTCGATCGGCAGGTCGCGGTCGACGCCGTCGAGCCGCACGCGGGCAGTGAGTGGACGCAGCGCCTGCAGGGCGCGAATCGCTTCGGTGGTCTGGCGCTTGGCGCGCGCTTCCAGCCATTTGCCAAGCAGCACCAGGCTGATGATGATTGCCGATGCCTCGAAATACAGGTGCATCGGGTCGCCCTGGCTAAACAGCAGGTAGACGCTCAAGCCATATGCCGCGCTGGTGCCCATGGCCACCAGCAGATCCATGTTGCCGCTGCCGGCGACGAGCGCCTTCCAGCCGGCGCGATAGAAGCGCGCGCCCAGCCAGAACTGCACCGGCGTCGCGAGCAGCCATTGCAGCCCGCCCGGCAGCATCCAGTGCGCGCCGAACAGATCGCCGAACATGGGAACGACCAGCGGTAGCGACAGCGCCATCGCCAGTGCCACCGGCCACCAGTCGGGCAGCGCGCGTGCCGGCGCGGCCGGGGCCTCGCCTGTCGGTGCGGGCAGCTGCGCGCCATAGCCGGCGCGCTCCACCGCAGCGATCAGCGTGGCGGCCGAGGTGCCCTGCGCCACCTTGACCGTGGCCTGCTCGGTGGCGAGATTCACGCCGGCCTCGAGCACGCCCGGCATCTTGGCGAGCGCCTTTTCCACCCGCGCCGAACAGCTCGCGCAGGTCATGCCGGTGATGTCGAAGACGAAGGATTCGGTCGGCATGCTGAAGCCGGCTTTCTCGATGGCGCGCTGCACCGACGCGGCATCGGTCTCGCCGGAAACCGTCACGGTCTCGGTCGCCAGGTTCACCGTGGCGTCGGTGACGCCCGGCAGTTGTTTCAGCACATTTTCAACCCGCGCCGAGCAGCTGGCGCAGGTCATGCCTTCTATGCCGACAGCGAGAGGGGAGGGAGTGGGGGGCATCGTGAGTTCCTGATTGACGCGGGGGGATTGCACCATAGACATGGATTTGATGGGAAGGTTTGTTGCGTGCTTGTCCGGTTGTCGCCCACAGCCGTGGCAGCCTGTCGTTGCGAGCACCCAGAGGGCATAAACTCGCGAAGCAATCCAGCGTTTTGATTCAGCGGGCCTTTCTGGATTGCCATGTCGCTACGCTCCTCGCAACGACAGCTATTCGTGGGCTGTGGGTGACAACCGGATCAGCACGGTTTATTTTTGCCGGTTAGCGGCGGACGCTGATCAGGGGATAGTCCCTGGGCAGCAGCACCCACATCCGCCCGCGCTGCTTCATGCGTCCCGCGAGTTCGCCGGCCTTGTCGCCAAAGCCCCAGAAGAAGTCGGTGCGCACGCCGCCGCGGATGGCGCTGCCGGTGTCCTGCGCCATAACCAGCCGGTTCAGCGGCTGCGGCGAATTGGGCTGGGTGGTGGCGAGGAAGACCGGCGCGCCGAGCGGAATGAAGCGCGGGTCGACGGCGATCGAGCGGCCGCCGGTGAGCGGCACGCCGAGCGCACCCAGCGGGCCGGGCAGGTTGTCGGGCAGTTCGCGGAAGAACACGAAGCTGGGGTTGCTGGCGAGCAGCGCAGGCAGTTTGTCGGGGTTCTTCGCGCCCCAGTTCTTGATGCCCTGCATCGACGCCTGTTCGAGCTTCAGCTCACCGCGTTCGACCAGCAGCTTGCCGATCGACAGGTAAGGGTGGCCGTTCTGGTCCGCGTAGCCGACCCGCATGTGCGAGCCGTCCGGCAGCTCGATGCGGCCCGAGCCCTGGATCTGCAAAAAGAAGAGGTCGACCGGGTCTTCGGCCCAGGCGATGGGCTGTCCCTTGAAGCCGTTGCCCGCCGTCTCGATGTCCTTGCGGGTGGGGTAGGGCAGCAGCTTGTTGCCGACCAGCCGTCCGCGCAGGCGCAGACCCTTCAGTTCGGGGTAGACGCTCGCCAGTTCCACCGAGATGAGGTCGTCGGGGGCGGCATAGAGCGGAAAGCGTGCGCGCGCGGAGCGCACGCGGTCGCCTTTCAGCAGCGGTTCGTAATAGCCGGTCACCATCCCTTCGGCGCTGCCGTCGTCCGCAGTGGCCTGGTAGGGCTGGAAACGCTGCTCGAAAAAGGCGCGGGCGGTCGCGTCGTCGGGCGCGCCCATCGCGGCCGCATCGCTGCAGACCGCCTGCCACGCGGTGCGCTTGACCAGCGTGGAACAGCTTTGCAGAAAAGCGCCCCAGATTTCGCTGACCGCGTCGTCCTGCCAGAAGGCCACCGCCGCCCAGCCCACCGGTTTGAGCAAGGGGTAGGCCACCGCCGGCGTGGGGATGAGCGCGGGCGGTTTGGGGGGCGGCACCGGTTCGGGCACCGGCTGCGGCACCGGCGTCGGAGCCGGCATGGGGGCCGGCGTCGGCACCGGCGTCGGCGTGGGGAGGGGGGCGGGCGGTTCTGTGGGCGGCAGCACCGTACAGGCTGACAACAGCAGGGCGAACAGCCATGGGCTTGTGCGTAACAGCATCACGGGTTAGGGGTCAGGGGTCAGGGGTCAGGGGCTGCGCCCCTGATCAATGCAGAACTCTGGGCATCGACAGCGTGAAAACGGGAATCTCGGCGTCGAACTTGTTGCCGTCTTCGGCCACCATCTGATAGCTGCCGCGCATGGTGCCGACCGGGGTCGCCATCGCGGTGCCGCTGGTGTATTCGAAGTGCTCGCCCGGCCGCAGCAGCGGCTGTTCGCCGATTACCCCGAGGCCCTTGACTTCCTGGGTGAGGTTTTCCGCATCGGTGATGATCCAGTGGCGCGAAATCAGCTGCGCGGATACGGTGCCGATGTTGGAGATGGTCACGGTGTAGGCGAACACGTAGCGATCCGCCGAGGGGTCGCTTTGTTCGGCCAGATACGCCGTGTCGACGTTGATGCTGATCTGGTATTTCTTGCCTTCGGCCACGGTTTTGCTCGACAAAATGGAATGCGTGAAGTGTAACGCAATGCCATGGCGGGCTGCTAAAATGCTCGGGTTTCCCAAAATTTCCCGGAGCTTCCCATGACTTATCGCATCGCCCCGTCCATCCTGTCCGCCAACTTTGCCCGGCTTGGCGAGGAGGTCGACTTCGTGCTCGCCGCCGGCGCCGACATCGTCCACTTCGACGTGATGGACAACCACTACGTGCCCAACCTCACCATCGGCCCGCTGGTGTGCGAGGCGCTGAGGAAGCACGGCGTCACCGCGCCGATCGACGTCCACCTGATGGTCAAGCCGGTCGACCGCATCATTCCCGATTTTGCAAAAGCAGGGGCGACCTATATCACCTTCCACCCGGAAGCCTCCGAGCACGTCGACCGCACTATCGGCCTGATCAAGGAAAACGGCTGCAAGGCCGGCCTGGTGTTCAACCCCGCCACCCCGCTCGACGTCCTGGAATACACGCTCGACAAGCTCGACATGGTTCTCCTGATGTCGGTCAATCCCGGCTTCGGCGGCCAGAAGTTCATCCCCTACGTGCTCGACAAGGCGCGCGCCGTGCGCAAGATGATCGACGACCGCGGCCTCGACGTGAAGATCGAAATCGACGGCGGCGTCGGCCCCGCCAACATCGCCGAAGTCGCGCGCGCCGGCGTCGACACCTTCGTCGCCGGCTCGGCCATTTTCGGCGCAGCCAAGGACAGCGACCCGCAGCGCTACAACAGCGTCATCGCCGCGATGCGCGCGGAACTGGCCAAGGTCTGATTCTTCCTCCGCGAAGGACGCGAAGAAACGCGAAGTGAAGATTTTCTTCGCGATCCTTCGCGTCCTTCGCGGATAAAACCAATATGAAAAACTTCCCCCTCCCCGTCAAGGCCGTCGTCATCGATCTCGACGGCACCCTGCTCAATACCGCGCCGGACCTGGCGCATGCCGCCGAACTGATGATGGCCGACCTCGGCCGCCCCTGTCCGTCGCTGGCAACGATCTCCACCTACATCGGCAACGGCGTGTCGCGACTGGTCAAGCGCGTGCTCACCGGCGAGATGGATGCCGAGCCGGACGCGGCGCTGTTCGCAAAAGCGATAGCCCTGTATCAGCAGCATTACGGCGAGCACGTGTCGCTGCATTCGCGCCCGTTCGACGGCGTGGTCGAAGGCCTCGACGCCTTCAAGGCGATGGGCGTGCATATCGCCTGCATCACCAACAAGGCCGCGCAGTTCACCCATCCGCTGCTGAAGGACACCGGGCTGTTCGATTATTTCGAGCTGATCCTGTCCGGCGACACGCTGCCCCGCCGCAAGCCCGATCCGCTGCCGCTCTTGCATGCCTGCGAGATGTTCAAGGCGGCGCCGGCCGAACTGCTGCTGATCGGCGATTCGCTCAACGACACCCAGGCCGCGCGCGCCGCCGGCTGCCCGGTGTTCTGCGTGCCCTACGGCTACAACCGCGGCCGCCCGGTCGCCGAACTCGACCTCGACGCGGTGGTGCCGACGCTGGCCGAGGCGGCGAAGATGGTGGTGAAGGCGTGAATTTCAGGGGTCAGGATTCAGGGGTCAGGGGCCAGGGAACGTGTGGCCGATGGCCACGCTTTTCTTGAAAAGGCGCGTAGCGACCTCCCCTGATCCCTGAATCCTGATCCCTGACCCCTCTACCATGACCGAACAAGACTTCTTCGATCTCGTCCGCCAGGGCTACAACCGCATCCCGCTGGTGCGCGAACTGCCCGGCGACCTGGAAACGCCGCTGTCGGTGTACCTCAAGCTGGCCAATGCGCCTTACACCTACCTGCTCGAATCGGTGGTGGGCGGCGAACGCTTCGGTCGCTATTCCTTCATCGGCCTGCCGGCGCGAACGGTGTTGCGGGTGCGTGCGCACCTGCTGACGGTGGAAACCGACGGCCAGAAAGTCGAGGAGCACGACCTGCCCGATCCGCTGGCCTTCATCGCCGCGTTCCAGGCGCGCTTCAAGGCGGCACCGGTGGCCGGGCTGCCGCGCTTCACCGGCGGGCTGGCGGGCTACTTCGGCTACGACACCATCCGCTACATCGAAAAGCGGCTGGCCCCGGAGTTCAAGAAAAATCAGCCGCGCAAGGACGACGTGCTGCGCACGCCGGACATCCTGTTGATGCTGACCGAGGAACTGGCGGTGTTCGACAACCTCGCCGGCAAGCTCTACCTCATCACCCACGCCGACCCGATGCAGCCGGATGCCTACGCGCAGGGCCACCTGCGCCTGGCCGAACTGGCCGAGCAGCTGCACGCCCCGGTGCGTCTGCCGGCCGAGCCGGTGATGGCGGCGGACGAGCCGCAGTCCGAATTCGGTGCGGCCGAATTCAAGGCGGCGGTGCAAAAGGCCAAGGACTACATCGCGGCCGGCGACGTCATGCAGGTGGTGCTGTCCCAGCGCATGTCGCGTCCGTTCAATGCCTCGCCGCTGTCGCTGTACCGTGCGCTGCGCGGCCTCAATCCGTCGCCCTACATGTTCTATTACGACTTCGGCGGTTTCCACGTGGTGGGTTCCTCGCCCGAAATCCTGGTGCGGCTGGAAGGCGATTCCGTCACCCTGCGTCCCATCGCCGGCACCCGACCGCGCGGCCTCACGCGCGAGGACGACCAGCGCCTCGCCGAGGAGCTGCTGGCCGACCCCAAGGAATGCGCCGAGCACCTGCAGCTGCTCGACCTCGGTCGCAACGACACCGGACGCGTGGCGGTCACCGGCTCGGTCCGCGTCACCGAGCACATGCAGATCGAGCGTTATTCGCACGTCATGCACATCGTCTCCAACGTCGAGGGCAAGCTGAAGCCGGGCTTGTCCGCGCTCGACGTGCTGCGCGCCAGCTTCCCCGCCGGCACCGTGTCCGGCGCACCCAAGGTGCGGGCGATGGAAATCATCGACGAACTCGAGCCTTCCAAGCGCGGCATCTACGCCGGTGCGGTCGGCTATCTCGGCTTCAACGGCGACATGGACCTGGCGATCGCCATCCGCACCGCGGTGGTCAAGGACGGCATGCTGTATGCGCAGGCGGGCGCCGGCATCGTTGCCGATTCGGTGCCCGACAACGAATGGCTGGAAACGCTGAACAAGGCGCGCGCGGTCATCCGCGCGGCCGAGCTGGTGCAGGCGCGATTCGGCAGCCTGACCGCCTGAGCCGGGGCTGCCAGGAAACCGCTGATTTGTTTGTCATTGCGAGCGCAGCGAAGCAATCCAGCGTATTGATTAAGCGGGCATTTCTGGATTGCTTCGCTGCGCTCGCAATGACAGCCATGCCGAATTAATCAGTGCTTCCCTGGCTCAGGCCGTAGCGCTTGAGCTTGCGATAAAGCGTGCGCTCGGTGATGCCGAGCGCGGTGGCCACCCGGCTGCGGTGGCCGGCGTGCGCTTCGAGCAGGGCGCGGATGTGGGTGCGCTCGACCTCGGCCAGTGGCTGGGCACCCGGCAACGCCAGCGCCGTGACGGTGGGCAGATGCAGATCGGCGGCGCGGATCACGCCGTCGCGGCAGGTCAATACCGCGCGCTGCAGCAGATTGCGCAGCTCGCGCACATTGCCCGGAAACTCGTATGCGGCCAGCGCGGCCAGCGCCGTCGCATCCAGCCGGCAGGCGCGACGCGTGCCGGCCAGGCGTTTGAGCAGAAACGCCGCCAGCCCCGGGAGGTCTTCGCGTCGCTCGCGCAGCGGCGGCAGGTCGACGTCGATGCCCGCCAGCCGGTAATACAGGTCGAGCCTGAACCGTTTCTCGTCCACTTCGTCCAGCAGGCGACGATTGGTGGCCGATACCAGCCGCACGTCGGCCTTCAGCGTGTGGGTGCCGCCGACGCGCCGGAATTCGCCGCTTTCCAGCACGCGCAGCAGCTTGGCCTGCAAACCCAGCGGAATCTCGGCGACCTCGTCCAGAAACAGCGTGCCGCCGTCCGCCAGTTCGAACAGTCCCTTCTTCAGGCCGCTGCTCCCCGAGAACGCCCCGCGCTCGTGGCCGAACAACTCGTTTTCGAACAGGGTTTCCGGCACTGCGGCGCAGTTGATCACGATGAAGGCGCCGCCGGCGCGCGCCGAACGGGCGTGAATGAACCGTGCGGCGAGTTCCTTGCCGACGCCGGACTCGCCGAACAGCAGGATCGACGCCTCGCAGTCGGCTACCCGCGCGAGATTGTCGACGCAGGTCAGAAACGCGGCGGATTGCCCCACCATCTGCATGGCGTCGCAATCTGTGCCGATGCCGGCTTCAAGCGGGTAAAGCTGTTCGCCCAGGTAGCGCTCGCCGTTCGCGCCGCGCAGCAAATGGCTGCGGATGCGGGTGCGTTCGGGCTGGTGGTTGGCATGGAAATGGGTGTGCAGCACCTCGACCGCCTCGCCGTGCTCGAACAGGGCCTGGTGCGGGCATTGCTCGCCATTTTCGTGGCAGGGACGCGCCGAGTGGTGCGACACGGCATGGCAGAGCTGGCCGACGATGGCGTCGGGCGTTGTGCCACAGGCGTCGGCGTAGCGCTGGTTGGCTGCGACGATGCGGTAGTCGCGATCGATCACTACAAAAGGCTGGTCGTTGGCCTCGATCAGATCCTGCAGCTCAATGGAGGGCATGGCGGTCTCCGTGTTTTGTCATGACGAATAGTAGTAGTGTCATGACAAAAATGCCATGTCGGCGCTGGGGCGATGCTGTCGAATGACCTGGCGCCCAGTGATCACAAGGGTTTTCATGCTGGCACGCCTGTTGCTTAAAGTGGCGGAGTATTCCCCCGCAACAGGATGGAGACCAACATGTCTGAAAACAAGAACTGGAAGCTGCAACCCGGCGTGAACCTCACCCCGGAGATGGTCGACGAGGTGGCCAAGATCGCCTGTGCCCTGAAGAGCCTGTCCGCCTACACCACCTTCGTCGTCGAGCGCGAGGACTGCCCGGAGGATCTGCGGCAGATCGTTGAAGAGGGCCTGGACGCCATGGGCCGCATCTTCCAGTGGTGATCCCCACGCCCACCCGACCCAGCACAAGGAGCGACAACACATGGCACATATCGTAATTATGGGCGCCGGCATCGGCGGAATGACCATGGCGTATGAAATGCGCGAAGAGGCACGGAGCGAAGACCGCGTCACCGTGGTTTCCAACCTGCCGTATTTTCAGTTCACCCCGTCCAACCCGTGGGTAGGGGTCAACTGGCGCACCCGCGACGACATCACCATTCCGGCCGCGCCGTATCTGAGCAAGAAGAACATCGACTTCATCGCGGTGGGTGCGGCGCGCGTGCATCCGGATCGCAACCAGATCGAACTGACTGACGGCCAGATCGTGGACTACGACTTTTTGATCATCGCAACCGGCCCCAAGCTGGCGTTCGACGAAGTGCCCGGGTTGGGACCGGAAGGCCATACCCAGTCGGTCTGCGTGGTCGAACACGCGGTGGCCGCGGGCCGTGCGTGGGAAGGCTTTGTGAAGAACCCGGGCCCCATTGTGGTGGGCGCAGTGCAGGGCGCGTCCTGCTACGGACCGGCCTACGAGTTCGCCATGATCATGGACACCGATCTGAAAAGGCGCAAAATCCGCGACCGCGTGCCGATGACCTACGTGACGGCCGAGCCCTACATCGGCCATCTGGGCCTGGGCGGCGTCGGCGATTCGAAAGGCATGCTGGAATCCGCGATGCGCGACCGCCACATCAAGTGGATCTGCAACGCAAAAGTCACCAAGGTCGAGGCCGGCACGATGTTCGTCGCCGAGCACAACGACCGCGGCGAGGTTATCAAGGAGCACGAGCTGCCGTTTGCCTACTCGATGATGCTGCCGGCGTTCAAGGGCATCGACGCGGTGTTCGGCGTCGAGGGATTAGTCAACCCGCGCGGCTTCATCGCCATCGATGCCTTCCAGCGCAACCCGAAATTCCCCAATGTCTATGCGGTGGGTGTCTGCGTCGCCATCCCGCCGGTCGAGGTCACCCCGGTGCCGACCGGCACGCCGAAAACCGGCTACATGATCGAATCCATGGTCACCGCCACCGCGCACAACATCCGCGCCGTGCTCGACGGCCGCGAGCCCACCGAGAAAGCCACCTGGAACGCCATCTGCCTGGCCGATTTCGGCGACACCGGCGCCGCCTTCGTGGCGCTGCCGCAGATTCCGCCGCGCAACGTCAACTGGTTCAAGGAAGGCAAATGGGTGCACCTGGCCAAGGTCGGGTTCGAGAAATACTTCATCCGCAAGATGAAGAAGGGCACGACCGAACCGATCTACGAAAAATACGTACTCGGTTTGTTGGGCCTCAAAAAGCTCAAATGATCTCCTCGTGGCTTCGGCCATTTAAGCGCCTGCGGGCGCTTTTTTTGTGCCTGTGCCATCGGCCGCACGGCTATAATTCCCAGCTCTTGACGCAGGCCCGCACTTCGCCACCGAACCGGGTAAGCAAGCGGGTAAGAGTCAGCGAAACGCAGAACGACCACAAAGCAATTCAAATAGATAGGCCAGATATGTTGCTGATGATCGACAATTACGACAGCTTCACCTACAACCTCGTGCAGTATTTCGGCGAGCTGGGCGAGGACGTCAGGGTCGTCCGCAACGACGAGATCGACCTCGCCGGCATCGCCGCCATGCACCCCGACCACATCGTCGTCTCGCCCGGCCCCTGCACGCCCAACGAGGCGGGCGTGTCGGTGCCGCTGATCCGCGAATTCGCCGGCAGGATTCCCATCCTCGGCGTCTGCCTTGGCCACCAGAGCATCGGCCAGGCCTTCGGCGGCAAGATCGTGCGCGCGAAGGAGCTGATGCACGGCAAGACCTCGATGATTCACCATACCGACAGCGGCGTATTTAAGGGCCTGCCCAACCCCTTTCGCGCCACCCGTTACCACTCGCTGGTGATCGAGCGCGCAAGCTTGCCGGACTGCCTGGACATCACCGCGTGGACCGAGGATGGCGAAATCATGGGGGTGCGCCACAAGACCCTGGTCGTCGAGGGCGTGCAGTTCCATCCGGAATCGATCCTCACCGAACATGGCCACACCATGCTGGCCAACTTCCTGAAGGAGCGCGTGTGATGCAGTACAAGGATCTATTGACCCTGCTGATCGAGCGCCACGACCTGCCGCACGCCACCATGCTCGGCGCGATGAACGCACTGATGGGGGGCGACTACACGCCGGCGCAGATCGCCGGTTTCCTGGTCGCGCTGCGCATGAAGGGCGAGACCGTGACCGAGATCGCCGCCGCCGCTGAAGTCATGCGCGCGCTGTCCGTCAAGGTGCCGCTCGCCGGCGTCGAGCATCTGGTCGACACCTGCGGCACCGGCGGCGACGGCGCCCACACCTTCAATATTTCCACTGCCGCGGCCTTTGTCGCGGCGGCGTGCGGCGCGCGCGTGGCCAAGCACGGCGGGCGCTCGGTGTCGTCGACCTCGGGCAGCGCCGACGTGCTGGAAGCGCTGGGGGTGAACGTCAACCTGTCGCCGGAAAAAGTCGCCGCGGCGGTGAAGACAATCGGCGTCGGCTTCATGTTCGCGCCCAACCACCACAGCGCGATGAAGCACGCCGCGCCGGTGCGGCGCGAGCTCGGCGTGCGCACCCTGTTCAACCTGCTCGGCCCGATGACCAATCCGGCCGCCGCGCCCAACCAGGTGATGGGCGTGTTCAGCCGTGAACTCACCGGCACCCTGGCGCGCGTGCTGCAGGCGCTGGGCAGCCGCCATGTGCTGGTGGTCCACGCCGAGGAAGGTCTGGACGAAATCAGCCTCGCCTCGCCGACTTACGTGGCCGAACTGAAGGACGGCCATGTGTCCGAATACGAACTCGAACCCGGCCTGTTCGGCTTGCCGCAGGTCGAGGCGAGCGAACTGGTGGTGAACGGAACCGACGAGGCGGTCGAAATGCTGCTGGCCGCGCTGGAAAACCGCCACGCCGGCGCGTCCGCCATCGTCGCGCTCAACGCCGGGGCGGCGATCTACGTCGCCGGCCGCGCCGCCAGCCTGATGGACGGCGTGGCGCAGGCGCAGCACGCGATTGCCAGCATGGCCGCATGCGACGTGCTCGAACACTATCGCCGCTTCAGTCAGTCATGAGCGACATCCTGGAAAAAATCCTCGCCACCAAGCGCGTCGAGATCGATGCCGGGCTTGCCACTGTGCCGCTGGCCGACATGCGGGCGCGTGCAGAAGCCGCATTCGCGCCGCGCGACTTCATCGGCGCGCTGCGCGCGAAGATCGCCGCCGGGCAGCCGGCGGTGATCGCCGAAATCAAGAAGGCCAGCCCCTCGAAAGGCGTGATCCGCCCCGACTTCCGCCCCGCCGAAATCGCCGCCAGCTACGCGGCGGGTGGCGCCGCGTGCCTGTCGGTGCTCACCGACCGCGACTATTTCCAGGGCTGCGCCGATTACCTGGTCGAGGCGCGTGCCGCGTGCGCGCTGCCGGTGTTGCGCAAGGATTTCATCATCGACCCGTATCAGGTCTATGAGGCCCGCGCGATGGGGGCGGACTGCATTCTGCTGATCGTCGCCGCGCTGGAACTGCCGGCGATGCAGGCGCTGGAAGCGCTGGCGCTCGAGCTGGGGATGGCCGTGCTGGTGGAGTCGCACAACGCCGAAGAACTCGACGCCGCACTGCAGTTGAAGACGCCGTTGCAGGGCATCAACAATCGCAACCTGCGCACCTTCGAGGTGAGCCTCGACACCACGCTGGCCTTGCTGCCGAAAATCGGCCATGACCGCATCGTCATCACCGAGTCCGGCATCCTCGCGCCGGCCGACGTCGCGAAAATGCGCAGCCACCAGGTCAATGCCTTCCTGGTGGGCGAGGCCTTCATGCGCGCCGCCGATCCGGGCGCCGAACTGGCGCGGCTGTTCGCCTGAACCCGCCTCAAGCGAATGGCGTGCAGGCGCGCGTCAGCGCTTGCCGCCGAACAAACTCCCCAGCACGCCGCGGATGATCGAGCGCCCGACCTGGCTGCCGATCGCGCGCGCAGCGGATTTGGCCAGCGCTTCGGCCGCCCCTTCGCGGCGCCCGCTTCCGGTCAGAATGCTCCCAAGCCCGCCGCCATTCGCTGCCGGTTTGGCTGCGGTCTTGGCCTGCTGCTTCGCCTCGGCTTCCGCTGCGGCTGCCTGCGCTGCCTGCTCGGCGCGCGCCTTGAGGACTTCGTGCGCGGATTCGCGGTCGATGGTCGTGTCGTAGACGCCGGCCACCAGCGAGCCCCGCATCAACTGCTGGCGCTGGGCGTCGGTGATGGGGCCGATCTGCCCCTGCGGCGGCACGATGTAGGCGCGCTCGACGACGCACGGACGACCCTTGGCGTCGAGGAAGGACACCAGCGCCTCGCCGACGCCGAGTTCGGTGATGACCGAGGCTTCGTCCAGGCTGGGGTTGTCGCGCATGGTTTCGGCAGCCGCGCGGACCGCCTTCTGGTCGCGCGGCGAGAACGCGCGCAGCGCGTGCTGCACCCGGTTGCCGAGCTGCGACAGCACCTTGTCCGGCACGTCGGCCGGGTTCTGGGTGACGAAATACACGCCGACCCCTTTGGAGCGAATCAGCCGCACCACCTGCTCGATCTTTTCCACCAGCGCGGTGGGCGCATCGGAAAACAGCAGATGCGCCTCGTCGAAGAAGAACACCAGCTTGGGTTTGTCGAGGTCGCCCGCCTCGGGCAGGTTCTCGAATAGTTCAGCCAGCAGCCACAGCAGCAGGGTGGCGTACATTTTCGGCGACTGCATCAGCCGGTCGGCCGACAGGATGTTGATGACGCCGAGCCCGCGGTCGGTCTGGATCAGGTCGTCGATGTTCAACATCGGCTCGCCGAAAATCCGTTCCCCGCCCTGCGACTCCAAAGACAGCAGGCCGCGCTGGATGGCGCCGATGGAGGCGGCAGATACGTTGCCGTACTCGGTGGTGAACTGCCTGGCGTTGTCGCCGACGAAGGCGAGCATGGTGCGCAGGTCCTTCAGGTCGAGCAGCAACAGGCCGTTGTCGTCGGCCACCTTGAACACCAGATTGAGCACCCCGTTCTGGGTGTCGTTCAGGTTCAGCATGCGCCCCAGCAGCAGCGGCCCCATGTCGGAGACGGTGGCGCGCACCGGATGGCCGGCCTCGCCGAACGGGTCCCACAGGGTGACCGGATAGCCCCGGTGTTCGAAGCCTTCGAGCTTGAGCATCGCCACCCGCTCGGCCACCTTGGCGTTGCCGCCGCCCGGCTGCGAAATGCCCGACAGGTCGCCCTTCACGTCCGACATGAAGCACGGCACGCCGATGCGGGAAAAATGCTCGGCCAGCGTCTGCAGGGTGACGGTCTTGCCGGTGCCGGTGGCGCCGGTGATGAGACCGTGGCGGCTGGCCATCTGCGGCAGCAAATAAAGGTCGGTGGCGGCGTTGCGGGCGACGAGCAAGGGGTCGGTCATATCGGTTCCCGTGGGTGTGATGCCGAAATTCTAGCGGGTCCGGACGCCTGTCTGGCTGTGTTTGGCTTAATCGTTCCACAGCCACGCCGCCCCGCGCACGCCGCTGGAGTCGCCGAATGTCGGCGGCACCAGTTTCGTGTCGACGCGATCGGAGAACACGTAGCGCGGCCACAGCCGGGGCACCGTGTCGTACAGCCGGGCGATGTTGGACAGGCCGCCGCCCAGCACGATGACGTCGGGGTCGAGCAGGTTGATGACGCCGGCGAGCGCACGCGCCAGCCGCTCCTCGTAGCGCGCCAGCGTCGCGCTGCAGGGTCCGTAGCCGGCATTCGCCAGCTGCACGATTTCGTGCGTGGGCAAGTCTTCACCGCCGTAGCGCACGTGGTCGGCCGCCAGCGCCGGGCCCGACAGCCAGGTTTCGATGCAGCCTCTTTTCCCGCAATAGCAGGTCGGCGCGGCGTCGAGTTCGCGCGGGCTCGGCCACGGGTGCAGGATGGCCTCGCCGGTGGCCGGGTGCTGCCCGGTGGGCGCGCGGTCGGCCTGGGCGTGGGCGAACTGGAAGTAGGGCAGCGGCGAGTGCCCCCATTCGCCGGCGATGGCGTTGGCGCCAGTCAGCACATGGCCGCGCACCACCACGCCGCCGCCGACGCCGGTGCCGAGGATCACCCCGAACACCGTGTCGGCGCCGGCGGCCGAACCGTCGACAGCTTCCGACAGCGCAAGGCAGTTGGCGTCGTTGGCGAGCCGAACGTTTCCATTCAGCGCGCGTTCGAGGTCTTCCTGCAGCGGGCGGCCGTTGAGGCAGGTCGAGTTGCAGTTCTTCATCCGGCCGGACGCGGGCGAGACGGCGCCGGGGGTGCCGATGCCGATGCTGGCGGTTTGTCCCAACTCGAATTCGGCCTGGTGGATGAGCGCGGCGATCGCGGCGACGGTGGCGAGGTAATCGTCCTGCGGGGTCGGCACGCGGCGGCGCAGGATTTCCTGCCCGCCGGCGTCGAGCGCGATGAGTTCGATTTTGCTGCCGCCGAGGTCGACGCCGAAACGTAGAGGGGAGGCCACGGTGTAAAATCTCCGGCTATCTAATTTGCGTTGGAATCGACATGGCAGGACATTCGAAGTGGGCCAACATCCAGCACCGCAAGGGGCGCCAGGATGCCAAGCGCGGCAAGATCTTCACCAAGCTTATCAAGGAAATCACCGTGGCGGCCAAAATGGGCGGCGGCGATACCGGCATGAACCCGCGCCTGCGCCTGGCGATCGAAAAGGCCAAGGCCGAGTCGATGCCGAAGGACAACATCGAGAACGCGGTCAAGCGCGGCACCGGCCTGCTCGAAGGCGTCAACTACGAGGAAGCGCGCTACGAGGGCTACGGCATCGGCGGCGTCGCGGTGATGGTCGACTGCCTCACCGACAACAAGGTACGCACCGTCGCCGACGTGCGCCACGCCTTCGTCAAGCACGGCGGCAACATGGGCACCGACGGCTGTGTGGCGTTCCAGTTCAAGCACTGCGGCCAGATCATCCTGGAGCCCGGTGCCAGCGAGGAGGCGGTGATGGAAGCCGCGCTCGACGCCGGCGCCGACGACGTCATCCCCAACGAGGACGGCTCGATCGAGGTGCTGACCTCGCCCGACCCCAGGGCCTTCGAGGCGGTGAAGGAGGCGCTGGAAAAGGCCGGGTTCAAGCCGGCTGTCGCCGAGATCACCATGCGCCCGGAAGTTGAAACCGAACTGAGCGGCGACGACGCGGTGAAGATGCAGAAGATCCTCGACGCGCTCGAATCGCTCGACGACGTGCAGGAGGTCTACACCAACGCGGTGTTGCCGGAGTAGAATCCAGAGCCAAAACGAAGGAAGGGGGCGCGCATGGATTACCACGGTCGTATCACTTCCGAGCCCGGCAAGCGCGGCGGCAAGCCCAGTATCCGTGGACTCAGAATCACGGTCTACGACGTGCTGGAAATGCTGGCGGCAGGGCAGTCCCACGAAGCAATTCTTGCCGATTTTCCCGAACTCGAAGCGGCCGACATTCGTGCCTGTCTCGCCTTTGCAGCGGACCGTGAGCGTCAGCTTTTATCGGTACACGGATGAAACTGCTGCGGGACGAAAATCTGTCCAGACGCCTTGCGCCTTTCTTGCAGGACGCCTATCCGGGATCGAGCCAGGTTGTGTTGCCGGGTCTGGAGCAGGCCAGCGATCTCGCATTGTGGCAGCACGCCGGTCAGCACGACTATGTGCGGGTGACCCGCGATGCGGATTTTTACGATTTGAGTCTCACCCGAGGCGCACCGCCCGTCGTGCTGTGGCTGCGTCTTGATAACCCCGACAAGTCAGAAGTGCTGCGTTTATTGATTGACCGCCAGGCCACTATTCACGAAGCGTTTGCAGCAGGCGCGACGTGTGTCGAGTTGTGGCCTTGAGCCGCATCCTGGGCATCGACCCCGGCCTGCGCCTCACCGGCTTCGGCGTGATCGAGCAGGCCGGCCAGAAGCTGGCCTACGTCGCCAGCGGCGTGGTCAAGAGCGGCGAGGGCAGCCTGCCGCAGCGGCTGGGGGTGCTGTTCGCCGGGCTGAACGAGGTGATCGCCGCCTGGCAGCCCGACACCTGCGCGGTGGAAATCGTTTTCGTCAACGTCAATCCGCAATCCACGCTGCTGCTCGGGCAGGCGCGCGGCGCGGCGATCTGCGCGGCGGTGTCGAATGAACTGCTGGTCGCGGAATACACCGCGCTGCAGATCAAGCAGGCGGTGGTCGGCCATGGCAAGGCCGCCAAGGAACAGGTGCAGGAAATGGTCAAGCGGCTGCTGAACCTGCCTGCCGCGCCCACCGCCGACGCCGCCGACGCGCTTGCCTGCGCCATCGCCCATGCCCACGGCAGCCGGCTCGGCGCGCACTCCGCCGCAGGTTATCGCGTCAAGGGCGGACGCCTCGTATGAACCTAAAAGCCTCACCACAGAGGCACAGAGGCACGGAGAACGGCAGGAAATCAATGGCTTGCCGATCAACCCGTCTTCACCCATCGGGTGGGCGCACTGACCCATGCAAGCTGTTGTTTTTCCTCTGTGTTCTCTGTGCCTCTGTGGTTCAACTGCGGTTTCAAGGATGAAAAAGGATTCCAAATGATAGGCAGAATCACCGGCCTGCTTGCCGCCAAGCAGCCGCCGCAGGTGCTGGTGGACGTGAACGGCGTCGGCTACGAAATCGACGTGCCGATGAGCACCTTCTACAACCTGCCGGCGCTGGGCGAAAAAATCAGCCTGCTCATCCATCTGGCGATCCGCGAGGACGCGCACCTGCTGTACGGTTTCGGCAGCGAGATCGAGCGCATGGCGTTTCGCGAACTGCTGAAAGTCTCCGGCATCGGCGCCAAGACCGCTTTGTCGGTGCTGTCCGGCATCTCGGTCAACGACCTGTCGGCGGCGATTGCCGCGCAGGAAATCGGTCGCATCGTCAAGGTGCCCGGCATCGGCAAGAAAACCGCCGAGCGCCTGCTGCTCGAGCTCAAGGGCAGGCCGGTGTTTGCCGGTGCGATTGCCGGCGCGGCCCCCGGCGGCGTGTCGGACGACGTGCGCCAGGCGCTGCTGGCGCTGGGTTACAACGAACGCGAGACCACCGAAGCCGTGCGCCAGTTGCCGCCCGATCTGACGGTGGGCGAGTCGATCCGGCAGGCGCTGCGGACCCTGTCCAAAACCTAAGGCCCATGTCGACGCCCCCATCAATCTCCCGACCTTCCGCCTCTCTGCAGCGCCATTTTTTGTGGCTGCTGCTGGGCGTGGCCGGCCTGTTTGCGGCCGGTATTGCGCTGAGCCTGTGGTTCAGCCTGCAGGCCAGTTACCAGACCCAGCAGCGCCTGCTGGAACTGGAGGCGACGCAGGCGCGCGCCAGCCTGATCCGGCTGCTGGACTACTATCACACGCTGATCGAGAACACGGCGCGCGACCCCGAACTGCTCGACCTGATGCGTGCCGGTTCGATCGAAGAACAACAGCAGTGGGCCATTTCGCGGCAGCGTCTGTTGCCCGATCTGTTGGGGCTGGCGCTGGTCAATCCCCAGGGCGGCATGCTGGGCGAGGCCGTGGCGCTGCGCGTCGGCCCCCGCTGCCAGCAGGATATGCAGCGGGCGGATGTCTTAACGGACACCCGCCCGCTGCTGCACCGCGAGGTGGCGGGTCTCGAACACTTCGATCTGGTGTCGGCAGTACGCGAAACAGGGGGCGAGATTGTGGGGGGCGTTTTCTTGAGCGTGCGGCTGACCCAGCTGCAGCGGGTGATCGACGATACCCTCCACCCGGACCACGCACTCATCCTCGTCGATGCGGCGGGCAGCACGATCGCGCGCCAGGGCGAGGTCAAAGGCGCGTTGCAGGAAGTCCGGCTGGATATTCCCGGGACCGGCTGGACCCTGCTCGCCCAGGCGCCGGTACAGCGCTTCACGCGCGGCGGCGAAATGCAGGTGCTGGCAGGGCTGCTGACCCTGGGGGCCGTGCTGTTGCTGCTGGGTGTGACCATGCTGCGGCTGCGGCGCACCATGCTGCGCGACATCGTATCCACCCGCGATGCCCTGACCGCGTTGGCGCGGGACGAACCGATCCCCGCGATCATGCCGCACTACGTCGAGTTCGAGCCGGCCGCCGCCGACATCGATCTGATCGCCCGGCACTTGCAGGAGCAGCATGCGCGGCTGGAGCACCTGAGCCTGACCGATCCGCTGACGGGGCTGGCCAACCGGCGCGCCTTCGAGACCCATTTCCCCCAGGCGCTGGGACTGGCCGATCGGCAGCATCCGGTCGCGCTGGTATTGCTCGATATCGACCATTTCAAGGCGGTCAACGACCGCCACGGCCACGGGGTGGGCGATCAGGTTTTGCTGGCGCTGGCCCAATCCTTGAAAGACCTGACCCGGCGCGCCGATCTGGCGGCGCGCCTGGCCGGCGACGAGTTTGTCGTGCTGTTGTCTGGGCTCGAAGCAGCCGGCGTGGACGCGTGGCACCAGCGCCTCGCCGACCATTTCAGGAGCGAATTGAACGCGTTCGGCCTGGACCTGCAGACCAGCCTCAGCGCGGGGCAGACCTGGCTCGGCAGCACCTCCGGCGACACCATGAATGCCGCGCTCGCGCGTGCCGACCGCGCGCTCTATCAGGCCAAGGCGCGCGGGCGCGGCCAACTGGTGCAGGATGCCGCGCCCGCCGCCGACCCCGCGGAGTAGAATTCGCGCTTGTCTGTCTCCAGCCTTCCGGCGTCATGATTGAAACCGACCGTCTCATTGCCCCCGCCGCCGTCAGCCCGCAGGAAGAGCAGGTCGAGCGCGCGCTGCGGCCGCGCACGCTGGCCGAATACGTCGGCCAGGCGAAGGCGCGCGAGCAGCTTGAAATCTTCATCAGCGCCGCCAGAAACCGCAGCGAGGCGCTCGACCACGTGCTGCTGTTCGGCCCGCCGGGGCTCGGCAAGACCACCCTGGCGCACATCATCGCGCGCGAGATGGGCGTCAACCTGCGCCAGACCTCCGGCCCGGTGCTCGAACGCGCGGGCGACCTCGCCGCGCTGCTGACCAACCTGGAACCGAACGACGTGCTGTTCATCGACGAAATTCACCGCCTGAGCCCGGTGGTCGAGGAGGTGCTGTATCCCGCGCTGGAGGATTTCCAGATCGACATCATGATCGGCGAAGGCCCCTCGGCGCGCTCGGTCAAGCTCGACCTGCCGCCGTTCACCCTGGTCGGCGCGACCACCCGCGCCGGCATGCTCACCAACCCGCTGCGCGACCGCTTCGGCATCGTCGCAAGGCTGGAGTTCTACTCGGCGGAAGAGCTGGGCTTCATCGTGCACCGCTCGGCGGGCCTGTTGCAGATGAACCTGGAAGAAGCCGGGGCGCTGGAAATCGCCCGCCGTTCGCGCGGCACCCCGCGTATCGCCAACCGCCTGCTGCGGCGGGTGCGCGATTACGCCGAAGTCAAGGCGGGCGGGCAGGCCACCTGCGCGGTGGCCGATGCGGCGCTGGTGATGCTCGACGTCGACCGTGCCGGGCTCGATGTGATGGACCGCAAGCTCTTGTCGGCGGTGGTCGAGAAATTCATGGGCGGCCCGGTCGGGCTGGACAACCTCGCCGCCGCCATCGGCGAAGAGCGCGACACCATCGAGGACGTGCTCGAACCCTATCTGATCCAGCAGGGCTATTTGCAGCGCACCCCGCGCGGCCGCATCGCGACGCCGCTGGCGTATCGCCATCTCGGCCTCGCCGCCCCCGCCGAACCCAACGCGGATCTGTTTTGAGCATGGCGTTTCACTGGCCGGTCCGGGTCTACTGGGAAGACACCGACGCTGGCGGCGTGGTGTATTACGCCAACTACCTCAAGTTCATGGAGCGCGCGCGCTCGGAATGGCTGCGTGCGTGCGGGTTCGAGCAGGACGTGCTGCGCGACGAGGCGGGGGTGGTGTTCGTGGTGCGGCGGGTGACAATCGACTACCTGTCGCCGGCGCGCTTCAACGATCAGCTCGACGTGTCGGTCGGCCTGCGTGAAACCGGACGCGCCAGCCTCGGCGTGCGGCAGGAACTCATGCGGGGTTCCGACTGTCTGGCAAGGGCCGACGTCACGCTGGCCTGCGTCGACGCGGCGAATTTCAAACCCGTTAAAATTCCCGCAACGATTCTTCAGACACTGAGCCCTACGACGTGAACCCCGAACTCAGCCAGGACCTCTCGCTTCTCCAGCTCATCCTCCACGCCTCGGTGCCGGTGCAGCTCGTCATGCTGCTGTTGGTGGGCGCGTCCCTGATGTCGTGGTGGTTCATCTTCATCAAGATGTTCGCCCTCAAACGTGCCCAGCGCGACACCGATCGTTTCGAACGCGAGTTCTGGGGCGGCGGCGACATCAACGTCATGTACCAGCAGGTGGTCGCCGGGCGCGGCGAGGCGGGCGAAATGGGGCGCATCTTCGAAGCCGGATTCAGCGAATTCATGAAGCTGCGGCGCCAGGCGGGCATGTCGGCCAGCTTCATCATCGACGGTACCCGCCGTGCCATGCGCGCCACCTATCAGCGCGAACTCGACAGCCTCGAATCCCACCTGTCGTTTCTCGCCACCGTCGGCTCGGTGTCGCCCTATGTCGGCCTGTTCGGCACCGTGTGGGGCATCATGATCGCCTTCATGGGGCTGTCGAGCGTCGCCCAGGCCACGCTGGCGCAGGTCGCGCCCGGCATCGCCGAAGCCTTGATCGCCACCGCCATGGGCCTGTTCGCCGCCATCCCCGCGGTGGTCGGCTACAACCGCTACACCCACGACATCGACCGCCTGTCCAACCGCATGGAAAGTTTCATGGAGGAATTTTCCAACATCCTGCAGCGGCAGACAACGACCACCAAGGTCGCCTGATTCATGGCGCGCGCCCGCAAGCAGATCGCCCAGATCAACGTCGTGCCGATGATCGACGTCATGCTGGTGCTGCTCGTCATCTTCATGGTGACCGCACCCTTCATCAACCCCGGCCAGGTCGAGTTGCCGAGCGTCGGCAAGACTTCGCAGCCGCCGGCGCAGCCGCTCGAAATCGTCATCAAGGAATCGGGCGAATATCTGCTGAAAAACCGCGCAGTGGCGGGCGACGAGCGGGTGGTGGCGAAGTCGGCGCTGGCGGCCGAAATCGCTGCGCTGCAGCGCGCCCTGCCGGATCAGCCGGTGGTCATCGCGGCAGACAAGAACGTGCGTTACGAGGAAGTGATGAACACCATGACCGTGCTGCAGAACGCGCAGATCACCCGCATCGGGCTGCTCGCCCGTCCGGCGCCTTGATCCTTGGGGAGATGCTGATCCATTCAATTTTGGTCATTGCGAGCGAAGCGAAGCAATCCAGGAAGCCAGCGCTATCAACGGACGCTGCATCGCCACATCGCTTTGCGCCTCGCGATGGCGGCATAACTCAGGGCTTCCCTGGATGAATATTTCGGCAGACGCGCCCTTTGTCTCCCGCCCCGGCTCCAGGCTCATCGCCGGCGCGCTGGCGCTGGGGGTGCATGCCGTCTTCGTGCTGCTGCTGGTGTTCGGCATGTCGTGGCAGACCCAGCATCCCGCACCGGTGATGGTCGACCTGTGGGAAGCCTTGCCGCCGGCGCCGCCCGCCGCGGCCAGGCCAGCGAGGCCGCCCGCACCTGCGCCCGTGAAGGCGCCCGAGCCGGTCAAAGCCGCGCCCGCCCCGCCGCCGGTGGTGGACGAGCCGCCACCGCCCAAGGCGCCCGACATTGCGCTGGAAAAAAAGAAGGCCGAGGCCGAGCGCCTGCAAAAGCTGCAAGCCATGCAGCTCGCCGAAGAGAAAGCCCGCGCCGAGGCCGCCAGCAAGGTGCAGGAAAAACAGCTGGCCGAACAGAAAAAACGCGAACTGCTGCGTCAGATGGAGGAAGAGGACTTGACGCGGCGCATGGCGGGCGAGGCCGCGGCGAGCCAGGCGCGTCAGACCCAACTGGCTGAAGCGCAGGCCAGACAGGCCGAAGCCGCGGCGGCCAGCAAGCGGCAGGCCGAGGTGGCGGGCGTCATCGGGCAGTACCGCGACCTGATCAGCGCCAAAGTGCGCGGCAACACCCGCCTGCCCGACAACCTGACCGGCAACCCCCAGGTGCGCTGCCTGGTGAGGTTGCTGCCCACCGGCGAAGTCCAGAGCGTGCGGGTGACGCAGTCGAGCGGCAACGCGGCGTACGACGAGGCGGTGGTGCGCGCCATCGAAAAGTCCTCGCCGCTGCCGTTGCCGAACGACCGCGATGCACGCGCTGCATTCGTCCCGGAACTTTCCTTCGTCCATCGCCTCAGAGAGTGAGTTAAAAGCGTCCTCCGCAAGCTGTCATTGCCGCGCATGGCGCATTTCTGGCAGCCAGACTGTCGCGCCGGCCATGCTAAACTTATTTTTCAATCAAGCACTTTTGATCGGGATTCCCGCCCCATGCTGCGTGCTGTCCTGTTTTTCCCCCTGTTTTTCCTGGCCTTGCTGAGCGCGCCGTTTGCCGCGCGCGCCGCGATGGAAATCCAGGTGATCGGCGGCGCCGCCAGCCAGATTTCCGTGGCGATGGTGCCGTTTCAGGCCGCACCGGGCCAGCCGGAGCCGGCGCTGACCCGGATCGTCGGGGACAACCTCGAACGCAGCGGCCAGTTCAGGCTGGTGGACGTCACCGGCATGCAGCAGCCGGTCGCGCCCGCCCAGGTCAATTACGGCGTCTGGCGCGGCAAGGGCGCGGACGCCGTGGTCATCGGCCAGGTGACCGCACTGCCCGGCGGCCGTTTCGAAGTCAGCTTCTATCTGCTGGACGTAATCAAGCAGACGCAGCTGGCCGCCTTCAGCTACACCATCACCGCCACGCAATGGCGCGCCACCGCCCACCAGATCGCCGACATCGTGTACGAAAAGCTGACCGGCATCCCGGGTGCGTTCAGCAGCCGCATCGCCTATGTGCAGAAGCAGGGCCAGCGCTTCGAGTTGCGGGTGGCCGATGCCGACGGGCAAAACCCGCGCACCGTCGTGCGCTCCAACGAGCCGGTGATCTCGCCGCGCTTCTCGCCCGACGGCGCCCGCGTGGTGTACGTCTCGTTCGAGGACAAAAAGCCGGTGGTGTATGCGCAGTCCCTGCGCGATGGCAGTCGCAGCAAGGTCGCGGCCTTCAAGGGTTCCAACTCGGCGCCGGCCTGGGCGCCCGACGGCCGGCGTCTGGCGGTGGTGCTGACGCGCGACCAGGCCTCGCAGATTTATCTGATCAACGACGATGGCAGCGGCCTCACCCGCTTGACCCGGGGCGGCAACCTCGACACCGAGCCGGTATTCTCGCCCGACGGGCAATCCATTTACTTCACCTCGGATCGCGGCGGCAGCGCGCAGATTTACCGCGTGGCGGCCAGCGGCGGCGAACCCCGGCGGGTGACCTTCAGCGGCAGCTATAATGTGTCGCCCGCGGTCAGCCCGGATGGCCGGCATCTGGCCTATATCAGTCGTGAAGACGGCCGTTTCAGGGTGGTGCTGCACGAACTGGCCTCGGGCCAGACCCGCGTGCTGACCGACACCGCGCGCGACGAGTCGCCCAGCTTCGCGCCGAATGGCCAGGCCGTGCTGTATGCCACCATACAGGGCGGGCGCGGCGTGCTTGGCACCGTCAGCCTGGACGGCAAGACCCGCACGCGCCTGTCGGAATCCGGGGTGGACGCCCGCGAACCGGCCTGGGGCCCGTAAGGCCTGGTTTTTGTTCTGAGGAGGGGATGGCGCGGTCCTGGTGTATCAATTCGCAACCGCCCATTTGATCGTTATTCGCACTCGTTATTCATTCGTTGTTATTCATCACCAAAGGAGAAACACATGAACAAGATCTTTCTGCCCGTTTTGCTTGCATTGACCCTGTCCGCATGCGGCACCACCCCCGACACCAAAGCGACGGTTGAAGACCGCACCGGCGCGACCGCGACGACGGCCACGGCAGCGCCGGCGCGCGGCGTGGAAAGCACGGGCCTGGACGGCGCCGGCGTGGCGGGCAGCGCGCTGCCCGGCGACCCGCGCAAGGATCCGGCCAGTCCCTTGTCCAAACGCAGCGTCTATTTCGATTTCGACAGCTACGTGGTGAAACCCGAATACCGCCCCATGCTCGAAGCGCATGCCGGTTATCTGCAGTCGAAGCGTGATGCGCGCGTCATCCTGCAGGGCAACGCCGACGAGCGCGGCAGCCGCGAATACAACCTGGCGCTGGGGCAGAAACGTGCCGAAGCCGTGCGCAAATCGCTGGCCGTGCTGGGCGTGAGCGATGCGCAAATGGAAGCGATCAGCTTCGGCGAGGAAAAGCCTCGCAACGAAGCCAGCACCGAAGAGGCGTATGCCGAGAACCGCCGTACCGACGTGGTCTATGCCGACGAGTAAAGCCTGATGCGCCGTTATGCCTTGATTCTGGCCTGCGCGTTCGCGCTGGCTCCGCCCGCGTGGGCGGTGTCGAATGCCGAGCTCGCGCGCCAGCTGCAGGCCTTGCAGCGGTTGACGAGCGAGCTCGATGCCCGCCTCGGCAGGCTGGAAACGGCCATGCAGCAAAACCCGCAACTGCTTGGCTTGCTGAACGAAGTCGAAACGCTCAAGGCCGAAATCGCCAAACTGCGCGGCCAGGCCGAAGTCCAGGGGCACCAACTGGACACCCTGGGCAAGCGGCAGAACGACCTGTACGCCGACCTCGACCAGCGCATCGCGGACCTCGCCAAGGCGGGCCAGCCCGCGCCCGTGGTCGATCCCGCCCCGGCAGCCGCGGCGGCGGATTCGTCGCAAGCCGACCCGCTGATGGAATCACGCAGCTACGAAGCCGCGCTCAAGCAGTTCCGCGAAGCCAATTACGCGGGCGCCATTGCCGGGTTCAACGGTTTTCTCAAGGCCTATCCCGCCAGCGCGCTGGCCTCCAACGCGCAATACTGGATCGGCTATTCGTATTTTGCCCTGAAGGACTACAAAACCGCGCTGGCGCATCAGCAAAAGCTGGTGGCCACCTATCCCGCCAGCGCCAAGGTGCCCGACGCGCTGCTCAATATCGCCACCAACCAGCTTGCGCTGGAAGACCTCGGCGGCGCCCGCAAGACGCTCGAAAACCTGGTGGCCAAACACCCCGGCACCCCAGCCGCCACGCTTGCCGCGCGCCGGCTGGCCACACTCAAGTAAGCACGGTGTCGGAATCTCCAACGCTCCGCTTGACGGAGGTGTTCCTTTCCCTGCAGGGCGAAACCAGCCGTGCCGGCTTGCCGACGGTGTTCGTCCGCCTGGCCGGCTGCCCGCTGCGCTGCCGCTGGTGCGACACGCCCTACAGCTTTCAGGGCGGCGAAACCGTTACGCTGGGTTCGCTGCTGATTCAGGTGGCGGCGTTTGGCGTGCCGACCGTGTGCGTCACCGGCGGCGAGCCGCTGGCGCAGAAGAACTGCCTGCCGCTGCTCGCCGCGTTGTGCGACGCCGGCTATTCGGTATCGCTGGAAACCAGCGGCGCGCTCGACGTCAGCCAGGTCGATGCGCGGGTCTCGCGCATCGTCGACATCAAGCCGCCGGGGTCCGGCGAGGACGCGCGCAACCGCTGGGAAAACCTCGCCCACCTGACGCCGCACGACGAGATCAAGTTCGTCCTGGCCGACCGCGCCGACTACGACTGGGCGCGCGAGGTCATCCAGGCGCACAAGCTGGCCCAATCCTGCCCCGTCCTGTTTTCGCCGGTGCAGGGCGAACTGCCGCCGGCGCAACTGGCCGAGTGGATACTTGCCGACCGGCCGCCGGTGCGGATGCAGGTGCAGTTGCACAAGCTGCTGTGGGGCAACACCCCCGGCAAATGAAACCTGCGGTCATTCTGCTCTCCGGCGGGCTCGACTCCGCCACCGTGCTCGCCATCGCGCGTGAAGCCGGCTACGCCTGCCACGCGCTGAGTCTCGACTACGGCCAGCGTCACAATGCCGAGCTTGCCGCCGCCGCGCGCGTGGCGGCAAGCCTCGGCGCCGCCGAGCACCGGGTGCTCAAGCTCGGACTCAGCGACATCGGCGGCTCGGCGCTCACCGACGCCTCCATCGCCGTGCCCGAAAGCCCGACCGCAGGCATCCCCGTCACCTACGTGCCCGCACGCAACACCGTGATGCTGGCGCTGGCGCTCGCCTGGGCCGAAGTGCTGGGTTCGCGCGACCTTTTCATCGGCGTCAATGCCGTCGACTATTCCGGCTACCCCGATTGCCGTCCCGAGTTCATCGCGGCGTTCGAGCAGATGGCCAATCTCGCCACCCGCGCCGGCGTTGAAGGCGCCCGGCTGCGCGTTCACGCGCCGCTGCAGCATCTGTCGAAAGCGCAGATCATCCAGCGCGGCCGCGAACTCGGCGTCGACTACGCGCAAACCGTCAGCTGCTACCAGGCCGACACCGGCGGCCTGGCCTGCGGCCGCTGCGACGCCTGCCGCCTGAGACGCGAGGGGTTTCGCGCGGCCGGCGTTGCCGATCCGACGCGGTACTGTTGAGGAACGCGGGTTAATTCGACAGGGTCATTGCGAGCGCAGCGCGGCAATCCAGCGCATTCGGCAAGGTATTGCCGTCCTGCGGTCAGCTGGAATGTGAAAGCAAGGCGGCCTGAAACGGGTCCGGAGCACGGATGTAATGGTATTTAATATCCAGTTGGCATTCTGGGCGGAACCATTAGAATTCCTTCTGCATCCGGATATGTGCGGCGCTCGCCGTACTCCCCTTTCCAAACGAGAGACAGACTCATGATTTACGAAGATTTCGCAAACGCCCAATCGTTTTTCCTGTGGTCGACCTTCGCGATCGCCCTCATCATGGGCGCCGTGGTCAACAAGACCAACTTCTGCACCATGGGCGCGGTCTCCGACTGGGTCAACATGGGCGACACCGGCCGCCTGCGCGCCTGGGTGCTGGCCATCGCGGTCGGCGTGCTGGGCGTGATGGCCCTCGAAGCGGCCGGCATGGTGAACGTCACCAGCACCTTCCCGCCCTACCGCCAGACCGCCTTGCCCTGGCTGGAATACGTGCTCGGCGGCGGCCTGTTCGGCATCGGCATGGTGCTCGCCTCCGGTTGCGGCAACAAGACGCTGATCCGCATCGGCGGCGGCAACATCAAGTCGGTCATGGTGCTCCTGGTCATCGCCGTGATCGCCTATTACATGATCAACCCCTTCCCGGGCAGCGACCAGACCCTGTATTCCACCCTGTTCTATCCGTGGACCAACCCCACCGCGGTCGCCCTGAGCACCAACCAGGACCTCGGCGCGATGCTCTTCAGCGACAACGTCGCCACCGGCCGCATGGCGATGGGGGGCATCGTCGGCGTCCTGTTGCTGGCATGGGCCTTCAAGTCGGCCGATTTCCGCGGCAACTTCGACAACATCCTCGGCGGCCTCGTGGTCGGCCTTGCCGTGCTCGCGGCCTGGTATGTCACCAGCAACATCGCAGTGAACGCCGACGGCGAAATGATGTCGCTGCAGACCTACGTTCAGGAATGGGATATGTATGCGCCGGCCGACGCAGTCAAACCCGCCGCCGCCGGCCCGCTGGCCTCGCAGTCCTTCACCTTCATCAACCCGATGGGGCAAACCCTCGGCTACGCGGCGAGCGGCTTCGAACGTACCCTGCTCACCTTCGGCATCATGGCGCTGGCCGGCGTCATCGCCGGCTCCCTGCTGTGGTCGCTGATCTCGCGCAGCTTCCGCATCGAGTGGTTCGCCTCCGGCCGCGACTTCGTCAACCACCTGATCGGCGCCATCCTCATGGGCTTCGGCGGCGTGCTGGCGATGGGCTGCACCATCGGCCAGGGCATCACCGGCTTTTCCACCCTGGCGCTGGGCTCCATCCTCACCTTCGTCGCCATCGTGGTCGGCAGCGCGGCCACCATGAAAGTGCAGTACTTCATGATGATGCGCGAGTGATCACCAGGCTGGGTTCGTCCGGCCATCGTGCCGGGCGGCGCAGGACGCACATTCAAAAAAGCGTCATAGGCCTTTACCCCGGCGCACCGCATCGGCTATAATTTCGCGCTTTCGCGGACAGGATTTCAACCCCATCCCCGGGCCGGTAGCTCAGCTGGTAGAGCAGTGGACTTTTAATCCATTGGTCCCGAGTTCGAATCTCGGCCGGCCCACCAGAATCAAGCAAAAAGCCACGGGAAACCGTGGCTTTTGTCTTTCCCCTACTATCTATGACGACTGTCGTTGGGGACTTTTGCGTGGAACTGAGTGGCTACGCTGCCTTTTCCAATGGCTGATGGTCACATTTGCTGACCGACGGATATCAACGCCAACAACCTTGCCCGGCCCACAACACCCGTCACCGCAATCCGGCATCCAGTCGATCCAGAATGGCCAGCGCCTGCTGCACGTCGCCCTGCGCCGCCAGGGTGCGGAATCGGTTTTCGGTATCCCAGGCCGCCAGTGCCTGAGCACTCATTTCTTCCACCAGCTTGTTAACACTCAAGCCACGGCTGCGAGCCAGTGACTTGAGGCGCTCAGCCGTATCGTCCGGCAAACGAACCGTTAACGTACTCATCGTGTTTCCTCCAAATATTCTGCGGGCGTGTGCACCCGCAGCCCGTTCAACAATAGCTCGCCACGGCGAATGTCGCGAACATTGTGGGTAATGATCGCCGCCGCCCCGCCTGCCATGGCCAACTCTATAAGGTGGTTGTCCGCCTCATCGGGCAAGTTGGGGCGCCAGCCGTAATAGATGTTTACCCAGCGCCCAACCTTGGCCAGAGCCGCCAGCACCTGTCGCCGCTCTTGGCTGGTGGTGGCATCCGTCCAAACGGGCCGGCCCAGCAAATCTTCGTATTCGAGCCACAAGGCGTTACCGAACAGCGGTTCGATCTTGCCCTGCAACGCATCGCGCAAAACTGCCCGCGATGCACCGCCATCCGAGCGCAGGCCTGCAACAAAGACATTGGTGTCAATCACAACTGAAATCATGAATGACAGCATATATGCCATCATGTTCCTTTGTCAAGATGATTGATGCCTTGGTCGTGCTTGCGATCAACAACGGTCGGCTAATGCAGGATATGGTGTCTGACCCCATTTTTACCAACAAACAAAAGAACGCGTCCCCTTTATCTCAAGATTTTCAGACAATTGCATGGCGTCGGCCATCGGTGTATAAACATACAAACACCCATTAACGGAGAACGCCATGAATACAATTCGCTGGAATGTCGCCGTCTCTGCCGACACCGATCAATCCCTTCGCATGTTTCTGGCCAGCCAGGGGGGTGGCAGAAAGGGCGATTTGTCGCGCTTTATCGAAGAAGCCGTACGAGCACACATCCTGGAGCTGACGGCCGAACAGGCCAAAGCCGCCAATGCCAACGTGAGCGAGATGGATTTGACCTCCGTGGTCGATGAAGCCATCCAGTGGGCGCGGCAGCACTGATGCGGGTGGTTCTGGATACCAACATCCTGTTCAGCGCACTGATCTCACCGCACGGGTATCCCGATGCAATCTATCGCGCCTGGCGTTCGGCGCGCTTCGAGGTGGTGACATCGAAAATGCAGCTTGATGAAATTCGCCGAGCCAGCCGTTACCCGAAGTTCCAGTCCGTCCTACAGCCAGCCAAAGTGGGCGTCATGGTTAACAATCTGCAACGCGCCGTCATGCTGGAGCGACTGGCTATCGAGATTGAAACCCATGATCCCGACGATGCGTTTCTGCTGGCCATGGCACTGGCAGGCGATGCGGACTACCTGGTGACCGGCGATCGCCGCGCTGGCTTGCTGCAGCGTGGGCATATCGAACGCACCCGGATCCTTACGCCTGCCGTATTTTGCGCCGAGGTTTTGTGATTCCGGGCTGATTTGTTCGGATATTTCGGAGCCTGTCGTTGGGATCGTCTTGCGCTGGATATGGTGTCCGACCCTGTTTTTTCTTTCTCAAACAAAGGGAAGCGTCCCCTTTATCGGGTCAGTTCAGTTTGCGCCCGGCTCGCTCAAACAAAGGGAAGCGTCCCCTTTATTCTTCTTCGCTTTATTCCTTCGTATTCCTTCGGGTCATGCGTGTAATGCTTCAACTGCCGCTCTTGGGTTCGTTGCCACAATTTTGAGCAAGGCGCGCGCAGGCCCCGAAGGGCGCACGCGATGCTGCTCCCAGTTTTCGAGTGTGCGGCGCGACACGCCAATCAGGCGCGCAAATTCGGCCTGAGAGATCCCGGCATCTTCGCGCAGGGCTTTGATATCCATCTCGCCGCGCCCGGTTGCGCGCACGCCCGGCACGGCTTCGCCGCGTGCGTGTCGCCCCATATCCTTCACGCTCGTTAGCAGGTCGGCAAACAGTGCGTTATCCATTACTCATCTCCTTGTCAATCAGCTTCGCCAGTTGTCTGAGCTGGTCGGTGCTCAGGTTATCCAGTACGTTCTTGGGGGTAGGCCAGCAGCAGATAACATACCGAGGCCGACACCTGCCAGTAGTAAATTACCCGCGCGCCGCCGCGCTTGCCACGTCCGCCTACAGCCGCACGCAGCTTGCGCAGGCCGCCGCCTCCCTGGATCAGATCGCCCGCCTCCGGATTATCCAGAATCACATCCTGAACCGCGCGCAACTCGTCGTCGCTCAACGTGATGTATTTGCCAAACAGCGGTAGCTCGATAAAAACCACGATCCCATCGTATACGCTAAAAGCGTATCAATCAACCCATCCAGCGCTGCCAGGCTGACAAAATGCGGCACATCGTGACCTGAAGCGGCGGTGCAGAACGTGCATTGATATGGTGTCTGACCCCATTTCCCCTGCTTGCATGTAACGTTCTTACACACTATAGTATGTGATACATGTAACGGTTAAAAAGGAGCTGCGATGGCCACCCCGGTTGCTGAACGCGTACAAAAGCGGCGAAATGCGCTGCGCATGGCAGGGCTTCGGCCTATTCAAATATGGGTTCCCGATACCAGGCGTCCAGGCTTTGGCGAAGAATGCCGACGTCAATCGAAACTAGCCTCGCAGGCTGACCGGGCAGACGTGGAAATGATGGGTTTCATGGATGAAGTCTTGTCCGATGTAGATGGCTGGACAGCATGAACCGAGGTGATTTCGTGACCATCGCCATGCAAGGCGATTTTGGCAAGCCAAGACCCGCGCTGGTGATTCAGTCCGAGCAGTTCAACGAGCACGCAACCGTGACGGTCTTGTTGGTGTCGAGCACGTTGGTCGATGCGCCGTTGTTCCGTGTAAGCGTTCAACCAGACACGATAAACAACATGCAAAAGTCGTCGCAGGTGATGGTGGACAAAGCGATGACCGTGAAGCGGGACAAACTCGGCGCGGCGTTTGGTTCGGCCAGTGATGAGATCATGCTGGAAGTTGGACGTTGCCTGGCGGTATTTTTGGGGATTGCCAGGTAATACATTCCCTTTTTCTCTTGTGAATATTGGGAATATCGTGACCCCATTTCGCCGTGTGCAAAGACGAAAGCTCATGCGTGTAATGCTTCAACTGCCATTGATACGGTGTCTGACCCCATTTTTTGCTATTTTTTGTTTTGTTTTTTCGCCGCGCCTTGCGATTCACGTAAAATACGTGCATGATGTGTCATCTGTTCTTCGGGGGCTTGCATATGAAACAAAACATCACGCTTTCGCTTGACGCACAAACGCTTCACCATGCCCGTCAGTTGGCGGCACGCCGCAAATTGAGCGTAAGCAAGCTCCTGGCTCAGGACCTGGCGCAACAGGTCGAGACGGATCAGCGTTACGAGCAAGCCAAACGCCAGGCATTGGCCTGGTTGGCGCACGCGCCCCTGCACCTGGGCGGGCGCTACCTTGATCGTGAAGAAACGCATGCGCGCTAGCCATCAGCCCCTGGTATTTGTCGACACCAACATACTGCTTTACGCGCACGACCATGATGCGGGCGACAAGCAAACCGTCGCGGCGGCGTTGCTTGCGTCCTGCTGGGAGGACGGTTGTGGGTTGCTCAGCCCGCAAGTGCTCCAGGAGTTTCTGGTCAACGCGGTTCGCAAGCTGCAACGCCCCATTGCTTTGGCGCAAGCCCGCGATATTGTCCGCGCCTACGGGACATGGGTGGTGCGCGATGCGGGGGTTGGCGATATTTTGCGGGCGACCGAACTGATGGAACTGACCGGCTACAGTTTTTGGGACAGCCACATTCTTGCCAGTGCCGAAGCCTCAGGCGCCGAATGCCTGTACTCGGAAGATATGCAGCATGGCCACAAGGTGGCCGGGCTGGAGATACGTAATCCGTTTACGGAAACGCGGGCCGGCTGACGAAAAACGGCACATTGATGCCGCAGAGGGGCAGGGCGACTGGGCGGGACCGGGGCGGCTGCGATACCCGGGCACGCGAAAAATCCAAGCTGAATCAAGGCGTTCCGGCCTGTCTTCGGAAATTTCCTGGAAAAATCTAAAGTTGGCACGGCTGCTGCACGTTATTGAGCCAGACACGGGAGGCTCGTGTTCAACTTGCCCAAACTTAAGGAGATTTGAAATGCGTAAAGTTCAACAAGGTTTTACTTTGATCGAACTGATGATCGTCGTGGCGATTATTGGTATTTTGGCGGCGGTGGCGCTGCCGGCTTATCAGGATTATACAACTCGCGCGAAAGTGAGTGAGGTTGTCGTTATGGCGTCACCTGCTAAGTTGGCTGTTACCGAGACAGCCTCCTCGTTAGGTGGTCTGGGTTTGGTTACTGCGGCTAATAGCGGCTATACATTTCCTGGTGCGACTGCGTACGTCTCTGGTATCACGGTCACTGATATTACCGGTGTTGTTACGGCCACTTCCACCGTTTCTGGCGCGACAGGTAACGTCGTGCTGACTCCGACAGCGGTTGGTACTTCAGGTCAACTGACTTGGGTGTGCACTACGACTATTGCTAAGAAGGATTATGTGCCAGCCAATTGCCGTGGATAAAAAAATCAAAGGTAAAAATCAAAAAAAATCAAAGGGGTCAGACACCATTAATTGCCCCCCCCTGGTTTAGTTAGCCACTAAAGAGACCGCTTCGGCGGTCTCTTTTTTTGCACACATAGAGGGGGTCACACATGCACATAGAGGGGGTCAGAAACAGAAACACATAGAGGGGGTCAGGTCTAGCTTGATAGCATTGTTGTTCAAAAAGGCTCTTTCACCGTTAAGAACAGCATAGAGGGGGTCAGGTCTAGCTTGATAGCATTGTTGTTCAAAAAGGCTCTTTCACCGTTAAGTGTTGTTCCTCGCAAGGTCCCCGGCAACATGGGCTGGCATTGTGGGAGGGGCGCCCTCGCCCCGAATTTCGTACCGATGAATGCATAGAGGGGGTCAGGTCTAGTGTTTAATTGCGTAAATTAATAATAGTATTGCGAAGCTGTGACCCCCGAACCTCTCGTTTACGCCAGACGAATGGCGCTGCGTTTTCGTTGTAGGCGGCGATGAACGCATGGATGGCCTCGACGAGTTGCTCGATGCTTCGGAAGCTTGCGTTGTTGAGTGTCTTTCGCTGGAAAATGCCGAACCAAATTTCGACTTGATTGAGCCAGCTCGCGCTGGTGGGCGTGAA